>Ga0325411_1008242_pt1 | contig 11292 bp, 5 predicted proteins | sample PopdelMetagenome_13_FD_206181 | JGI IMG/M metagenome (GOLD analysis project Ga0325411, IMG submission 206181) | Populus deltoides microbial communities from Bellville, Georgia, United States - Xylem-PdIQD-R4 | ecosystem: Host-associated > Plants > Phyllosphere > Stem > Wood/Secondary xylem...
GGCAGAATGCGAGATTTGACTTTGCAGGATGTGATTTCCATGATCTTTCTCTTTTTATTTTTCTTGCATTGCATTTCCAGAAAGGTATGGATGTTATCTTTTTAGTGCCACTGGAATCACTTCATTTCAATTTCTAGAACTCACGCTCTGCACAAAATATCGATTGAACGTCAAATCTGCCAATTACCTCCAATTTATTCCTTTTTGCATTTTTCATCCAAAAGTGCCTTCAAAACATAAAACAAAGAATATCAAGGCATTTTATATATAAAACATAGGCAAAACACTAGTTAAATGTGGGTGAAACTATCAAATAATATGGTTGCATCATATTTGCATGTGAAAATTTTAGATCTTATCTTGTTGGCTCACATGTTGTTGTTTTTAGTAATCATATAGTATTAAAATTTCTTCTTTCTAAGAAGAATTCTAAGGATAGATTGGTACGATAGATCTTGTTACTATAAGAATTTGATATCACAATCAAAGATAAGAAAGACACCAAAAATATTGTCGTTGATCATTTGTCAAGATTGATAATAGAGTCAACATTTGATATCACATCAATCAATGATTACTTTCCTAATGAATCTTTATTTTTCATTGCTATAATGCCTTGGTTTACTAATATTGTGAATTTTCTTGCAACAAAAGATTTGTCAGCTTATTGGAGTGCCTAAGATAAAATAAAATTTTTGAGTGAAGTGAAGAATTTTTATTGGGATGACCCTTACATGTTCAAGTATTGTCTTAATAAAATATTTCAAAGATGCATGCCCGACAGTGAGGTAAGTAGTTTTATTAAATTTTGTCATTAATTAGAGGCATGTGAGGGGTCATTTCTCATTAAAAAAATATAATTGCAAAATTATTAAAATATAAATTTTATTGGTCCATCATGTTCAAGGACATACATATATTCTGCAAAACCTGTGAAAATTATCAAGAGTTAGGATCCATTTTAAAACATCACATAATGCTTTTAAATCTTATTCTTATCACTGGAATCTTTGATCGTTAGGGTATAGATTTCATGGGACAATTTCTTCCATCATTTAGTTTTTCATACATATTAATCACAATAGATTATTTTTAAAATGGATAGAGGCAATTCCAAGTCGAAATAATATTTATGTTTTTGGTGGATCCAGTCCTAGGAAAGAAAGTGAGTTTTTGGAATTAACAAATCATCTTGGTCAGGTATTAGCTAAAAGAAAAATTCATTTAGTATATGGGGGAGGCCATTTTGGGATAATAGAGGGTGTGTCAACAAACATATTCTTAGGAGGTTGTCAAGTTTTGAGTATCATCCTAAAAGCTTTAGCCATAAAAAACATCACTGGTAAAAGAGTTAAAGAGAAACTAAAGGTCTCAACAATGTCTGAATGAATAGCTATAATGCTTGAACATTTTGACACCTTTATTGCATTGACAGGTGGTTTGGGCATATTAAAAGAGATATTTTAGATTTTCTTTTAAGCCCAACTGAACATTCAACAGAAACCTACATGTTTGTTAAATGTTAATGGTTTTTATAATAATTTATTGTCTTTTCTTAATCATGTTGTGGAATAAAAGTTTATAACATCTTTGGCACACCAAAACATGATCTTTATTACAATTCCTGAACAATTGATTGATCAACTAAAAACTTTTATCCTTGAAATTGATCCATCTATGAATCAAATAGACTGGTCAACCATAGAAAGTTGTAAAAAGCACAATTTGGATTTAAGCCTTAGTATGTAAATATTTATCTTTTGGTTTTACCGATATCATATTATTTTTTGTTTTGTTATTTATTTTGGTTATATTTATTTAAGTGTGTTTCAAGTTTTTCAGTAGTTGCTATTTCAAATGATATCTTCTATACTCTACCTTTCTAACTTCAAACATTAAGGACAATATCTCATTTTGGTTGGAGAAAAGGATAGTTGACAAAGTTAAAGAAAAAAAAACTAACTAATTTTTTTCTCATGTTATTAAAACCATTGGATAAAGTGGCAACTATAAAAAAAAAATATAATATCAATAATAACAAAATAAATAAATAAATGCATAGATAAGTTTGGTTTTGTAGCCTCCTTAACCTAAGCAATTAAATCTGAAGGGGTATCTTAACATATAATACCTTAAAGTCAACTAATTTGAAAGTTATTAGCTCAAATCTTGTTACAAGGGTTGAGGAGAAAACTTAACGGAATCAAACATTACACAATCTATATTTAAGTATCTACAACCCTAGTCGCTAAGCTCGTAAGAGTGTTTCAACACCTAATGCCCAATGGTCAACTGATTTAGGACTCATTAGTTTACTCGTTACATGGGTTAATGATGCACCGTGTTATTTTTAAGTTAGGTTATATATATATATATATATATATATATGTATATGTATGTATGTATGTATGTATGTATGTATGTATCCCAATCCAAAGTAGTTAACCTTAGAAAAATATTAGAAAAAAATTGTTTTCTTCCAAGGAAAACCTCACAACTATATTTTATTATATTAAGCACAAAAACAATGTTTATTAATATCTTGATTAAAAGGTATGTGACAGAAATATAAAATCCAATGAGAATTTGTTTATTTGAATTGATCAATGAAAGTAAAATGAATGTCTTGGTTTTAGATTTTGTAATTTGTTTTTCAATTTTAATGCTTTAATTATTATGAACTAGTAATAAGCTGATTAAATGGGTGTGATAAGTACTTAAATGTGTATTTTATTAAGGTTTTATATCATCATATTATACTTAAAGTATCATTAAATTCCTTAACTTAAACATGTTTTATAATAACAAGTTTGATAATATAAGATATCTTTAATTTATGGTAAATGCAGGTTCGTAAAATAAGTTTTTAAGTTTAAAAAAGGCTTCTTTATAATATTCTGTCCATTCAAAAATATTATTCTTTGTTAGAAGGTTACACAATGACTTAGATATTACAATAAAATCTTTGATAAACCTCTTATAAAAAGCAACATGTCTTAAGAATGATCTAACATCTTTATTATATTTTGGAATTGACAAGTTGGCAATTAACTTGATTTTAAACTTGTCAACCTCAATTTATATTGATGAAACAATATGACCAAATACAATACCGTTTGTTACCATGAAATGATATTTTTCTCAATTTAGCACAAGATTTTTCTCTTCACATCTCCTCAATACCTTTTCCAATTTAGTTAAACAATTATCAAATTAATCGCCAAAAATAGAAAATCATCCATGAAGATTTTAAGAAAACATTCTACCAAATCACTAAATATGCTAAACATACACCTTTAAAATGTGGTTAATGCATTACATTATCCAAAATGCATCATTCGATATGCAAAAATACCAAATGGACATGTGAAAGTAGTTTTCTCTTGATCTTTAAGTGCAATTTCAATTTGGTTGTAACCTGAATAGCCATCTAGGATACAATAAAATTCATGACCTGCAACTCTTTCTAGGATTTGATCCATAAAAGGTAAGGAAAAATGACTTTTTCTATTAATTGAGTTAAGTTTCCGATAGTCAATACAAATGCACCAACCAGTTTTACCACTACGAAGAAGGTACATTTTTAATAGCATCCAATAAAGGTATATTGATCATTATATGTTTGAAAATTTCAAAAAAGTTAGAATTATGATTCACTTTCCTTTAATTAGTCATGATATGAGGAGATAAAAGTACCAGCAGGAAATCATTTTTTTCTTTGTAATGTTCAAGTTTGACCTCTTCGTTACCCTCAAAGATTGATTTATCATCTTTTTCATAAGGTTCAAGAATAAGTTTTTCAATAGTCTTACCACTACGAAGAGTTATGATTGATTTGACTTGATCCATTTGCTGGCTATTTGAGCTACCCACACTTATGAAGCTGTATTGTACTTTGAGATTTTGTTGTGATTGAGAAAGAAACTTACCTTTCTCCTTAAAATTAAGAGCAAATTTGAATCTTGCAAGAGTTTCTTTCAAACCTATCATAGTTTGAGCATTTTGAGTATTGATTAACTCTTGCTTTTCAATGAATGGATGCAATATTTTTTCGAGATTATTTCTAGGAGGAAGAACATAAAGAGCTGTATATCCTTGAGAATCTTGAAAATTATAGTATGCTTGAAAGGATGGTTGTGAAGTTTGTGCATTATTGTTATTACTCTTCCAACTGAAATTTAGATAATTTCTCTAAATAGGATTGTAAATTTACGAGTATGGATTAGGATTTGGTATTTGAAAAATGTTTAAAGCATTGGCTTGTTCATGGGGGCAATCCTTAAAACATGGCAAAGTTGGATAATCATTAGTTGTATGTTCATTAGTTTCACAAATTTGACACAATTTCTTGAATAGATTTTAATTGACCACTCTTTTTTCAATTCAAATGCCTCAATTTTTCTACCTAAAAATGTGAATTTGGCTTGGAGGTCATGATCTTCTCTAAGATTGTACTTGCCACCACTTGATATATGGGGCTGAGTTTTACTCAATGCCTTACAAGTGCCTACAATGTTCTAATTTTAGGTATTTTCAACTAACAAGTATAGATACTCCATTGTTTCATCAAGATCTTTATCATTAAAAGTTTTATTGCACATCGTTTCCATCATTTGCCGACTTTTAGGTGTTAACCCTTCATAGAAGTGTGAAACTAATCTCCATATTTCAAAACCATGGTATGGCCAACTATTAAACAACTCTTTATACCTATACTAACTCTAGTAAAATGTTTCTCTTGGTTTTTGAGTGAAAGTGGTGATTTATTTTTTGAAAGAATTTGTTCAATGAGAAGGTAAAAACTTCTTTAAAAATTATTGTTGCATTTCATCCCAATCACGAATAGATCTTGACCTAAGATTTTATAACCATATTTTAGCTTTATCTTTTAAAGCAAAAGAAAAAAGCTTTAGTCTAATGGTGTTCATGCTATAATTTAAGTCATTATAAGTGTTAAAAACCTCTTCAATTTCTCTTCAATGTAAGTATGAATTTTTTTAATCTAAGCCATGGAAATTAGGTAAAAATTGAATGATATCTGACTTAAAATTAAAGTGAGATGCATCTGGAGGGAAAACTATACATAATAGTGCAAGTGTTCTTGTTGGATTCATATAGTCTCTAAGTGTTATAAGATAGTTATTATCATTGCCTCTTGGCTATGTATGACAACTGTGAAATGACTAGTTATCTTTTTCAACCATGTTTTCTAAAGAATATGAAGATTTCTTAGAAATTTTATCATCTAATATGCATGATCAAACTTTCATGCAAGTGTAGGAAAAAAAAGGGAGAGAAAAAGATAAAAAATAAAAGTAAAATAAAAACAAGAATAAGATTTGTAGTTTGTACACTAACTTACCTAAAATACTTGACACTATCAAATAATTGATGTCTTTTTTCAAGTACATGAGTGTCAAAGAAATAAATAACCCGAAAAAACCGAGGTTGATCAAGGTTGTTAAAATCGCTTTTTTAACACGACACGAAATATGTAATATAAACTCGGATCGTAAAATCATAAAATCGTAAGTAAAATATTTTAACTAATTATATATTGACAATTCCAATCAAGTAGAAAATAATAATATAACATAATTAAAATAAATGCAAAATAAACAATATAAATATTCATACACCTTAAAGTACATAAATCAAATAATTAATTGATTAAAAATATTAAATTATTTTTATAAATGTTTTAAGGATCATTCATTAGCTGAATCCTAAATTGAAATTTAAAAAACAAATATCTTCACAAGATTAGCTATCATTTCAAGAACAATTTTTTTATTTATTTTGTTTTTTAATATTTCAAGAACATCAATAAAATCCTTCCTTGTTATTGAGATTATAAGAATAATAAACATAAAAGATAATAAATTGTAACCCAATTTGCTGCTTTAGCTTTGTAAGTTGTAAAAGCATGTAAATTTATTTTTAAAATATTAAACTACATAAGACTAAATTAAAATCAAAGAAATTTAATTAAATTATGAGTAAAATATTCACGACAACACAAGTAAATTATTCACCTATACTGTGGACCACATAAAATTCTTCTTACCATTCTTCTTACCACTTTGACTGCACTGGCTTCTAAAAAACTACACCGTCCTTCCCCTCCTCTCTTGCATTTCTAATTTTACTCCTCCCATGGCTTCCATTTCCATCATCCTGAAATTCTTCGTCTCTCAAATCCCCCTCTTCCTCTTCCTCCCCCTCTCTCACCTACCCTGTCTACATCCCTAACAAAATCCCAGCCCCCAATTAGCGTTGCTGGTGCTCCCCTCTTCCTCTCCCTCCCCCTCTCTCACCCGCCTTGTCTACGTCCCCAACAAAATCCTAGAACCAAATTAGCGTTGCTGATGCTTGCAGTGCTAAGGCTGAGACTTGAGAATGTGAGATTTGGGCAAAAGACAGACAAAGAGGAAAGGGGAGGCTGGGAAGTGTGTAGCAAAGTCGGGACCGTGACTTTCTTCAAACTCGTAAACTCAGACCGAGTTGACCGATTTTGACCGAGTTGAACCAAGTTTTACCGAGTTTGCTGGGTTTCGAGTTTTTAACCCGATTTTACACTCTATATATGAGTTGAGTTGTATGATTTTACGAGTCAACTCACAATTTTAACAACATTGAGGTTGATCCATAGGAAGGTTGAATATACATAACCATAAATATTGAAATGAAAAAAGTTAAAGATATCTATAAGATGTAATAAGACTAAGAAGCAATCTAAGGGAACCTACAAAAAAATCTTTTTTAAGAAGGGAAAAACCAATAACGTTTGAGTTGGATAGATACATCTTGAGACTTAGAGACTTTTTATGGAGACATGTTTGGAGTTATAAAGACTTTTCATGAAGATATGTTTGGAAACATTGGAGATATGGACAAAAATTACTGTTTTTATTAAAAAAAATAAAAGATAGAGATATAATATATAGGATAATTTAGGGATTATCTAAGCTCATCAAGTGTGCAAACTTCTTTCATTTCTTGCTCTGCTTTTATCTATTTTCTCATGAACTGTAGAAGGTAACCCTTTATAATTAACCTTTCTATCTTATTTTTTAAGGTCTGACATTCCTCAATGTCATCATGCCTATGATCACAGTAAAAAAAGATAGAATTCATGCCATTTTTTATGGGAAGTAGATATTGCACAAATTCTTTCTCTCTGATAACAGCTAGCACCTCAGTCTGTGTGATAGTTAGAAGAGTAGTCATGAGCTTGTGAAATATTAGGCGATCATGGATAAGCCTCTTAGTGCTTTTTTTTTTTTTTTTTGCTCTTGTAGAAAAATAATAACAAGATGGAGACTCTACTCGTGTATGGGAATGAGGGTGCCCTTATCTAATCAAGCTGGCTTTTTCCATCCTGATGTAATTTCTCTTTTATGTATTTAATGTTGAGGAGGTTTTGGTCAGGTATAATAAATAACTTTTCCCATAGAAAAATAGTTGTAAGCTTCATTAATCAAGGCTTCTATGACATTTGGCTCAAGGAGTCATTACATGTTAAGCATTTTCTTATTAAACTTTTGGAGATAGGTCTTGATTTTTTCATCTTCTCACTGTGTGACAGTGAAGAACTTTGTGATGCTTTTTTTAGCTAGAATTCTTGTATTGGATAGAGAGATGAGTTTGGAGCTGAGATCTTGAAAGTGGAGAAAAAAGCTAGACTCTAGATTATGGTACCATACTTGTGCAAATCTGCAAACCATTGTTGGAAGAACTTTGCTCATAACATCATCGTCTTGTATAACAAGCTCTAGGATGCTTTTCATATTTTGTATATGCTCTTAGAGATCTGTAAGTCCTTCATAGTTTTCTAAGGTGGGTTTTATAATGACATAGTCTTTGAAGAGCCAAGTGTGCAATATTCTATGACACAATAGCGATTCTCCCACTTGGTGAAGGCCATGTTCTTGCTTGTGAGCTCGTGGAGTCATAAAGCTTGTCTCACGCCCAAATCTTTTTATAGTATGTGAGTGAGACTCGGATTGAGATTGATGGCAACTCAATCATTTGGAGCATCTCGTGTGAGAATGATATATGTAACTCCTTATAAGTGTAGAAGTGTGAACGTTACTCGCTTGCATGTTATTATGCCCTATCTCTTCAAGGAACTAGAGTCGTTGCACAGTTAGTGGAGCTTGTTGTTATGCAGGAGAAAGAGTGCAAAGATGCAGTTGCATTGTCATGACAACATTATTAAGCATTTGCACCTAATAGGAGAGCTTTTAGAGACCTAAGGGAGCTGGAGTTCCTAAAGTGAAGAGATTAATTATTCTCTTTTGGCCTGAAATTTTATCATGCATGGAAAATGTTTTTGGTGAAAATATGTGAAATTGGGATGAACTACTTTTTATTCAGGTTGTTGCCACTAATGAACTCGAAAAAACTTCACATAGAATATTAACCTTTCCATGATTATGAAAGTGGACCGATATGTGTGGCCTTGTATCTGGGTTTTGTTAGGCTTGACCGGTGATTGAAAGTTTACCCGATGATTAGTACTTAAAAGTGCATTTTTATCAAGGTTTTATATCATCATTTTGCACTTGAAGTATCAATAACTCCTTAACTAAAGCATGTTTTATAATAACATATCTAATAATATAAGATACCTTTAATTTATGGTAAATATTCATCTTAAATGCAGGCCTATCACATAAATGAAAGAACTGATTGATGAGTTGAAGTACTGAAATTGAAAGGACAAAGAGATGGCCAAACTTAGAAAAGAGATGTTGGTGCAGTCCAAACTGGAACATTGTTCGGTAATCAGGTCATATCTGGAGTTGTAGATCTTGGATTTAGGTCTACTTTATATGGATGGAAATTTGAGACATAAGCCTACAACTTTCATGTGGAGCCCAAGATTTAACAAAGCCGTTTCCAAGTCCAAATTGTAGCAACAACGAAGAAGTCCGAATCTGTCCTGCAGCCCAGACACTGTTTAGTGTTCAGCCCATATCTTGAGTTCTAGAAGTCCAAATGATCTCAAATTTTTACCCTGGAAATATGAGACAATTTCCTAGAACTTTCATGATTGAAGTCTGTTCAAATTATGACGTTATGAATGACGTTTTTAGCAGACAAGAAGATAAGAATTGTCACCAAGTCAAGATGTGGCCACTCATTCATCAATTAGTTAACAAATCAATAGTTCTGAATTTTGGCCTATAAAAGGAGGCATTTGCCATGTATTTAGGCATCTTGGTGTTCAGATCAAGATCATGCTCTTGCTTTCTATATTTTGTAATGCTTAAGTTTTGCTTATATTAATTTCTTGCTTATGCTTTTCATTTCCTTTCCTTGTTTATTTATGTTTCTTTCTTTCATTATGTGTAGCTAAATTAATTATATCAAGGTGAAAAGGGTACACTAATAGTGTAAGAATAAGTATAATATAAAATTAACATGGACCTTAATGTTGGATACTAACATGCTTTATATTTGTTATCTTGTTCACTTTTAATACTTTGCTTGTTAAATGGTTAATCTAGATTTATGTTGTATAACACTTTGTACAACAAATACTTGGCACTTTCATAGCCCATACTGTATGGTATAACCAACATCTAAGCTATGAAAGGAACTTGATTTGTTGTTAACATAAGTTATAATAATGAATGCCTGACAACATTTACAAGTATTAGCATTATTCAAATAAGATAACTAATGTAATCATGTTAACAATTTATAATCTGATTGGAACCTCATTTGTGTGTGGTTTCCAATTGAATAATAAGAGTTTATACTATATTTGTTTGAAATACCATTAGTGGATCCTCTAACCTTGACATTTGTTGTTATCATTGTTTAATCCTTACGTTAATCCTCCATCTCAAAGTTCTCATCAACTTCTTCTTCATCATCTTTATTATTGTCATTATTAATAGTATTGTTGGTATTATTATTATTATTACTACTACTACTACTACTATTACTATTACTATTTTTACTACTACTACTACTACTATTGTTGTTGTTGTTGTTACTATTGTTGTTGTATCATTGTTGTTATCTATAATTTATACAATTAACCTCCCTGTGGTTCGACCCCGGTCTTGCCGGGTTATTTATTACTTCGACACTCCTATACTTGGGAGAAGACATCAATTTTTTGGTCGTGTCAAGTTTTTGGCGCCGTTGCCGGGGAGGTAAATTCTTGTACAAATTATAGTATTTATTTTATTTTCTCTTTTCACTTTTCTTGTATCTAACTTTGTTTATTTTGTTTTGTTTCTTTTTGTTTTGTTTTCTTCTTCTTTTTATTCTCTTCTTATACGTGCATGAGAGTTTGGTCACGTACATTAAGTGGTAGACTTTGTAGGGTATCCTCATTATTTTCAGAAAATATGGCCGAAGAAGATAACCAATCGCTTCATAATAAGAATAATGAGAATATTCGGGTTAGAACACTTAGAGACCACATGAATCCCACAAGAACAAGTGCACCCTCATGCATAGTTTTTCCACCTGATGCATCTCATTTTAATTTTAAGCCAGGCATTATTCAACTTTTACCATCTTTTCATGGCTTAGATTTAGAAAATCCATACTTGCATTTAAGGGAATTTGAGGAGGTCTGTAACACCTATAATGACTCAAATTGTAGCATGAACACCATTAGGTTAAAGCTTTTTCCTTTTTCACTAAAAGATAAAGCTAAAACATGGCTACAAAATTTGAAACCTGGATCCATTCGTACTTGGGATGAAATGCAACAATAATTTTTAAAGAAGTTTTTTCCGTCCCACAGAACAAACTCTTTCAAAAGACAAATAATCACTTTCACTCAAAAACCAGGAGAAACATTTTACCAATGTTAGGATAGGTATCGAGACTTGCTTAATACTTGCCCCCATCATGGTTTTGAAACATGGAGATTGGTGTCATATTTTTATGAAGGGTTAACTCCTAGAGATAGGCAAATGGTTGAATTGATGTGCAATGGAACTTTCGAGGATAAAGACCCTAATGAAGCAATGGAATACCTACATTTGCTAACTGAAAATACGCAAAATTAGGACACTACAGAAATTTATGAGGTACCAAGTAAAACCCAACCTCATACATCTAGTGGAGGTATGTACAACTTTAGGGAAGATCATGACCTCCAAGCCAAGTTTGTATCTTTAGCTAGAAAAGTCGAGGCACTAGAATTAAAAAAGAGTGGTCAACTAAAATCAATTCAAAGCATTGTGTGTCAAATTTGTGAAACCAATGAACATTCAACCAATGACTGTCCAACTTTGCCTTCTTTTAAGGAATGTCTCC
>Ga0325411_1008243_pt1 | contig 11292 bp, 3 predicted proteins | sample PopdelMetagenome_13_FD_206181 | JGI IMG/M metagenome (GOLD analysis project Ga0325411, IMG submission 206181) | Populus deltoides microbial communities from Bellville, Georgia, United States - Xylem-PdIQD-R4 | ecosystem: Host-associated > Plants > Phyllosphere > Stem > Wood/Secondary xylem...
AACAACAATTCCTATATATCATGATGGGAAATGATATTATTCTCTCCTTTAGTGACTTCATTGATCATAATAATTGTTGCGATATAAACAAATGGAATTAGAGCTATCAACTTGATTAACTTGTAATCATGGAGGGCCCGACATGAAAAAAGGTCACCTTACCTCCACTTCTGGCTAGCACACATCCAATATGATGTGCTTAGTGAATGATTATTAGGCTAAACAAACAAGGGGAAATATCTTAATCAACTAGTAGCCTAAGACATAGATCATGATTAAGAGAAGAATAAGTACCTGTGGAATCTGATCTCCTCTAGCTAGAGATTGTACTTTTAGCAGATCCCAGAAAAGTGATATTAACAACACTGTTTTAATTAATTGAAGAATAAAAGCTTGGATCACATCAATATCAACTCAGGGCAGTGGAAGAGAAAGAATATCATTAAACATAAAAACTGAGATTTAGAACAACAAATCTCAGTTTTGGTCAGAATTCCACAATTTTTTAATTATGAAGAAGATGTTTGAACTCAAAATTTCTTGAAGACAGAAAACGCTGATATGAGTTAACTACACCTCATTTGATTTGAAATATAGAAGTAAATTTTAAGAGAGAGCTTGAAGTAAATTAAATTATGATATATATATTGATTAATTTACTTTTAAGTATAGAATTAAAAAAATATATAGAACACATCGATCACACTATGAAAATAAACGTAACCTAAGCAATATTTACGTACAACATGAACTGAACTATACGAAGTTGCCACGATAAATATATTTAAAAATAATGAGATTTTTTTAAAAAAAAATACCAATAGCCAGAATGTTGAGGGCTTTGTGCGAGTGTATGAAGCTCTCTTTCTTTCTTTCTTCAATCAAAGCGAATATATGTTAATTAGTTGATAGAGTCTGTTTTATGTAAGAGAATTAAAAGAATCAATTAATAGCATATCAAGAACACGAAATCAAGATAAAGTGGATGGAAAATAAAGTGTGTGTGTGCGAGAGAGTTGACAAATGAACACAATGGATATTCCCAAGTTGTTGTCCACGACATGTATATATGAAAAGCATGCATTATATTATTATTAGCTACAAGTAATTAGCTAGATTCTGTAATCTAATCTCAAATTAATTAGAACTTCATATATAGAAGCATATGATATGGAGATGGAAAAAAAAAAAAACCTTTAATAGGTTGGTTCAGGTGATCTGAAGAAGAGTATTCATCTATATATATATTATCTATGTATTAAATCTTGTATCAATTTTTTCTAATTTATAATATAAAAATTGAAAGATTAAAAACATATTGTATCAAATTCTTCTAATTTATAAAAGCTTGGCCTCTCAAATAATAATTTTCCCATTGGCTACCTGGCTAGGCCCTTAAAACATTATCTATATATTCACTCTCTAAATGCGGAAAAACTACCGAGAGTTTCTCGATCCCCTTTGTGCACTAGGCTTTTAAAAATATTATAGGATTTTAGCAATTATGCATTTGCCATGAAGCTACTTTAGTCCTTGCAAGTGTACGTTTAGGGTGGTGGGAAGTGATGAAACATGGGACACCCACGAACAAAAATCCATTAAATACTTAGCACAATGAGAGATCGATGTGGGAGCTATACCTTGTGGAAAATGGATAATACTTTGATCACTCAAGCCCCCACCACATAGTAGTAGTAAGTGCTTGCCCCTTCACTCTTTGAACGATCCTTGCATGATTTGTTACTTCGACATAAAAAAATTCTCAAAGCACAGAGAGAGGCCAAGGAGCAAGAGCCAAATTAGGAGAACCGAGGCAATGGCCGTGGCCCATAAGGAAGGGTGGCAAGCATAGTATAAAGTAATGGTGCTTGAGAAGACAAGCTTGATATCCCAGCAATTTCCCAAAGTCTTTGGGTCCCAAGATCACTCATCCAGCCACCTGATTTGTTTCCTGCTTGCCTTGCTCTTTTCTAGACTCGGGTGTTTTTCTTCTTAAATTAAATACAGATTGCTCTTCTGTAACTCACAACTGCCCACAAAGATTGCTTCAAACAAGTGCAGGATCTAGATCATAAAGACTGTAAGACTATAATTAGGACCAACAATGGATTAAACCCTATGTACTTCAGCTAAAAGTCTAAAGATTGTGTGCGTATTCCCACTCTTGATTATTTCCTTTTCCTTCTTGAAAAAAACTCGTCCAGCAATTGGGGTGTGCATGGATTTTCGTGAGAGTATCCTGCTTCTTTCGATCCAATTTCAACGAAGTTAGAATCTGATTCCAGTCAGAATGAACAAGAAACATATATACGGGTGTCTGTACTGGTACCTCCATAGCTGGAGATACGCCAAAACTCCAGCCAGCCTAAGGACTTTTTACACAAAATTCATCAACTTTGTCCAGCCTTTTAAACTGTTTCACATGTTCACAAACAACAGTGAACCTTGTTGGACTTTCTCTGTGTGCATGTAAACACCCCAAGATTAAAAGCAACAGGCAGGGACAGAGCCTACCACATGATCAGATATGTGTGTGACTTTCGATGCCTGTCATCAATCAGTATCTCATGGCTATCTATCTCTTTCTAATTTGGGGACCATGAAAGACTGTATATAAAGAAGGACCCGTGCTGCATATAACTATAGCTTGCTGATGTAATTGTGTTGTTGCAATATTTCACTTGGAGATTCTGGAGTCCTTTCCTGTTTCCCTCTTGTTAATTTGTGAGATTTAAACTATATAATGCATTGCGCATCATAACAACTATACAAAGCATAGGATAGATTTCCTCTCAATCACTTCATGAAAAAGGTCCAAGACAAAACCAAACCCTAGCCAATCAAGGGTTTATCTTCCTTACAAATATTCAACAGTTAAAAAAAGGAAGTACAATCAGTGCATCTTTTCTATGTGCGAATGGAGGATCGATGGGGCATGCAGATTTCTTAGAACATGGCCAAATGGATCAAATCATTCACAAAGCAAATAATAAAACGAAAGAAAGGGACAATGGATTGTTGCTACTTTACACACAAAGCTTATTCCATTTTATCTCTACTCAATCATTATGGTCTCCCTCTTGATCCACACATCTTATCTCACCAAAACAAAAGTTCAGTGCGTTTTACTGTGCCCTAAAGATATATATGGACCCCAAGGCGCAGCTTGATTTTTCAGTTTTAAAATCACATAAAATCATATTAAAATTTTCCTAAAAATATATTTATTTTATGTCATAATCTTGTGATTATTTTATCTTGTTTTTTGAGGGAAACATTCTGTGAACAAATCATAGATTAAAAACCGAAATAATTATCAATAAGGATTATGTCAATACACACAGATGCTACTACACGCAGCAGAAGAATATTTTGAGCATTATACAAAACGATTCAATGCATGAGAATATTATTTCATCCTGAAGAGAATTGTTGCCTTTGTAAGTGGAACAGGAAATGTGTGAAATCCACGATGGAATATTAATGTCAAATCAATTATTTTCTTAGTGAAAACCTATATATGGAATGACAATGCTGGATTCTCTGTTTGATCCTATACATGTCAATGGTAGTTGGATTTTGATTTGAAGTTACATTCGTTGACACAAAAATATTGTTCGAAGAAGATGAATTGTAGATTCTAGAGTTAAGTTGGTAAAAAGAATCATGCTTTGAATATAAATTAATTTCAAATATTAATTAAACATGAAGGATTTAAAAGAAAAATTACTACTCCATTTCAAATCAAGTGGCCATTATATTGCAAGATAGAAAAAAAAAATATGATTTATTATTTAATTTAGGGGAAAAAATGTTTTTCATTACTAATCATAGATCTTTTATTTTATAAGAGTCGAACAAATAATTTTATTTTTTATTTAAAAAAACAAATTATAATTTTCTTATATGATGACTAGACATGGGTTTTAGTACCCATTCATTTTACTAGAAAGAAAGGGACCTAATTAAGTAATAAATCACTACATTTCTAATCAAATCAAAGATGATCATGTAGGCAGCAGCCCTGCCCTCTCCAGTCATTTCCAGTTGGATCTGTAGGGTCCACTCTAAAATACACAGGGCCCCACCAAAGCACCCATCAGAAACAAACACCATCCAGGATCATGTGTCAAGGGACTCTCTTCATGCATAACATACATCACATACACACATCAAAAAGTGTCGCCATAGCGTGCCAAATAAAAAAGCATAAGAGCCGCCAAACATATTTTAGGCCCTGTAAATGTAGAAATGTTCCATCTTAGTCTTTTGAGTAAAGCTTTTACTGTACTGAGAAAATTACTCTGATCATTCTATAATTTAATTGTTTTTATATTTATTTTTCGTGTTTTCAACACCACAGTGCATATCTTTAATCAGTATAAAATAAGCTAAATTATAAAATGGTTTTAGAATGTAAATTATTATGCAAGCAGTAAAGTTTATAAAATAAATTATAATTTTTAAAAATACCGATGGTAAGTATGAAAATGACTAAAGGTAATTTTTCCTATTATTAATTAGCTTCCTAGCTGTTAAATATCCAACAAAACCTGGTAGAATTTCCATTTTCTTTAATTTCTTAATGTTTTTCTTTTTCTTTTTCTTTTTCTTTTAAATTCATGCGTGAGAAAATATTGATAATATCCCATAAAATTTCTATAAAAATCAAAAAATGGGTTTTCACCATTAATTTTCAGTAACTATCTAATTTTCAAGGAACCATATTAAAAATCTTTTTTTTTAATTCAATAGGAGATTCGGGAGACTTTGAATTATATAATATATGGGTAGTGCTATCCCATTAAATTCTGCCGTTAATTTTCATTTACTGTATAATTTTAGGAACTGTATTAAAATCAGTAAGAAATTTGAGAGCCTCTCAATTTTATAGTAGAGAGTAGTCCTCTTCCATTAAATAATTGTAGTTTTCTTCTATATTAAAACTTATTCAATAAATACAAGATTAGTATCAAAAGAATTTAAATTATATAAACCAAAATGAAATGTTTGTGTATATATAGGGATTAAAATGTAGTTTACCCAAAGCACAGCCCCCTAACTCCCCCCTTATAAATTCCACCGCCCTACTTCTCCGTTTCTCAAATCTCACACACCTTCTTCTCAACCTTCTTACCAAAACCTCTGAAAGATTATAAAAACATCAAAAAAAAAAAAATGAGACCCATAAGCCACCTGGACACCACCATGAGCACATCAAAGGCAGCAGCCACTCCACCAGCAATAGCCCAACCTCGCTCAACATGGCACTCTCCAGTGCCATATCTCTTTGGAGGTCTAGCAGCTATGCTGGGCTTGATTGCTTTTGCTTTATTAATCTTGGCTTGCTCTTATTGGAGATTGTCTAGTCGTTTAGACAGTGAAAATGAAGGTAACGATCAAAGAGATCTTGAAAGTGGAAATGAAAAGGAAGGAAGTAACCCTGGGAAGGCAGAGAAAAGGGTTTATGAAGAGAAGTTCTTGGTTATTATGGCTGGGAATCAGAAGCCAACATTTTTAGCCACTCCTGTTTGTAGTAAAGTTTCTTCCTCTGTAGCCCAGATTGATAACCAAGAAGAAGAGAAGACAGAGAGCACCGGTGATCATTACAAGCTGAAAAATGAAGAAATGATAGGGGACAGCCATGATCAAGCAAGAGCAACAGCTGAAGAAAACATAGAGACACAAGAGAATCAACAAGAAGTCCAAGAAGAACAAAATTAAGCTGCAATGAGCAGGAAATAAATCAATTTTGGAGATGAAAGGAGAGTGTTTAATTTTTTTTTCTTTTTTTCTGGTTCTTTTCCTGGTTTTTTGGTGTTTTGGGTGCTGTTCTTGTAGTACTTCGGGAGGTGTAAAAAAATTGCAGAGATGAGGCAATTCTTGAAGTAGAAGAAAAGGTTTTCTTCTTTACAGCAAATTACAGCCAAATTTTGCTTAGTAATTAATCATATTTTTCTTCATAATTACTTTTCCCAATATCTTTGATCCGTTTTTACAGCCAGCAATCACCAGCCTTCATTGATGACAACAAATTACAGCCAAATTTATTAACCCAACCCAGGCAATGACTTGAGTTATTAATCTAGTTCAATCAAAACAAAAAAAGTTATTTCAATTTCATATAAAAAAATCAAAATAATATTATTTTAATTTATTTTTAAAAAATTATATTGAATTTTAACTAAGTGATTTTACTGATTAAACGAGTTAAATTAAATCAATCTCGAGTTAATTTTTTTAAAATCCAACATATATTGGATATTGTTTACTATTAATTGAGCTTGAAATTAAAGAATTTTTAATGGTTTGAAGTGGGTTTTGGTGCTTTAAAATTTTTAAAAGGTAATGAATTTATATATATATATATATATATATATATATGAATATGATACTTCAAGAATCATCTTTTGTAGAAGGGATTGTTAATTCAGTTGTAAAAGATCGAAGAAAAGAAAAATTAATGGAGAATAAAGTGAAAAAAATGGAGTCGAAGGGTCATATACTCTTTAAATGTATTTTCTCTTAATTTGGCTGCCGGAAGATTCCAAGGAACAAATTACTTGTTAATTCAGTTGTAAAAGATCGAAGAAAAGAAAAACTAATGGGGAATAAAGTGAAACAAATGGAGTCGAAGGGTCATATACTCTTTAAAATGTATCTTCTCTTAATTTAGCTGCCGGAAAATTCCAAGGAACAAATTACCCGTAAAGCACAGTGACAAGAACTCAAGTAGTCCGACGTAATAAATCCGTCGACTGTGTGCATGAAATTTGTGCTGCCTGAATCTCAGTGCAAGAGGAGATGGGTGATAAATAAGTAATTATGATAAAGAATCTCTGTATTTTTTATGATTTAGTTGATATTTTTTACGTGAAGAAATTAATTTTATAATTTAGCTTTCAATCTGTTTTTTATGTTGTAATTGATTAGTTGATACAGCACATTTATATACTATTTTAATGCTTTTGTATGAAAAGGCTGATATTTTTTATGAATTTGATATGCTAATATCAAGAATTTTAAAAATATTATTTTAATTTATTTTTAATTAAAAAAATATTATTTACTGCATTACTAAACACCTACTAAATCTTTATCATTCATGGGTACTATTAATCCAACACATCTGATGAATTTATATAGAATTTATTTCACATTTAGGTTTTTTCATCTCAAATTAAGAAATAATTTTAGAAACATTTCCCATTTGAGCAACAAATTAAGAAATGATCCATTGGTTTTGGTTTGTTCAGGTGAATCATTGATTTTCCTTTGGGAGGCTTTATAGGTGGCATTGAAGTGGAAAAAGAGAGATTTTTAGGTCAATTTGAAAACGTGGTTAAAATTGCATTTTCTTAAATTTTTTTTTAAAAAATTGTTTTAAATGAATTTTTTTATGTTTTTATATCGTTTTGATGTGCTGATATTAAAAATAATTTTTAAAAAATAAAAAACTTTATTTTAATATATTTATAAGTGAAAATCACTTTAAAACGTTGTCGTTATCACAATCTCAAACAGTCCCTTAGAATAGTATTTTGAAATTGTGTTTCGGATATTTTTTAAAGATTTTTTTTGAAATATATTAAAATAATATTTTTTTATTTTAAAAATTTTATTTTTAACATCAATATATTCAAAATTATATAAAAATATAAATTTAAATTTAAAATATCAATAAATTTAAAAAACGCGTTTTTAAATGCAAAAGTAAAGACAGCCGATGAATACACGAGAAAGCAGGCTTTTGCCTTGGACTACTTTCTTGGGATGCAAATAGGAGACACGTGGTGATCTATCGTTGGACTGTGAGCAATGGAAAGCAACGTGATAGCTTTAGCAGCTGGGTTGTCTGCGCGCGGCGATGCGAAGACGCGTTTGTTGATAAATAAATGATTAATTAACAGCCTCGATTTTTTTAACGGACAGCTGTTTTCCCCTTAACAATAATAATAAATTAATAATAATCCCCTGTGAACAGCCGAGAATCTTGCTAATCTCTATACAAGCCAAGGTCAAGCCATCTCTTGGAGATCAAGTATTTTATATATTATTTTTTCTATTTTAAAATGATAAAAAAATCATTCTATAATTATTTTAGAAATATATTTATTGAAACGTGTTTTCGTATCTATTTCTGTGGTTAAATATATTTTATGTCTTCTATATCTATCTTTTCAGTAATGAAACATTAACTAAATATAATATTTATAATATATAAGGATTGCGCCAACTCAAATATGAGCAATGTCCAAGCTATTTTCATTCTTTGTATCATATGGTCATTATTACATATTTGAAAAAAAAATCCCATTGCAATTATATACTAAAAAAGGTATCTTTATAAATAATAGAGGTGAACAAAAAAATCAAAAAATTGATTAATCTGAAAAAATAAAAAATAAGAATAAAAAACCGATTAAAATTTTGAAAAAACTGATTGGTTCGGTTTTGGTTTTATAAGGTTAAAATTGAAAAAACCGAACTCAAATCGGAAAAAACCGAGTCAAACCGGTTTGAACCGGTTTTTATCCAAAAAAACCAAACCGAACTGAAATCAGTCGATTTGAACCGGTTTTGGTTTTTTTTCAAAAAATCGGTTTGGTTATTCTTTTTTTTATAAAAACCAAACCAAATAAAAAATAATCACCCCTAATAAATACTAAATAGAACTTACTAGATTCAAATTCAATAGTCAAAACCACATTGTTGTGTATTGATAAAGAAGGCAAGCATGGGTAATTATAGTTTGTATAATATGCATACAAGGAATGAGAGCATCTACTAATTTCATGTTAGATTTTTATTTTATTTAATTTTTACTTTAAAAGATATTAAATCAATGCTTTTTAAGTATTTTTTTAATGATTTTAATATGCTAATATTAAAAAATATATAAAAATATATAATTTTAATGTATTTTCAACTAAAAAAAACTTTTTAAAAAAACTTTGCACTATATTAACAAATAAACACTTAAAACTCCATTTCATATCATAAAAAGCATTAAATTATTGTTTTTCACCTATACAAACTAAGTCTAAATCCGTGTGTGTGTGTGTGTGTATATATATATATATAGAAGAGAATCATTACAATTTAAACAAATAATCACTTCGATATCCATCTTTGTTTTATTTTATTTTAAGCGATCATTTGGCATTGAGGAAAAGCAAAAGGGAAACTCAAGATTCTAAATCCATTTTAGCCTCACATCAAAGTTGGTTTAAAGATCGAACGGAATGCTTCCTCTACAAATTATCACATACCCTAACTCATGGTATAAAAATTGAATTTAAGCCTAGTAATTATTATTAATTATCAGTCCCATCTCATGCTATAAATATTTCACTATATCGATCTGCTGATAGCAACTCGTGATTCGATAGATATTTTGATTAATTAGAAAGGACATACTTTGCCCTTGCAGCATGGTTCCTGTCATGTTATTGGACCAAACAATCTTACTTTTCCGACAAATAAGCCCACATGATGCAACTCTGAGCATATAGCTATTTCGAATCAAACTAATATATATATATATATATATATATATATATATATATATATATATATATATATATATATAGCTTATACATGGTTTAAGAAAAAAAGGTATTGAGACATGGTATACTCATAGTATTTTTGGACCGTCTTATACTATTATTATACAATATACTAAAAGAGCTCAGTGTCTCTAATACTGTTTATCTAGACATAAAATACTGTGGATTGGAGCAGTGTAATGACAGAGCTGTCCTTACCACAAAGAGTTGCAAAGACTGCAAGGGAAGGGTGGAGTTGTCTTTTTATTAAGATGCATTTGGCATTGAATGAATGGTCTGTGAGAAAATAATCAGTGCAAATTTTGATGGGGCATGGTGCAGTGCCCTGTTATTGTTTACCTAGACACAAAATATTGTGCATTGGAATAGTGTAATGATAGAGTTGTCCTTGCCACAAAGAGTTGCAAAGACTGTAGGGGGAGGATGGGGTTGTTTTTTTATTGGGATGCATTTGGCATTGAATGAATGGTCTGTGAGAAAATAATCAGTGCAAAAATTAGTGGGGGCATGGTGAGGTTGTAGACACCTGGTGGGGCTGTCATGCCCCGGGCGCTAGGGCTAGACCAGCGCGCTTGGCTGCAAACCTACACGTCTAGGTCTCTTCTGACCTATTCTTGGGCTCTACAGACCCCCTGAGAGGTTGCAGACTCGTGGGGCTGGGTCTGCAAACCTTGCAGAGAAGAAAAATAAAAAAATATATATGATAACAATTATTATTGTTATTGTTATCGTTAATAATTTTAAAAAAATTATTACTATAAAAACTTGGGTCATACAAGTTAATAATATTATTAATATGATAAATATTATTATTTGTATTCTAAATAATATTATTTGTATTATAATTAAAAATATTATTATTTGTGTTATGAATATTATGATTTTTATTATAATTAATATTATTAATATAATAATTAATAAATTTGTAAAAAATATTATTAAAATTGAAAACCAATAATAGATTTGATTTGAAATGTAAAATTAAGAATTATTATTGTTGTTATTGTTATTATTATTATCATTAGTAAATTTTTTAAAAAAGTTATTATTACCATCGAAGAAAAATCATAATTTTTTTAAAAGATTAAAAAATATAAGAACTTGGATGGTTAAGTATTATTAAATTCATTAATATTATTCAAATTAAAATAAATATTATTACTATAAAAAAAATATAGATCTGATTTTAAAGGTAAAATCAATTATTATTATTATTAATTTGGGTCAAGTATCTCCTTTCAGACCTAAGAAAATTAAGACTGGGAATGAGCATCTAACCCAAGTTGCTTGAGTGTGTCATTGGCACATACCAAAATCACTTGGGTCTTACAGCCCCGCCTGACCCAATGTTTTAGGGTCCGGCGTCCGGACCAAAAGTTGTTGAGTCCGACGTCTAGACCTATAGGCAATGCGTTCGCGTCCGGACCAAGGCTAATAGATTTGACGCCAGGACCCAATTCTCTTGGGTCTATATCCAAACCCAAGGCTAATGGGTTCAGTGTTAGGACTCGAGGCTGATATGTTCAGTGTCCGGTCACAATTCTCTTAGGTCCCGCGTCAAGACCCAAGGGTAATGGATCTTGCATCATGATCCAATTCACTTGAGTCCTGCCTTAGGACTCAAGGCTAATGGGTCCTGCTTCAGGATCCAATCCTGTTGGGTCTTGCGTCAAGATCCAAGGATAATGGGTCATGCGTTCGGACACAATTCTCTTGGGTCCGA
>Ga0325411_1008244_pt1 | contig 11291 bp, 6 predicted proteins | sample PopdelMetagenome_13_FD_206181 | JGI IMG/M metagenome (GOLD analysis project Ga0325411, IMG submission 206181) | Populus deltoides microbial communities from Bellville, Georgia, United States - Xylem-PdIQD-R4 | ecosystem: Host-associated > Plants > Phyllosphere > Stem > Wood/Secondary xylem...
TCCCATGTTTTTATTAATTATGAATGTTCCTAGATATTTATGTATTTTTTAAATGAGGTAAAAAAAAATCCTCAAATGTTATCCTCAATTATTGGATTAATTACAACTATATTTTAAATTACATATCCAAAAAAAAAAAAATGGCCTCTGCCAAGCAAGAATCCAAGTCATTTTCCTTTTATTTTTCTATATGCATCGGTTTTCCTAAACACTCTCTTGTAATTTATCCCATAATATCACTGTCGAGAGACATGCGACGGAGTGTGGAATATGGGTTAGATGGACCACATAATGATTTCAAATCCACACCTTCTCCGATTGCTTTGTTTTTTTTTTTTTAAATTAATATAAATATCTAGATTAGCTCATTAGTTTACATGAACGTTAATTAATTTTATGAATCATGAAATTAATGATCATATAAATTTTTAGTTGTCCTAAAAAAACTTAAAATCATGATTATTGAAGAGCAAACTCAGAACCTAATCAGTTGAGCTACCCTTCAAAATTAAATCTATTTAGGATTGTGTTAGATTTTATTTTTAAATATTTTTTAAAATAATATATTTATCTTAAAAAATATAAATTGATAATTGTTTTTAGTATTTTTCAATGATTTTGGTGTGCTAATATAAAAAAAATATTTTGATGTATTTTCAAATAAAAAATATTTTTTAAAAAATACATTGTATAGATTGAAAGTGAGTGCTTATAATTGTAAAACATCCTTTTTTTAATGACAATCAACTATATAGATTAAACTTAAATCTATTAAAATTATGCAAGGTGCAATTCATAATAGAACGACTAATGAGCCCTTCAATGATAAAAATAAATAAATAAATACACACTTACGATTAAAATTGTATTTTTACATATTTATTGCATAATATAATTACTTTCATGCCCTTAAAAAAAATTTAACTAATGATTAAGAGGTATTTTTATATTTTATACAATGTAATTATTATTTAGCCCTTGTAGTTAATTTTTTTTTGCTTTAATTTTCTTGTAATTATCTCATGGGATCAATGTTATTCTAGTTTTTTATAATATAAAAAAATAAAAGTGTCTGCCCGTGCCTGCAAGGGAAGGCACCCGCACCCTCTGTAAATTATATCTTGGATTTCATTTAATAATTTAAGATGAGATGGGTTTTAGGTTTTTTATTACTTCATAATTATAGTAATTCATAGCTAATTTACATATGTTTGTGTTATATTGATAACCAATGCAACTTTTAAATATGGAAGTTATGACATTTTTCAAGAACATATAATGTAACAACCTCTGAGGACAACAAATCTCAACGTGGGATTGTTTTTCAAAACCAAATACAAGCGTCTAAAGGCAATTGTAGATGGTAATAGCGATCAAGGAGATGACAGAGACAACCTATATAGCACTCTTGACACCCAAGGGGATGTAATGTATATAGCAAAGAAAAATGTTGTGGCTGCAAGGAAGAACACAACCTTCTCCAACATTTTGGATGCAGTAGGAAGCCTTTTGCCAATAAAGTGTGAAATGAAGAGAGAAGCGAAAATAATTTGAATAGCCAAGGATATCAAATTGATGGAATGACGAAATTCAGATTTGGTAACAACTTTGTACTGAATTGTACTCTGAAGTGCTCCCATGAAGCACAAATTCAAGAATACCTTCGGTAATTTTCCAATTCCTGCTCCAGGCAGATCATATTGTTTAGTTGTGGCTGATTAATGGTGCGATAGGGTATTTGCAGCATTTTTTGTGGTAATTGTGGAGAATGTGGAGGCTGTCTTAATTTGTGGTGATTCATATTCAGAGACAGTATTAGAAGAAAAAGGTTGTGGCTGTGTATGCAATGATTGCGATTCTAGGTCAATATTCGGAGAACATAATGATTTTGATTGTAGCTGAGATGTAGTTGGCTGCCGGAGTTGCGACATAGTTGCTGCAATTCAAGGGGAGAAAATCTTGACGATGGATGGTGCAGAAATTGACATGGAGGTCCTTTGCTAAAAAAACCTTGCAAAGACAAGTATGTAATTGCTTGAAAACTTTTGGGTTTTTCTTATATATATACAAATATAAAAGAGAATGAGGTTAGGATTTTCATTAATCATAATAATATTATGAAGTTATTATTTTAAATTAAATATAGGTTAAACTAAAAATATTATTTTAATTTTAATAAATAAAATAAAATAAATATATTTCTTAATGACTATCACTTGTTTTTTTAAAAAATATACATAAAAACAAAAACAATTCGGAAATAAGTGAATTAAATAGTGATAAATTTAAGCACATCGTAGATGGTAAAATTACCTTGATGGGTGTTTTAGATACACTCTAAGTTTTTATTATGAATCTTTTATAACATCTAAGATTTAGTTCTTAATCCAATAATTTTATGATTTGATGGGCATCTAGTAATGTGATCAATGATATTAAATTAACATTATAGAATCGGACCTCTCATTATAAAAATCAACGGAAGGCAATGAAGAATCGGACATCATTATAATATTCAATCGGGCCTCTTGGCAAGAGTGGCCTTGCAAGAAACTACGTAGGAAACTTCAAAACAGGGACAGAATTCCCATTTATTTATTCATGTTCTTGCTTTGTCAAATCCTATGCACAGCCTAGATTCAATTTGTTTATATTTAATAGGGAAAAAAGAGAGAGAGAGGTCCCAGATACAGAAATTGAGGGGTGTGAACAGAAAGAATAGGCTTAAAGCCCAGCTTGAAACGTGCTATTCGGCCATAAGCTGCAACTTTCGCAACAGAAGTTAGATTAAAGCCTTATGTATAATTTCTACCATTGAACTCCCCTCGGTGAATTAATGGTAAGAAATATTATCTCTACAATTGCTTTAAAACATATTAGGTGAAGAATTTAGTGCTTGATTTTTCCAAATTAATAAATAAAATATAGTTTCATTATGGGACAGGCTCAGCTGATCCATAGGACTCGAAGCGCAAGGCTCAAGAAAAACCCAGAAATTTAACCCCAGCATAAATCCAAAGAACATTCCTGCCAACCGTTTGAAACCAAAATATGAGCTAAATTATTACAACTAACCAAAATGAAAACACAGCTTGTGGTCCTTTGGCAATGAATTCAGTGTGCTTGCTACAAGGCAATTAACCTTCTCTCCACATAATTTGGTTTTATAGTAGTTTTTACAGTTTGGAAAAACAAACTTTTTAAAAAACTATAAATTACAGATTTTTTGCAATTAAAGTTTTAAAAGACTTTTTAATGAAATTCATGCAAAATTATGGTTTGTCTAAACAATTGTGATAATTTTAGATGGAAGGACTTGATTAAGAAAAATTTATTTGTTAAATATGAAATAAATCAATGATAATTAATTTCAATGGGATGAAATTGTAAATCAAGTAATATCCTAGAGAGTAGTAAAAAACATTAATGGCTTGATTATTAAGGTTTCTTCATCAACTTCTACTCTAATATAAAATAGCTCATCACTTTTAGATTAATAAATTACAGGTCCGATTGACTTTTCCAAACTCCAACATTCGGTTGTTGACTCTTGAGGTCCGAATCCGATTATCAACAAACTCCACCTCTTTCTTTTCTGCTGGTATAAATAAGATGGCAATATCAGAAAGGTATGACAAGCATACTTTTTCGACAGGTTTTTTCGTTTCTTATAAATTATTTCCTTGTCTTCTGAAGCTTTATAGCATACAGCACAGGAAAACCATGGAGAATGGTGCTCGAGTTATCAAGGGTTTTATTCTTTCAATTGCAGAATCTGTGTCCCGACTCTGGCATGGAGCAGGACAACTAGAATCACAGCAGCTACCACCTCCCACCATGAACGAAGAAGAAGAGCTGGTCAATATGTTCCATGCTAAGCAGGAAATGGAATGGCAGAAGACGCTTATAGGCCTCTGCTTCACATCAGGACTTGAAATAGCCCTTCATTTTCACCACATTACTGATTCCAAACTCGATTCCTTGCATTTACTCTCTATTCTTGTTGCAATTCTCGTTTCATGCCTCTTCGTTTCACATTTTATCAACCCCACCAAGTTTCCGAGGACATCCAAAGTGTTGGGTAAAGCTGCAGTTTTCCTGGCAGCCACCGTGTTTTTCATCACCATTTCAATCCCATTCCCCCCTGGTGTCAAGTGGGCTTCTTGGATAATCTATGCCATTTCGTTGCTTGTTATTGCAATCTGCAATTTCTGCTACTAGACACGAGCTTTTCATGGCATATATTTTTTCTGCCAGCGTTTGTATCTGTTCTACGTCGCAAGGCTTACATTTGCATGTTGGAAGGTGTTGAAATTCAGTGTAATGACTGTGTTATATATATAACCATCGATCAATATAACATAATATGGGCCATTGAAACTTTTTAAGGGCTTGCGTCTTTCGATTGGAGAATTTGATGGGCTAAGCCTAGGTAGGGGCTGGATTATCTTATGTCTTGCCTGTCTTTTACTAAGAGTAAACTTCTTCTTTTTTTTTACTAACAGTAAATTCTTAATTGCTATGGACCCTTTTTTTTCAATCGTTTTTTTTTTGAAAAATCCTTCCAAACTATTACCTTTTTTAATTAATGTAACTCAGTCGAGCATATTAGTGGTTAACACAACCACTCATAGGAGATTAAACTTAAATTATTAATTATAGAACTAATCAATGATGAATCAATCATATTATAGAAATCCGTGCAATTGATAAGCAATACATATTTGTTTTTGCTTCCAATGTATTCTTTAAAGTTAAAGCACAATTCTTAAAGTCCATCAATGTAATAAATATCAAATCTCTAATTTGAATCACTTTGTATAGGAAAAAAAACTCACGCTAAATTTAAATAAAGATCAAATCTCCTTGAACAAAGTTAATTTATCGAGATTGGATTATTTCATTTACATTGTTTCATTTACATTGAAATCAATAATTAGTGCCTTTTTGGACCACATCTAAATAAACAAAGATAATAATTGAATACTTTATTGAATTTTAATTGTTATTATTGAATTTATTTTGTAATTGATAATTGAATATATAAGAATAAATTTAATTATTTTATCTCAATTTTACACTATTATTATATGATACGTGTTTAAGTATTTTCATTAATTTTAATTGTTAATTGCATAGATGTTAGGTTATATACAAGATTTTTGAATGGGGTCAATTAGTTATGGCTATTGTCGATATTTGCAGGTTTGAAAACTTTGAGTAGTCTCCAGTGTAGGGGAGATGCTGCCGAATTTTTTTTAACAATCAAATTTAATTATGTAATTATTCGTATAAAATTGTGTAAATGCATAGAAGATGCACCTACGCTGTCTACCGATGCTACCTCTTCCAGCGTGGTTTCACAGAGAAGAGGCTGTGTGCCTTCACAACGGAATCATTCCACCTGCAAGTACAAGGCACATTGGAAGGACGACATTTCAATGTAAGTTTGTTTCGGTTTTAATTTTTTTTAATTATAACATAATTTATGAACAACTAATCAATATTTCATTAATTTAATTTATTTTTAGGTTCACAAACATTGAGGCCGCCTGAGTAATATCATCAGCGTTTAAATCGTCGATGGAGATTCAATTATTTCAATGGAGTCAAGTATCTAGATATCCTGAATGGATACTGAATATTGATGCATGATTTGATAAATTTGAGGTTGGTGTTGCTTTATAATTTCCAGCTTATTTTTAATAAATTATTAATATAATTGTAAATAAATTATTATTTTTATTTTAAATAAATACTTATACACAGCACAAATTCGAGTGAGACAGCGCGCATGACAATGTTGTGAGGAGGGTGTGGGAAAATCACGCAGCAACTAGGTAACATCGAAAACAATATGATATTTTTTTTAAAAAAAATTATGTTTTAAATCTAATCTATCACTATGGAAGTAGGTTGCGTCCTTTTTGGTATAAAACACAAAAAAAAAAAAACAAAAAAAAAAGCAAGAGATAGAGGTCTTCAAGGCTGAAACGACGTGGTGGTTTGGAGGGATTTCAAACCGCTACACATTCCGGAAGATATTTGGCCATAATATATTGAGTACGTGACGTCTGAGCGGTTTATATGACACTCACAGTCTGATGCTGGCAACTAGAACCAGCAAATTCATGGTTCGCTGACAATTAAAAATGTACCATGGTGGGAGTTCATTTAAAAATTCTTATAAAAAGGTCACTTTCATCTTCAATCTTAGTATATGATATCTATTCAATTCTTAAATATATTTTTAATTTAATTTTAATATAAAAATTTATTTTTGTTATTTTTTTATCTCTAATTTGAGAAAAAAAGATAGAGGTCATCGAATTCTAGCTTTAAAAAAAAGTTATTAGTAATAATTTTAATTTTTAAAATAGTCAATATTAATGTCAAATAATTTTATTTAATGAGTGTAGTTAATATTAAATGTATTTTTTCACGAATTATTCTGGGTCACATCTCAAAATCTACCCGTATAAGACTGAAAGGTGAGCATTAAAAATCCTCCTTTTCTCTCTCTCTCTCTCTAATTATTTTTCTTAGTCCTTCCTAAATATCATCGCCGTGTAATTAACTGACAAACTCAACAACTGCAATTGCGAAATCAAAATTAATGAACCCTCATTAACTGAAATTTTTGATTAATGATGAAAAAACATCGAATTTAAATAAAAAAAAAATACATGAAATTAATAGATTAACTGGAAATTGGAAATGTCGATCGAAATGGAATAGACATGCAGCAATGATCGGACGATCCGATCAAAATGTATGTACGCATGAAAAAATAAACGTCAAAATATACTCGTATGAGAAAGAAGGTTTGTGTGCGAATACGTACACGTGTACGGAGAGAGCACCTGGAGAAGAAAAGTGAGATCGCGGAGAATGGTGAAGACGAAGAAGATAGGAGGAAGAGGAGGAGGAGGAGGAGGAGGAGTTTGGTGTCCTCCGTCGCCATTTACAAGGAATTTGTTTTTTTTAAAAAAAAAGAGAAGAAAATAAGAAAAGAAAAAAGACCATTTATTCTTCTCTCTTTCTAGTTTTTTATTCTTATTTTTACCCCTGATTTTTTCTTTCATTTATTTTTTTATTTAGGAAAAAATTGTTTTCTTTTTTTTCTTTAAGAAGTATAAATTCTAATATGATTAATTTATCCTTTATGTTTTATGTTTAAGGGTGTCGGGTCCTTTGAGATATATATACATATACATATACATATACATACACATACATATATGTATGTATATGTATATGTTATTCATTTATTGGATTAAATCTAGTTTGACTTCATCACCTTAAAAAAATGGGTAGTAATTAATTTAATTGATCTGATTAAATTTTGATTAAAATCTCATTTGACTTTGAAAAAAAAAATTACAATGGTTTAGTGTTTTTATTAAAAAAAACTAAAAAATAAATCATTTTTTTATTAAATTACAATGGATTTAGATGTTATTGTAGAGAAAAGTAGAGTCCTTGAAAGAGAAGAAAGAAATAGAAGAATATGGTATTATTTATTTTTTTTATATTTTTTTAAAATAATAACTTGGAAATCAATAGTGGTGTTGGTTAATTATTGCTAATTTAATTGGATAATGCAATGCATGCCGGCTTTGGAAGAGAATTTAATTATAGTATCTCGCATGCAGGTAGGAGTCGTTCTTTTGAGGTAAGGGTAACCGTTTGCATTATTTGCCGGTTAAAATAGAGTTATAATTATTTTTAAAGTGTTTTTTATGTTAAAATATATTAAAGTGATATATATTTTTTAATTTTTAAAAATTATTTTTAAAATTATCGTATTAAAACGATTTAAAATATACAAAATAAAATTAAATATTTTAAAAATACAGGTATAATTACGTTTCCAAATGCTCACTACATCTACATATCCCAAATTTTTGTAGCTTTAGGTCATGTTTGAGATTATAATCATGATGATGATTTAAAATGTTTTTTATTTAAAAATATATTAAAATATTTTTTTTATTTTTAAAAATTATTTTTGATATTAACATATCAAAACAATTTAAAAATATTAAAAAATATTTATTTTAAAAACAAAATCAAAATTTTTGAGAATCCAAACACACCCTTAACCGCCTACAGTGCAACGCAAAGAAAGGTGTGAGAATGGATTACAAACTAAAAAGAAAGAAAAAAAACACTTAAGCTGATAATCAGTTCAGCAGGAAGACCAAAAACACAGGCAATTTTGTTCCTCCTCCTTCCTCTTCCTCTTTTTCTAGTTTTTTTTTTGGGATGCAGAGGCTCTGCTGTTCCCAAAGCACTAAATTCATGCTTCCTTTGTAATCTATCTATCAGTGGCCTATTTACTAACGGTAACTTCCACTCCAGTTAGTTTTATTATTCCTAATTATTGGATGATTAACAAGTCTAAAATGAATCACTCCATATCATATATCTAAGAATGACTTATTGGGCCTATGTTGGGCTATTTGAGTCCATAGATAAGGCCCATAAAAGAATATATGATTATTATTTGGACAAGAAAAATTAATCATGGATTTCCAGATGGAAAAGGATGGAAAAAGCGTTATCGTTGCTAGATGATTCTTTGGGAAGTCGTTGCTTTCAAGTCCGGACATTTTTGCTCGGGTATGTAATCATGGATTTCCAGAATGGACTTCAAATGTACGTTATTACAGACCGAGTGAATGCTTATACCTGTCAGATGCCATCTCTTGTGGAGTAGGGGGTATTATTGCCCTTCCTCCGGTCTTTGAATCTGATCAACCCAAGTATTGCTGTGCTGTGCTGTAGCTTGTGACCATGGAGGGAGAAACAGGATTTTGATTTAGAGACGAAAAAAGTTTTCCAGGCTCTCCAGGTTTGTTTTCATTACATATATTTTTTCAATCAGATTTTGGATAACGATGAAAATACTACTCAATTTATTATCCGGATTTAGGAGAATAAGAAAGAGATGAAAGAAAGTAGCTTTCCTTAGCATATCGAGTTTGAAGTCAAAGTTATTGTTTTTTCTACTTTCGAAATTTCATAAAATGTGAATTTTCCCCCATTCGCTTCATTTTCTGTGATCTCTGTGTTTGCATTTACTAGTGTTTCTGAGGTGAAACAATCTTTAAGCTTTAAATTAGAGCTGACGAGGCATTCACTACTACAACTGCATGCATTAGCTTGATTCCAAAATATTTGTGCCATTAAATTGTATGGGCAAAGAGGCATTGGTCTTGTTTGATGGTGTTATAAACTCTGTATAAGCCCAACTGTTTGCAGGCTGCGGATTTACAGATCAATTTACAACCTCGACTTCGTCCTGAGGTATTTATCAGTAGTACCTTGCAGTTTTTTCTATGCTAAATTAGGTTGTCTTCTGCTTTGTCTAATAGAATTTTTTTCCCAGTGTTTTTCAAGGGATCAAAGAGCTGAGTTAACTGAAATCACTAATGTTACCAGAGCTGTATGCCAAACACACAGATTGCCACTTGCTCTGACATAGATTCCTTGTGATTATACCTGGGGAGCTGTTGATGATATTTCAAGATTGCGTGTCAGATTATGTGATTCAAGGATGATCCGGTAATGTGTATTTTTCATAGAGCGTCCATCTTGTTATGCCGATGAGGAGATGCAAGACTTTGTGCATGCTTGTGAGCAACTATTTATGCACAGTTGGCAAGGTGCTGCGGGACTCGCCTTTATAACATATCTTCCTTCCTTTGAGCCTGATGTGAAGGAAAATCATGTAAGCGAGTATCCTCTTGCTCATCACGCACGAAAGTATAATTGGAATGCTGCAGTTGCAATCTGGCTAAGGGGCAGTGATGCTGATTATAACTATATATTAGAGTTCTTTCTCCCTATCCTCATGAAAGAGAGTTCTGAGCAGCAATACTTGGTTGGGAACCTGAAGCTTACTCTACGGAAAACTTGTAAGAGCTTGAGAATGTTTTCAAAAGAAGAATTACTCGGGGAACGAGGTTCTCAAGTTAGTAAAAACAATGATAAAATTAAACCTGCTCCAGATCCTGATGGTAATATGTTCATCATATGTGCTGATAATAAACGACGAAAGGTATCTGAAGTGTGGAAATGGTTCGATAAGGTTATAGAAGAAAATGGTGCGGTATGGGCCATATGTAAAGGATGCAAAAACAAGTATACAGGGGATAGCAAGAAGGGAACTTCAAATCTACACAAACACTTAAAAAGTTGTTCAAAAAATAGACGGAGAGATGAAAAAACAAATATGTTTGTGCAATGGCGAAGAGAATGAAGTTATCTAGCATCACCTTCTAAGGACACCAGTTGTCTGACATCACATGATCCAGATTCTGATGATAAGTTCCGGGGATTCCGTGAGTGGCACAAGCAGAAAGACGATGGCGATGTGGTTGATTCACAAAAACTTGATCTTAATCGGTATTTAGGAGAGCCTTTGGAAAACCTGGATAAGGTTTCAGATGTATTAGCTTGGTGGCGAGTCAGTTCTCCAAGATTTCCTACACTTGGTAAAATGGCTCGTGATTTCCTAGCGATTCCAATATCAGCTACTGTATCAAAGTCTTCTTTCAGCGGTGCAGTTGCATTCAATGGTTTCAGGCTTTAATATGTGGACAGGCCTGGTTGGAAAGCCCTGAAAACAATTGAGTTCTTCACTTTCTAGAGACACGTGATTCCAAGATGATTTTCCCCCTAAATTTCTGAACATGGTTTTCCTGTTTTTTTTTTCCTGCCATTATTTGTTAATGAAATTTGGCTGCAAAGTCACACACTTCCCTTGTAATGATTATTAACAGGGTCATGATGCTAAAACAATAGCAAAAGCTAAATTTGATTTGCATTTCCTGAGCTTGGTGGTGCAACTTTGATCAATTATAGTATCAATTTCTTTAACCGGATTGTTTTTTTAAGGTATTAGCATATGAAGAGATTTCTGGTTCTTCCCTGATCTCCTTAAATGTGAGATCTGACTCGTTTGTGAAGCAAATGTCTAAATATCTGGCTGGTCCGTTTACAGTGAGCAAACCTACCAGTCCAGAGGATTTGAAGTTAATCCAATACGTCTTCGATTCTTCACTGAATGGGAGGGCATAATTTTTTTCGAAGAGTTCTTGTTTGCTTAGCTGAACGATTTTAAGTTCACCTGTTCTATACTTGTTTCTGCTAGTGCGATTGTTGTTCAATGCAATAATTATTATTTAACTCGGCGGGAATTATGCCCCATGAGACCATAGACCTGTCTTGATGATAACGTCCTTTCTACATTCTTAGCTCATAGATACTACATAAAGAGTTTG
>Ga0325411_1008245_pt1 | contig 11290 bp, 6 predicted proteins | sample PopdelMetagenome_13_FD_206181 | JGI IMG/M metagenome (GOLD analysis project Ga0325411, IMG submission 206181) | Populus deltoides microbial communities from Bellville, Georgia, United States - Xylem-PdIQD-R4 | ecosystem: Host-associated > Plants > Phyllosphere > Stem > Wood/Secondary xylem...
TAATTAATGCTTATTTTATTATTTGACATCATTTCTTTATTTTATTTTTAAATTGCATCCTCAGATTTTTTAATTAAATTATATCCTTGTTATTTTTTATTGAATTAATTGAGAATTAGACTTCTTGATTGAATCCAAGTTAAAGATTTCATGGGTTGCGACTCTTAGAGATTAAACTAGTTTTAAGAGGTTCGTTGGGTTTGTTTGATTTTTTTTTCTAAACTGATGTTTTCTTCTTCTTCTTTATTTTTTTTTGGTTTTTTTTATTATTTTTTTATCCTATTGGGTTAACCATTAACAATTTCTTTCTATTTCACCCCTAGCATTTTTTAATCTATAAATAATTTATCAAATAACAAATATTTTTTAATTTCATCCCATATAATTTTTTAATCTTTCAAATTTTTTTCTTATTTTTTAATTAAAATTTATTTTCTTGGGGATCATTTTTTAATTTTTCTTAATTTTATCCCCTGCCGTTTTTTAATCTATAAACAATTTATTAAATTAAAAATATTGTTCAATTTTATTTCCTATGATTTTTTTAATCTTTCAAATTTAATATTTATTTTCTTAAATGTTATTTATTTTGTTTGATATTTTTTTTTCAAATTTTACCCCCCTTAATTGTTTTTCTCTTAAATTTTATCCTTGTTATAATTTGATCTTCTAAGAGGCTAGACACCATGCTCCATACACCAAATCGCAACTTATCTCGGGTACATGGAGCATGGTGTCACTGCGGCTAGCTCGCGTGGGAACCTAAACACATACAGGGACAATTAGAGGAAGTCTTACATCATTACGTGCACTTGATTCACAACTAACTTGTGTCAATGAACATGATTATGAACCAAAAAAAGTTGATTTTGAATTCATGAACCTCTTAATTTTTACAAACCGAACGCATGGCTAAAGCAATCAGGTCCCTTTAGGCTAAAAAAATAAGTGGACAAGGTCTGTATTCTGGATTGATCATGGACCTAGACCATGCCCTTGTTGAGCTTAATTTCAATTGTCAACTCGCATATAATTAACCATGTTAAATGCGAGTGACAATTCATGAGTACTCTAGAACATTCTCTTGGGGCGACCAGAAGGCCAACTCATGGAGGCAATCGACCCTTCCAATTCATTTGTCTTGCTAGCTCAGAAATTCCCTTCACAAATCCTAGCTTCCTTGATTGTTTAATCTTTCAGAGTTGCTAGGGGATGATTGATCGATCAAGCCATGTATAAAAGTCAACTAGAATGAAATGTATAACTTTCTGATACGAAATGCTCGTTAACCCCACCCGTTCCTCATGCTTAAAGGCCTCCTCTCTATCATATTAAATAAAAACTCTCTTTTCACATTATGCCAGCAAGTGTTCTTGGGTGTTACTCGTTCTACTTAGTTCAAGATTTTCTATTGCAACTCGGTCGTCCTTGTATATATATATAAGGTAAACCCGGACGGTCTGCGCACTCCATCATATCATCACTAGTGTATATCGGTTATATACAGTGGGATCATAGCCTCTTCTTCTACCTTTCCTAGCTTTTAATCGGTGATTTCTTCAAATTAAAGTGTTACCTATATAGTGCAAGAAAAGAAAAGTATATATCTAGCAATGGCAGCACGTGCTCTTCTCTTGGCATCACTTGTTCTCTCCTGCTTTCTATTGCCAGCTTGCTATGGAACTGTGCTCTTCTCTTCTCTGCAGAGGACTCTTGAAGTCACGGCCTCGCCAACATCCGGACAAGGTAACACGATCCGCATGGCATGCATCGTTCTCCTTCTTGTCTGTTTCTTGATTTTCAACTTCTCAGTTCTACTTTCAGATTTAAGGTTGTTTTCCCTCCTTGATCTCACCATGCATCCAGTGCTACATCCAGATTTAATGGCACAGTACAGAACTAATTAATTATTAATTAACTTTGCAGTATTGAAAGGTGGTGTGGACAAAATCACCGTGACATGGGGGCTGAACCAGACCGTCGCAGCTGGGACTGACTCGACCTACAAGACCATCAAGGTCAAGCTATGCTACGCTCCCATAAGCCAAGTCGACCGTGGGTGGAGGAAAACTGTAGACAATCTAAAAAAGGACAGGACTTGCCAGCACAAGATCGTCTCTAGACCTTACAACCCTGCTAACAGCACCGCCCAGTCCCATGAGTGGACTGTTGAGCGTGACGTGCCCACTGCCACGTACTTCGTTCGAGCCTACGCTTACGACGCAGATGAAAAAGAGGTGGCTTACGGGCAAACAACAGACGCACACAAGACCACCAATCTGTTTCAAGTCCAAGCAATCAGTGGACGCCACGTCACAATGGACACTTGCTCAATATGCTTCAGTGTTTTCTCTGTCGTGTCCTTGTTTGGTTTCTTCTACAATGAGAAGAGAAAGGCAAAGAGGCCTCAGTGAAGGGAACGAGGCAAAAAAGAAGATGAACTTTGCAGCGCTACTTTTGAAGAGTTTGAATGAAGAAAAGAAAGGACAGTCTTGAATTTTATATCCATGTATAATTAGTTAATATATTTTGTATAATATATTAATTAATGTCCTCAAATATTTGGATTATTTGGTTTGCACCGGGCCAATTAAGTGGATCCTGAATTTATCGTACTTCATCGAAATTTATCGAAGGTACTGAACGATAATCGTCATGGTTCATGATAGTGAAGTAACTTCTCGTTTAGTTAATTTAGTCTCTCTTGAGGAGACAAATGGTTTTTAGCAAAAATTAATTTAATAAATTTTTAAATGAAGAATATTTTAAAAAATAATAATTATTAGAATACCAACCTAGCTCTAACTCGGCTTCTGCTAACCTTCATCTTCACCCAACTTTTATATTTTGTTTTTTCATGAGCAGAATAATCACATAAAAGAAAAAATATATTTTGTTTTTCAGATCACCTGGTTAATTCCTATATAAATAACGACAACATTTTTTAAATGAAACAAAAATTTATGATTGTTTCGTATCGTTGTCCAAGATTTTGCTAGAATAGTGATCATACTTTATAAACATGCAAGTTTTATATATATATATATATATATATATATGTGTGTGTGTGTGTGTGTGTATCATATAAACTTGCATAAGAAATTAAATTTAAACTAAAATAATGTAGGGAATTTAATTTTGTTGAAACATTTCAAATATAGCAAAGCTAAAAATATGTTGTTGTCGAGTATTAATAATTATTTTTAAAGCTTTATTACTCATTATTTTATGAGAATAAAATATATGCAATAAGTCTTTTAAAATTACAAACTAAAAAATTATATATAACTCAAATGTCATTTTACAAATATTGAACTTAAACTCTAGATTGGAAGAGAGAAAAACAAAGGTTAAATAGAGTTGAAAACTGGAAAAAAAAAATCTAAGAATTAAGATGAAGAAGAGTTGTAAAATTGTGTAAAATTCTATGAAAACACTTTTTCTTTAGCCTATTTTTATAGTGAATTTTGAAAATAAAACTGATATATAATTAATTTTGATAATTAATAATATTAATTCTTGCTACTACGTTTTTTAATTGAATAAAATTTGTCTAGAAACCATTTAGGTTTAAAAAGGTTACTAAAAAGATTGATCAGACTTTGTTCACAGACTTTGTTCATTGGCTGATCATATTAATGGACTTATAAAAAATAATTCTTCATGGGAATTTTTTTTTTTATAAACTCGAATCTAAGCATAGAAAAATAGGTTAGCAAAAAATAATCCATTTGTAGTTCAAATTTTTTTTTTTTATAATAAACTCATACTCAAGTTGAGCTAGGCCATACGCATATGTGTGTGTATGTATTTTAAGTTCAAAACCTGCTTCACTTAGGTCATTTTCATCTAAAAGCCTTGGCGTCGTATGGATCTAATTTTAACTCTTTATCATCCCATTATATAAACAACAAAAAAGTCTTGATTCTAGGGGTGATCATTTTTATTTTGGTTCAGTTTTTATAAAAAAAAAGTAACAAAATTGGTTAAAAAAACAAAACCGAACCGAAACTGGTTTCGGTTCGGTTATTTTAGAACAAATTTGGCTTTGTTTTTTCTGGTATGGCTTGGTTTCCGGTTTGACTCAGTTTTTTCTGGTTTGGATTCGGTTTGATTTTTTCAGTTTCAGGCTTATAAAACCGAAACTAAACCGAACCAGTCGGTTTTTTAAAAATTTTAATCAGTTTAATCAAATTTTTTTCACGGTTTGATTTTTTCAGTTATTTTGTTTTTGGTTTTCTTAATTTAATCAATTTTCAGTTTTTTTTTCTCACCCCTACTTAATTCTCTCCTGTGTTGGCTAGAGTTTTAGAGTTTTAGAGAGTTTTAGAGGGTTTTGGATTCGGTTTGAGAAGTTATACTTGTCATAGAGATACATAAGTACTTAAGAAGATATTAAGTATAGAGATACATAGAGATATTGGGCTAGATTGGGGTGGAAAATGCAAGAAATTCTTGTTCTTTATCAGTAAAAAAAGAAAAAGGAAGTCACCACCTAGTATAATGGCCACTAGAAAATCCAATAGTCTGCGAGAGTCTGGATAAAAGGACTGATTGTGCAAGGGAAAGACATACCACCCTCAGTGCACCCTATATATGATAAACTGCTTTGTTGTTTGTTCTAAATCGTGTTTCTATTTGTTAGTCTATCTAAGGTTCGATAAAAGTCCTTCTCGGTACGGAGATCCTTATCTCATCACTATGGTAATGTTTACCTATGATAAACATTTTTTTGTATTGTTGAAATGAGGATTTTATTTTTTTGAAAATTTTTGAAAATTTCAGCTAAAAACGGATATTCTTAATAGCTAAAAGTGGGTGTAGATGATGGTTCTCCTTGCTAGGAGCATAACTGTGCTGATATGGTTCAAGGGTGGTGTTGATGCAAGGGGTGGTCATTGCTAGTGGTGCTGAAGGTTGAAATGATTGAGGAAAAAAACCCATACTCATGACGTGGAAGGCTAGCGTGGCTAAGAAGAAGAGTTGTTGCTACTGGCTGGAGTTACGGGGCTGCTGATGGATGCCTGATGTAGGGTTGGCCACAGTAGAGAAAAGAGATGGAGCATCATTGGTTGAGATGTGGAGGAGCTGTTGATAGTGCTAGAAATGGAAGGTTGATGCTGGTCAATGGGATATATAGGGTTGTCGTTGTTGGATAGCAGGAAGTCCAGGGCTGGTCACAGTGAGGAAAAGATTGCTCGCTATTAGGGCTGTTCTTGAGAGGAGGCTGGCATTGCTGCTGGAAGAAGAATAGGTCGTTGCTGGAGGTTGCTAGTGGTTAGGGAGTAACAAAATAGATTTAGGGTTTTTTTGTGAATGAGGGAAGGAATTTGGTGTTGTTTTTTAATTTTCTTTAAAGTTTATATTTTTAGCCTCTCTTTTTTGTGTAAGATTACCACCTATTTATAGGTGAAAAATTTTATCTTCTTCCCCAATTGCTTGGCCCCTCAGTTTTTTCCTTTGCATTTTGGTTCCTTTGTCCAAATATTTTTTATTTTATTTTTATTTTTTTAAAAGGCTTGAAAAAAACATCAACTCGATAAGAAAAATCAACAATTTTAAAAATAGCATGTGAAAAGCTGAATACATTGAAAAGAAATTTGAAATTTGTATTCTTTTGAAATGACACTGAAAATACTAAAAATAAGGCAAATACAACAAGAACATATATTTTTTTTTCTTTCATTGTATTTTGAAAATATTTAGAAAAACAAGAAGTCAAAAATTGGATTATGACACTTGTAATGAATAAGAAGATTAAATCTCTTTATAAAAATCAGACATGAAAGCTTGTTAAACCCCTAAAAGGCTAGAAGATTATTGAGTGCAAGTTAGTTTGCAAGAGGACAAATGGAATCATAGAGGTTGAGGATGTAAGGTTTAAAACACATCTAGTTGCTAGGAGATTTACACAAAGAAAAGGTGTTGACTTAAATGAATTGTTCTCTCCAATTATGAAGCATAGTTTTATGTGAGTATTGCTCGCTATGATAGCTTTGTCTAACTTAGAGCTTGGGCAGTTGGATGTTAAAATAGCTTTTCTACATCATGAGTTAAAGGAGAGGATTTATATGCATCAGCCCGAAAATTTCATTTCTCAAGATAAAAAAAAAACCATACATGCTTATTAAAGATGTCATTGTATGACTTGAAATAGTCATCAAGGTAATGATATAAAAATATTTGATACTTTTATTCTTAAACATGGTTATTTTAGGAGTGACTATATTAGTTATGTGCATTTCATTAAGCTCTTAAATGGTTCGTTTATGTACTTGTTGTTGTATGTTTATGACCTATTGATTGTCTCCAAAAACATGTCCGAGATCAACAGTTTGAAGGATCAATTAAGTGGTGAGTTTGAGATGAAAGATTTGGATGCAGCTAAAAAGATCTTGGGTATGGAGATACGTAGAGATCTAAGCGTTGAAAAGTTATACATATCATAAAGGAAATATCTTGAGAATGTATTTAAACTTTTTGGTATGTAAGACTACAAGCCAGTGGGTACTCCACTTGTAGCCTATTTCATATCATCTTCAGGTTTGTCACAAGAAACTGAAAAGAAGAAGGAGCACATGTCAAGTGTTCTATATGCTAGGGCAGTTAGAAGCATTATGTATGTTATAGTCTACACACATCTAGACATTTCACATGTTGTTAGTGTGGTCAACAAGTTTATAGGAAATCCTAGTATAGTTCACTAACAGGTTGTGAAATTGATACTCTGTTATCTTACAGGAATTACAGATGACTTGGTATATGATAGAGGATACTATTAACACTAGAAATTATATTGGTGACTTTGTAGATTCAGATTATATTGATGGTTTGGATAGGATGAGATTGTTGACGAGTTATGTTTTACTCTCTCGAGGTGTGCCATTAGTTGGAAAGCAATTTTACAATCTATTGTTACCTTGTCTATAATAGAGGTTGAGTATATGGTATTGACAAAGACAGTAAAAGAAGCTTTATGGTTAATAGTTTTGGTTGACAATCTTGACTTGTCACATGAGTTTATTGTTATACATTATGATAGCTAGAGTGATATTTATCTAGCCTAGAACTAGATTTACCATAAAAGGACCAGAGTGAGTTGACTATTAGGTATCACTTCATTCCAAATATCATGTTACAAGGTGTTGTATCAGTGAAAGAAGATTGCTACAACTAAAAACCCTGCAAATATATTGACGATATCTATCTCGATAATCAAGTTCAAGCATTGCTTGGATTTGATTAATTTGTGTAATACTTTAAATATGTTTAGTAGAGGCGATTAGAAAGGAGTTCAAGATTGTAAGTTGACTCAATTTAAGCTAAAGCAGACATTTATTGGATTTGTCTTAAATTATAGACCCAAGTGAGAAAAGAAATACACATGTATTAAATCTATACATAAAAGCCTACAATTATCATATTTTAAGGTGGAGACTTATTTGTAAGTACCTTCATTCTCTACACTTTGGTGGTTGAGAGAAGAGAGAAAATATGACTTTTGAGTTATTTTATGATTTTGAGTAAGAGAACAATTTATATGACACATTGTAATATTTTATTTTCTCATAATTAATTTTCTTCATCTTTTCACCTATAAAATAGGCCTCAATTATCTAACAACATAAATTCTATATGTGTTCTTTAGTGATTAATTGTGTTTATATATACTTGCTAATTAGTTTGATATTCTTGAGTTGTTTCGATGCTCACTTTGTATTATAATTCTCACATATTTTTCATACAGAGCATGTTAGGTACTGTAATGACAGTTATTTTTCAAAGTGTTTTTTGTATGGAAATATATTGAGATAATGTTTTTTTTTTAAAAAATTATTTTTTATATTAATATATTAAAATAATCTAAAAACACTAAAAAAATTAATTTGAAATAAAAAAATAAAAATTTAAATTTTTAAAAAATATTTTCAAGACGAATAGTTGAATGGAATTGCCAAGGACAACTTGGCTAGTTTTCTTCGGTGCTTTTTGTTTCTCAAACATGTGACTTGGTCATTGAAAATATTTTTATGGAAAATTGTTTATTTTGAGAGGGCTGCCCAAATTACTCATTACTTGAAAATTTCCAGAATTCGGATGGATGTATAGTGCGATTTGAGAAAATCTGGCTTGATTGACAGCTAACTTGTTTTGAGTTGGATGATTTCGAATTAATTTTCACAAATGAGCTTTACACCTTTCGCCTCTTCCATTCCATTCGATTTGGCTTTTCCTTGGATTGTCTAGCTAGGTCAGCAACTCCCTTCACAATTCCTAGCTTCCTTGCTTGTTTACTCTTTTCGAGATTCCAGGGGACGAGCCAAAACATAAAAAAAACACCAAATAAAAAAATAATAATCAAAGAACGAAAATGTATTTGATACGGATACCATCTACATCTTCTCATCAATATCATCCACCAAGAATTTCCACGTTTGTAAAATACTAAATAAGTACCTGTAGCCAAAACAAAGTCAAACCTCCTTTTCTTGATTAAGCAAAACCCGCTTTCACCCCCACCCTTTCCTCTCGTTTAAGGTCATGCTCCCTTCCGTGGCAACTCGTTCGGCCTTGTATTATATAAGGTAAACCCAGACAGTCTGCGCTCTCCATCAAATCATCATTAGTATCGGTTATATACAGTGGGATCATAGCCTCTTCTTCTACCTTTCCTAGCTTTTGGTGATTTGCTTCAAAAGCGTTACCTATAGATTGCAAGAAAAGAAAAGTATATATCTAGCAATGGCAGCACGTGCTCTTCTCTTGGCATCACTTGTTCTCTCCTGCTTTCTATTGCCTTGCTATGGATTTGTGCTCTTCTCTTCTCTGCAGAGGACTCTTGAAGTCACGGCCTCGCCAACATCCGGACAAGGTAACACGATCCGCATGGCATCGTTTTCTTTCTTGTCTGTTCTTGATTTTCAACTTCTCAGTTCTATTTTCAGATTTAAGGTTGTTTTCCCTCCTTGATCTCACCCTGCATCCAGTGCTACATCCAGGTTTAATGGCACAGTACAGAACTAATTATTAATTAACTTTGCAGTATTGAAAGGTGGTGTGGACAAAATCACCGTGACATGGGGGCTGAACCAGACCGTCGCAGCTGGGACTGACTCGACCTACAAGACCATCAAGGTCAAGCTATGCTACGCTCCCATAAGCCAAGTCGACCGTGGGTGGAGGAAAACTGTAGACAATCTAAAAAAGGACAGGACTTGCCAGCACAAGATCGTCTCTAGACCTTACAACCCTGCTAACAGCACCGCCCAGTCCCATGAGTGGACTGTTGAGCGTGACGTGCCCACTGCCACGTACTTCGTTCGAGCCTACGCTTACGACGCAGATGAAAAAGAGGTGGCTTACGGGCAAACAACAGACGCACACAAGACCACCAATCTGTTTCAAGTCCAAGCAATCAGTGGACGCCACGTCACAATGGATACTTGCTCAATATGCTTTAGTGTTTTCTCTGTCGTGTCCTTGTTTGGTTTCTTCTACAATGAGAAGAGAAGGGCAAAGAGGCCTCAGTGAAGGGAACGAGGCAAAAGATATCACATCACAATATGGGTCCATAGAGTATTGTAGTAGTGGGTTTCATGTTTACTTTCTTAAGCCTTCTGTATTGTGTTGTCCTTGGGGAAATGTTGACTGAATTTGCAATGGGAAAACAAGAAAAAAAGAAGCGTCTGTGTCTGGTGGGGAAGGTGTTACCCGTGTTGTCCTGGGGAAATGTTGACTTTGCAATGGGAAAACAAGAAAAGAAGAAGCGTCTGTGTTTAGTGGGGAAGGTGTTACCTAAGGGATGATAATTGCGTTTGTAATTGCCTTTAAAATGGTGTTTGTGAAAATTTTAAATCTTTTTTTTTTGAATTTTTTTTTTTATGTTTTTGGATTATTTAAACGTGATGGTATTAAGAATAACTTTAAAAACTAAAAAATATATTTTTTTAATATATTTTTATTTTAAATAACTTTGAAATTATCAAATTTCCAAACATCCAGCAGCTGACATGTGATGGATAGTTTGACGAGGACCCTGCAATTAGTGCTGTTTGATTAAGAAACTGAATGAAAGCTAGTTTTTTCTGTCTTCGATCAATGTGTAATGTGTTAGTAAATGGGAATCATGGTCTCCTTCAAATTAAGTCAGCTGAATTTTTCTATCTAAAGAAGATGGTGGATGATGGTGATCCCATTGACTATGACAAGCAAAGAAACTTTGCTAGTGAAGTATTTAACGGTCATTATATGAAGAAAAAAAAAAAGAATCCTCGGACGAAAAATATAATGTACACATGAATGGCAATTTTACCAAAGAAATTTTAATTTACTGATATTCTCTCAAGTCTGCTTAAGGATTAAAGCTCATTTCAGTGCCCAAATGCATCTGTGCCAGGAGGACTCTCTAAGGCTGCTTCGAAGGACCTATGGTGTATTCCATGGGAATCACTTGAATGCCCACCTTTATGATCGTGTCCAGAAAGGCATGCCTTGACACAATTGTACTGGTGGATTACGTTCATTGCTTCATCATAGTTCCAAAGAAGTGCTTCTTGAGATGAGGCACAAAGATCCAAAGGCAGATGACAACAAACTATCACTTTCTGCTCCAGCTTTGTTGCATCCTGAAGGATGCCATCTAACCATTTAAGTTGCTCTCTCCCAGCAGCTCCATTGAACATCACAAACCTCCTCTCAAGGCCCAGCAGTCCTGCTGGGCTGTTTTTATCTGAATTTGGGTTCTTCTTCCCTAGAAATTCCAATGCTTGTAGGGTTTTAGGATGACCTCGAGGCCAACCAATGGCACTGATATCATAGCCATCCAGTACGACTAGTCTGTGCTCTGGACCAGGTGAAAAATCATAGCAAGCATGGCCATTGAGACCCGGAATCTTCAAAAATGGTAGTAATTTGTCACGGTGACAAATTATAGAGGCAGTGATTACCAATCAAGTGAAAAACAGGACCATTGAATTTCTGAAATTCATTATTTACTTTCTTTACTCTAGAGACTGGTCCGGCGGACATTTCCCATCCACAAAATCCCCAAAGTTGATCACAAAGTTAAGATTCTGGTGGTTATTCCACTTTTTTACTGCCCTTTGCAATACACGAATGCTACGTCGATAATACCGGGGAACACCAATGAATGAATGACCGTCAGGAATATCAGCATACTGGACATCAGAGATTACACCAAATGAGAAAAGAGGTTGCTTCCCCGGTGAGCTTACCAATACATTTGTTGATCCCATTGCGTTGTCAGAACAGAATATCTGTCAGAGAAAAA
>Ga0325411_1008247_pt1 | contig 11289 bp, 6 predicted proteins | sample PopdelMetagenome_13_FD_206181 | JGI IMG/M metagenome (GOLD analysis project Ga0325411, IMG submission 206181) | Populus deltoides microbial communities from Bellville, Georgia, United States - Xylem-PdIQD-R4 | ecosystem: Host-associated > Plants > Phyllosphere > Stem > Wood/Secondary xylem...
AAAGAATATTGTAACAGTTAATACTACATTCCAGCAGGTTTCCAATAATGTTTTGGCTGTGTATGTGTTTGTGTTTTATGTCTTTCCAACAGGTTTTATGCACATAGCAAGAACAACTTAACAAGAACTAACAAGAACCATCATAACATGAACAACTTTAAAGAGCTAACAGGAACAAATTAACAAGAACTTAGGACACACACACACACACACACACACACACACATTGAACTCTTTTAGACAGTGATAGGTTATAGAAATTTTAAAGCAGTGATTAGCAAAAATCATTCATTAAAGCAGTGTTGCAGTGGTATAAATTTTTCAATTATGAAAAGGTTTACATTCTAGTCCTAATTGTTTTATTTTTTTTTATTATGACCTCAAAGTCAAGATTTATCTTTTATAAAAGTTATTGTGTTATAGGAGGGGGATCAATTGTGCGGGTTATCATCTCTCTCGGTTTAATTAAGATATAGGAGGGGGATCAATCAACTTTTTTTCTTTGCAGTAAGATTTATCTAGGTTACTGTTCTAATGTTCAATGAAAAATTAAGTTCCCAAAGCTCGAATCTTCCGATAGCTCCACTAGATCTCAACTCAAGAATTAACTTTTTAGTCTTAATAGAATCAAAAACTTTAAGGGGGAGGGTACTCTTAACTCACTGTTATATTAGTTATTAATCTCAAGTTCTTGCAGGGGAGATGGCCCTTGAAGGCTCTTCTTTAAATGTATGAAAATAGTAAAGAAATAAAAGAATTGGACTAGAATATGTAGCTAGGCATAGCAATGGTAATACTGTGTGGTGTTGCTTGTCACCACAGTTGAGATCCTAATAATAATTTGTCTCTACAAATTCATTAGCCACTTTGCTGCTTCCATTTGAAATTATTTTCTGCATTCAAAATTATAAAAAGAAAAATCAATCTACAAATCCACATTCAAGAGTTTTTCAGATGCATAAAAATAATTAAGAACTATAATAAGCTAGCATGGTAAATGAAAGCTCAAGAAACTAACTGAGGGTTTGGGATGCTTAGATCAGGAGATATAAATTGAAAGGTTGGTTTTTGCGTGTGACTTGTGTGAGCTTGGATGGTGGTGGTTAATGTTGCTTAGATATGGTAATGACTAATGAAGATTTCATAATACTAATTGAAGAAAGAAGAATTGTTTCTGGCTGTGGACTTGTGAGTTGTGAGTGTTATTTGTGAATTGTGAGAGGTTGTGTTACTGTAAGGAATGAAGTGGGCGGCTGCTAAGGTTACTCGGTTAGAAAGTTTATATATATATATATATATATTATCTGAATTGGTTCGGTTCAGTTAGAGTTGACTAATTTCATCCTTATAAAACCGAAACTGAACCGAATCGGTAGTTTTTTAAATATTCTAATTGGTTTAATCGGTTTTTTTTCATGATTCGGTTTTTTCAGTTAATTTTTCTTTTGATTTTTTTGGTTTAATTAGTTTTTTAATTTTTTTGCTCAAACTAGATAACTAATTTTTGTGTATAGTACATATTGGTGGTTAGTGCACAATCTTGAAGGTAATTTATCTCAAACTTCACGTCATATATTGATCGTGATTATATTTATGGGGAGGGTAGGCATGCAGTTGATAATATCTAAGAGGTGGCAAGCGTAGTAGTAGTTGTTGTTGTTCCTTAACATCAATGATTCTATGATCTTTACATGCAAAATCACGTATACCATAGGAGATATTGCTCCTGTTATCATTTTCTGATGATTTTTTATGGCTGGGCAAACAACAAAGGACAGCTGAATTCTCTATGTTCTTAAGTAGTTACCGAATATACGTATGGGAATGATATTCTTTTGGGAATAATTCTAGGGAAGCACAGATGTCTCGTCTCACCTTTCAAATCGACTTTCAACTGTTAAATTTATGAACACAACAGTTCTATCGTGTGGGAGTTTTGTCCCCGGCACAGGACTTCGGGCCAATATATGATCACTCGATCTTGCTTCCAGCAAAGATATGGAACCGCAGGACAAGAAAAATTAAAGGCATTTACCACCCTCCAACAATATAAAAGGCCTAAATTTCTTCCACCTTCTAGCTTTCGGCCACACATTGCTTTGAGCCCTAAATTCCATGGTCGGTGACCGATATGTTTGGGACCATGCCAGAATGTATATGTATAGCAGCTTGGGACCATCATGATCAGGATTCGTCATTGGAATTTTCCTGGAATTATCTGTATAATTATTTATACTGACTGTGTGATGCAAATATAAATAAATACCTTTCCGAGGAGATATTGAAGAACAAACTAATAAATTAAAAAAAAAAACTAGTTGTGTTACATAATTAATCGAGAACTATGCGTGAATTAACTCTAATAGTTGAATATTTTATTCTCAATGAGGCCGTTATGTGATCTTTGTTGTGCTAAATGTTTTATATTTTTTTAGAATCTTCGTTTAAAATTAGAATTAACCTTGTACTACTCATAACTCCCGTCTATTGTTTACATGATATGATATGAAGTACATGTTAAATGATTCTTTTATTTATTTATTAACGTGGGTATTTAAGTTAGCTTGTGTATATCTCAACTAATTTCACAGATTCTAAAATTAATGATTTCTTTTAAAATATCTATTGTATGTATAAGCCAGTAAAAATACAACTTTTTTAAAATAGCTTGTGTTAAAATAGCTTGTGTCTAAGCCACCTATACATGATATGACATGAAGTACATGTTTCGTGAAGAAACAAATCAAAATTACATCCCAAAGCATCTAAATTGACATCCAAATTTTTATTTTGGCAATTTAGCTCTTCTAAGTCAAAAGTCAAAGCTTGAAGATTTTATACAAGTTTATTTTTTTTTAGAAAAATAGTTATTGAAATACTTAAATGTAAATTGTCTACTTAGGAAAGGACTATTTTGTAGAAAAGGGAGTATGGTTTTTTTGGATATAAAAAGAAAGAGAGAAGGGAAAGAGGAAAACAGTCAACCAAGAGAGAGAAAATACCCCTTTCCTCCACAAACCTGAATTTAAGCTCTTTTTTTTTATTAGTCGTTCAACAGACATGCAAGACTAAATTATTTTTCTTGGTTGTAAGGACACAGAAACCTTCGGATTTCAAGAACTGTGAGATTTATTTTACCTTTTCTTTTCAGTTTATATGATGAATGAATATGTTTGTTCTCCTATGCTTATTTCATATAATTGTTTATTTTAATTGTTAGAGCAGACTCTAAGTTATTATTGTGAACAATCTATTGTCAAGTTTGCTATCAAAACCAGAGTTGTGGTATATAAACTTGTGAAACAACTGAGATTAATAATTGTGACAGATCCAGATTAGTAATCTTAGGGAGAACATTCGATCGATCAAATCAAACATAAACTGCGGACAGTTATGTTGTCTAGATTAATCAACTCATCTAGTTCTCAAGGTTATTGAATTAAATTACTAGTACGGACACTGTGGTTGTTTGATGGTTAGGATTAGTTATACAGCAGATCTATTAACTAATCAAGTTAAGAAAAGATAAATATTCAGAGTATAAATTGACGTTTTGCTTCCATGATCAGTTCTGATTTCTGTAGGTGGACGTTTACTTGTGACCAAGGTTTGTTTTCTTGATAAATTTTGATTTTCTTTGATTTAACATTGATTTTTTCTTTCTATTTACTGTAGCCATAGATAACTTCACAATTCCCCCCCAATTGCACATCGTATAGCATAAAAATCTGAACTAAACCTTCTTCGTGGGATCGACTTCTTACTTGCTCTATGCTATATTTTTTATTTAAGCTAGGGTAATTAATTTGTGCGACCGCAATATCGCAACATACAAGTATCAAACAATCTAAAAGAAATGAAAAAAAAAGGATCTGAGTCAACCTGCTAAACCCGTGACCATAGGCACATGATTGAGATAACCTTATAGAAAGAAAAGTAAAAAAAAAAACATGAAGATCAATTCCCAAAAAAATAAATGTTGAAGGATTAATTTGAAAAAAACAAATTTGATTTTAAAAAAGAAGCTAAAAAAGACCAAAGTCAACTTATGTTAACCTTTGAAACCCGTGATCATGGTCATAAGGTTAAGACGAACCGCATAGAAGGCAAACCCAAAAAATAATTATGCAAAATTCTCAAATAAAAAAAAAGCTCAGTGATGAAAATAAAAATAAATAAATAAAAAAATCGAGTCAACTTGGATTAACCCACTAGCCCCGCAACCATAGGCATAAGATTGAGATAACCTTATATATATATAAAAAAAACCACGGAGACCAATTCTGAAAAAATCAAATATTGAAAGATAAAGCTGAAAATAAATTAATTTTATAAAATGACCTAAAAATGTCTAAAGTGAACCCATGTTAAAATTCAAGACTCGCAACCTTAGTTATGAGGTCAGTACTAACCCATGAAAGGCAAAACAAATGAAGAAAAATTCTCAACAAAAAAAATGCTAAGGGATAAAATTGGGGAAACAAATTCAATTAAAAAAAAAGCATCCAAAACAAAACAAACAATAATAAAGAGAAAGGGGATTAAATTCAACATCAATATACATTAAAATTAATTCTAAGGGATGAAATTAAAAACAAAAATCAATTAGTAAAAGGATTTAAAAATAAAACAAATGAGAGCAAAATTTGATATGAAAATCAAATTAAATCAAATACTAGGGATGAAGTTGAAGAAAAAAAATTAATCAAAAGAAGATTAAAAAAACAAACTAAATAGCAATTAAAAGAATGATGATCAAATTATATATAAAAATAAATGATAGGACAATTTCATACTTTAGCAAGGAGAAGAAAGAGAAAAGAGGGAAGAGAAGAAAAAAGTTCATCGGGGTCTAACCACAACGTCACTGCATACATCGTCGTACCACCGATAAAAGGATGTCGGCGCGCTTCCAATTCCATCATGGAAAGCGGCGTTTGGCCACTGAACACACTGCTTGAAAGGTCTAGGTAGCGTCTATAACCGTTGTTTTTTTATTAATATTTTATATTTACTAAAAGATCAAGTGCCTCTTAGTCTTTCTAAGTATAACAAAAAACACTAAGAGTAAAAGATGAAAAAGGCCATGCAAGGAAGCTTTAAATTTTTTTTATACCAAGGATAGTTGAGTATTTTAACCGTGCATAAAAAATGTGAACAGATTTATCTACCTCATTAATATGGTAATGACTAATTTACCCATGTAAAAAGACCAAAACATTATGAATTACTGCAGTATTTTACCTATACATTTTAGATTTTATTTTAATAAAACATTATTTTTAAATCAAAATCAGCTAAAAATAGTCATTATACAGTAACTATTCAATTCATAAATTTAAATTCAAACAACAATTCAATCCAAAACATAGATGAGGTTCCAGGAATAATTATTATTAAATACTAATATCATTGAACTTGTATTTAGTTTAATCACCCCCACCCCTAACTTTTAACTTTCAAGAAGTTACATATATAATAGTAACAAAGTTCCACACTTAAGATCTCGTATTGATGGAGTCTTAAGTTTAATATATTTAATTTTCAATGCTTTTGTATGGCCATTATAAGATTTGAAAGTCTAAATTCTTTAGCGTGTGAAGTATGGACGAATATGTTTCCGAAGGTTTGAAGTTCAGGATATATTAAAAGAAAAGCTAAAATATGTGCGGGTTTCACTGTAGTTCTACGTATAAATTATTATGGATTACTATAGAATTATCTTTTTACTCTTGATTGAATAGAATTTAAGCCATCGGTTTTTTGGTTTTTTTTTCAGGCTTAATGATCATTAAAAGATTGTTTGGGGATGTATGTTTATTTTTAAATTTTTTAACATAGTAAAAATTCTTCTTTGCCCCCCAAGATAAAAAAAAATGTTGAACTACTGAACAAGGGTGCTCCAAGTTTTTCCACTTTCCATATATAGTAAAAGAACGTTTTTAACCGTAGAAAAAACAAAAGAGAAGCTTTGTCTTTGGAGGTATTTTGGTATTTTCACATGGGTATTTTGTGTAATTAAAAAGGTCATAGGGGCATTTTGGTATTTTCACATTTGTTTTATTTTTTTAATAAAAAACCGCTGGTACGAGTTCCTCACACGCTAGCGAGTGAGTGTTGCCTGGCCATTTAGGTGGCGCATGTGATACTTTCAATTACAATTTCTCATATGTTTTGTTTTTCATTTCAGTCCGTATTTTTTTAATTTTTAATTTTAATTTTATTCCTTTTATAGTTCCAGTCTTCCTAAATCCATCCCTATTTTTTGGTTGGTGTTTCAGAATACATCCTTTAGTTTTCATTTTGGTCTTTTTTTTTGTTAGAGTTTTATTTGTTTACAATTTAGTCCTTCAATTCTAATTTGTGTATATGATGTTTTTCGATTCGGTCCTTCTAATTTTGATTTCTTTTTGATCCCCTTGGCTCTTTTGTCAAAAAAATTTCTAGTTTTTAACTTTACCCTTCAAATTAAATTTATGATTTTTTTTCAATAGTAATAATATTTATTTTAGTTTGGTCCTTTTTCATTTGATTTCTTATTTGTTTTATTTGCCCTTTTGTCAAAGTTCTTATGATTTTTTATTTTATCCTTCAAAACAAGTTTATGATTTTGGTTATAATAATAATAATAATAATTGTAGTGGTTGTAATAGTAATAGTAGTAGTAGTAGTAGTAGTAACAATAACAATAATAATGATAATAATACTATAAATAATGATTATAATGATAATAATAATAGTTTATTATCATAGTGATAATGGTGATGATGATGATGATAATTGTGATAATAATATTTATAATAGTAATAATAGTGACGATGATGATGATGATGATGATAGTGGTGGTGGTGGTGGTGGTAAAAGTAATAATAGTTGTAGTAGTAGTAGTAGTAGTAGTAGTAATAGTAGTAGTAGTTTATTATAATGGTTGTAATGGTTATGATATTAATAAGTGTGATGATGATAATAATGATGATAGTAATAGTAATAATGATTGCGATTGCGATTGCGATTGCGATAGAAATAGTAGTAGTAATAATAATAATAATAATAATAATTATGGTTATAACAATAATAATAATGATGATAGTGATAAGAATAAAAATAATTATAATATTAGTTATAGTGGTGGTGATAATAATCATAACAATAATAATAACAACAATGATAATAACAACGATAATAATGATAATAATAGTGATCACGATAACAATATTAATAATAATTATGATATTACTTATTACTAATAGTAATAATGATGATAACTACAATGATAGTAACAATATTAGTAATGATAATAATAGCGATGAGAATAGTAATTTTTATAATAATAATAGTGATAATTCATCATTCAATGTTAGATTTACCGGGAATTAAGTTTCACTGTTTTTTCATATATGATATATTTTTTTTATCTAATATCTCGAATTACTGGTTTGAAAAGTTTACATAGTTCGACGTTCTCTTTTATTTTTTTGTTTTATTATTATTTTTTTAATTTTATCATTTAATATTAATTTTTTAAAAAAATTATGCAAGTTTTCTTTAAATTTATTAAATAAATCAATTCACATCAAGTTAACTCTTAAAAATTTATTATCTTGCCTCAATTTATAGCATTGCAAAAAAATAAAATTTTAAAATATAATTAGCATAAGAACCAGTAACTACTAAAAACTGTAGAATTTAACCTAATTATTTGTTCATCGTATTTTTTTTTTTGAAATAATAACGCTAAGATATGAATAGACACACTTAAATGAAGGGACAATCACAATTCACGCCCAGCTCTTGTACTATATGATAAAAGTTAATGAATGAATGAAGGGACGAAAAAAAAAAGGGATAAAAGAGGGAGGCACGTCAGATAACGATGAACAGAACGAGTTGCTACACCCACACATGGCTGAAAGATTACCTCCCCACTCTCCCACTTGACATCTCTACTCCTTTCTTTCTTTCTTTCTTTCTTTCTCTCCAACAGCTTTGGACTACTACACGTCTACATTACAAATGCATGCAAAGGAAGAGATGAACAAACAAAACGAAACAACATGAGTTTGATGACTTGAGTTCCAACAAGGAATGAGTGTACAAGTAAGTGTCTGCCTCTTTGGGTTTAGTTTGTTTTCTTGTTTTGATTAATAATAAATTTAAAGAGGTGGGTTTTGTTTGTGTCCTAAAATTTGTTGCCCTTTTATGGGATATTGGATGGCTTGTAAATTTGAAGCAGCTCCAATTCTCGTAGGTTCTTGTCATGAGTTCTGTGCACTCTTTTGTTTGCTTTCTTTCTTTCACACTGTTCGAGATAATAATAAGCACTACTTCTAATACTAAACAAATGCTTCTCTACTTACTACGATGCTAGCTAGTTGCCTGCAGGCATTTCTTTCTGTTTCTGTTTCTGTTTCTGTTTCTGGGCCTCTTCGCTTTCAAGGTTTTCCCGCTCTCTATAAAAAAGAAGGAAAAAAAAAAGCTTAGCTAGGTACTGTTTTCTGCATTATTTTCCCTCTCTCAATGTCTTCCTTATCTTTTTAACGCGTGATAGCTAGAGAGTTGGTGTGCATGTGATTTGCTTTTCTGTTTGCAGGTTGATATAGAGAAAGTTGGTTCCATTGTTATCTCGTTTTCAAGTGGGGATCAATCAAAAAGATGAACACGAGAGTCCGCACTGCTCTTCAGGCTATGAAAGCTCCTTTAAACCATGTTACTAATAAAGTAACCTCCTTTTTCTTTGCCACTCTTCTTCTTCTTCTTTTTGAGTTCTATTTCTTGTTTTTGTTTCTCTTATATTTCAGGAATTTGAAGGGTTTTTTTTTTTAATCTGGTAAATGATTTCTTTCAATTTTCAAATGGTGAAATATGGGCTTAATTTTGCAAATCTTTGTAACTTAGCTTTTCAGCCACTTTTTATAAGAAACTGGATTAAAGATAGATAGATAATTAAGCTTCTAGCTCTTACAAAACCATAAAAAGTAAGTACTTTGGATCCAAAAATCTGCTTTGGGTTCTTTCACTCATCTCAAGAAAAGAATATATATGGCCTCTTCTTTTGCTTTTTTTCTTTAGCGGACTCTTCTTCTTCAAGCTTGATTCTGTGTTAATGTATTTATTGTAATTGATATTGAATTTATCAAGAAGGAGAAGATGGAGACTCAAGGGAGCATAACAGTTGGTGCCCATAAACCTGCTGCTAACCGGCGTAAAGCAAACAGGGAAAGGAAATTGGCCTTGCTACAAGATGTACTAAAATTAATTTTCCTCTACAAAACCATTCCAATTCTTTTTATTAAAATTAGAGCTGAGTTGTTTTTATATTGAATATCGCTTTGTTCAGGTTGATAAGCTTAAAAAGAAGCTTAGACATGAAGAGAATGTTCATAGAGCACTCGAGAGAGCTTTTACTAGGCCTTTGGGAGCTCTACCTCGCTTACCCCCTTATCTGCCTATATATGTTAGTATAAATTCCTTAAAATCAATGTTTGGTTTTTCCAAGTTTTGTATCTCTTAGAGGTGTTTTTTTTTTTTTTTATGATAAACAGTTATTAATGTGGGTACTTATTTGTTTTGTTTTAGGTGTTAGAGCTACTTGCTGAAGTAGCTGTATTAGAAGAGGAAGTTGTTCGGCTTGAAGAGCAAGTTGTGAATTTTAGACAAGGACTCTATCAAGAAGCTGTCTGCATCTCCTCCAAGAAGAATCTGGAGAATTCAAGTGATGCCATTGATAACCAACCATCAACTACTAGACCAAAACATACACGATCAAAATCACTCTCTCTTAATGACACCAGCTCAGCAACTTTAGCAGCAAGGCCTCAACCTTCTCTAGCTAGATGCGCTTCAAGTAGAAGGCTGTTTCCCTCTGACCCTATTATTGAGCGCTCGGGGCAGAGTTCTAATAGGCCAGCAAATGGAGGAAACCATGTTTCTGGTAAACCCAATTCTCCTTCTTCTCTTGTGGATGATGAACAAGGAAAGGAGAATCGATCATGTATTGCTTCTGCAAAAGTTAAGCAATCTCCGGGTAAGAAGCTGGCAAAAATCATGACTCCAGTGAAGAGGACACCAAACAAGCGGGAATCCGTGGAGAAGAGCATGGAGCCTTCTAAGTTACAGGTACATATTTACTCACCAGTTTTTATGAGGAACCTGCCGTACATTACATTATGGTCTTTGTAGTTGATGATCATTTTTATATTGCTCAGCTCGAATATCCGAAAATAACATCACGCCAAACAAGGTAACGGAGGATATAGTGAAGTGCTTGTCCAGCATTTTCTTGAGGATGAGCACATTGAATGACAAAGCTGTTGAACTCAAGAGCGGCTTTGTCATCTCCTGTTGGTGATGGAGGGAATGAAATTCAGGATCCCCATGGCATCTCTGCAGAGTTCAAGATTAGAGATATTGGTCCTTATAAGCATCCTTATACAATTGAAGCTAGCTCAATCGATCTCAACCGTAAACAAATGCCTTGTTTTTGCTCCAGAGATTAAAGTAAGTTTTGGGCGTCACTTCATTTAAAGTTCAAGCAGCTATGGTTTGTATTTTACTCATGTGTTTTCAATAATGCTCAGGTTTCTACTAGGGAAGCATGCCCCGGCAAATTCAGAGGGTCGTATCCATCAGCAAAAGCTTGCTTTCTGGATAAACACTTATAATTCATGCATGATGAATGTAAGATCTCTCTCAAAACTAAATGATAGGCCAGAGATTAATAATATGAAATGCAAACATGCAAACACCGTTGATATTTCAGGCGATTCTTATAGAATGGGATACCCGAGACTCCTGAAATGGTTGTAGCTCTGATGCTAACTAGATGCTTTCTTCAGTGTGATAGAATGATGAGACGAAAGCACGCGGCATTTTCGGATTCGAGTGGTCTGAGCCTTTGGTTACATTTTCACCCTGTTATGGAAGCTGGTCATCCCCTGCTGTAAGTTTCTCTATGAATTTGGTACACAAACTTGGTCACCTCACCATTTCGTTCTCTTTTTTTTCCCGAAAAAATTACCAAGAAGCTGCTCATTTAGTGCATTATTATCAGAATCAAGAATAATCATTGACGATGTAATCCAAAGATTACTTGTAGTTGTGTTTCATCTTTGTGAATATGCGTTGGTAAATGTACTAATGTTTATATATACAGAAATGCAGGTAAGAGTTTACACAGCCTCTCAAGTTGAAGAAGATCTAGAGGCAGCAAAGCGAGACTATTTACAGGCAACAGTTGGAATATCGAGGACAAACAAGTTAATAATTCCTGAACTGTTGGATTGGTATCTA
>Ga0325411_1008249_pt1 | contig 11288 bp, 7 predicted proteins | sample PopdelMetagenome_13_FD_206181 | JGI IMG/M metagenome (GOLD analysis project Ga0325411, IMG submission 206181) | Populus deltoides microbial communities from Bellville, Georgia, United States - Xylem-PdIQD-R4 | ecosystem: Host-associated > Plants > Phyllosphere > Stem > Wood/Secondary xylem...
CACCTTGACATAATTAACTTAGCAACACATAATGAAAGAAAGAAACATAAATAAACAAGGAAAGGAAATGAAAAGCATAAACAAGAAATTAATATAAGCAAAACTTAAGCATTACAAAATATAAAGAGAGAGCAAGAGCATGATCTTGATCTGAATACCAAGATGCCTAAATACATGGCAAATGCCTCCTTTTATAGGCCAAAATTCGGAACTATTGACTTGTTGACTAATTGATGAGTGAGTGACCACATCTTGACTTGGTGACAATTCTTATCTTCTTGTCTGCCAAAAACGTCATTGATAACGTCATAATTTGAACAGACTTCAATCATGAAAGTTCTAGGGAATTGTCTCATCTTTCCAGGGTAAATATTTGAGATCATTTGGACTTCTAGAACTCGAGATATGGGCTGAACACTGAACAGTGTCTGGGATGCAGGACAGATTCGGACTTCTTCATTTTTTCTACAATTTGGACTTGAAACAGGCCTTGTTAAATCTTGGACTCCCATGAAAGTTGTAGGCCTATGTCTTAGCTTTCCATCCATATAAGGCAGACCTAAATCCGAGATCTACAACTCCAGATATGACCCGATTACCGAATAGTGTTCCAGTTTGGACTGCACCAACATCTCTTTTCTAAGTTTGGTCATCTTTCTGTCCTTTCAATTTCAGAACTTCAACTCATCAATCAATTCTTTCATTTATGTGATAGGCCTGCATTTAAGATGAACATTTACCATAAATTAAAGGTATCTTATATTATTAGATATGTTAGTATAAAACATGCTTTAGTTAAAGAGTTATTGATACTTCAAGTGCAAAATAATGATATAGAACCTTGATAAAAATGCACTTTTAAGTACTAATAATATATCGATTAGGAATGATTTCACTTATTTGCATATGGATCGGCAAGGCTGTAGTATCCCCGAGGTGATGGTCGAGTTCCACTAATTCCTGGAGTTTCAATTGATGATGATTTTCATGACTTTGCTATAAAGTATTTGATTTTAAGAAGGAAAAGAGAAATGTGGTCAAGTATGGGTGGTCTTGAAGAGAAGTTGAAATGGTTCAAGCAAATGTATGCATAAAGTAAACGTGCTTAGCTGACATGGTATGATTTTCTTTTCTAAAGCGTTAATTTATTAACTTTGTTAAAGTGCTAGCTAAATTTAATGTGTTATGTTGTTTGACATGCTTGATAATTTATTTATACATGTTTACATTTGCAGAATAATGAGCTGATAGTTTTGAAAAGAATAGTTTCTATTTGCAGAAGTTTATTTCATTCATTATATTATTCAACATTTAAAGTTGTGAGATGAGAGCATATCAATTTCGGTTATTTTAAATTGCTTTGTATTTTATTTAAATGTTGTTATACTTATGGAATTTTTAAGTGAGTTATTGGACTGTTGGGTTGCCTGTATTTGTTTTTATTTGGATTGTAATTTAAGAGATTAGTTATTGTTCCAAAAAAAATTCTCTTTTACAGATGTTGTGATATTGCGTTGTTTAGCTTGATTTTATTTAATTTAACGTAAACATGTAATATTCTAGTGAGTATAACTATTTACCATAAATATATAGTACTTTTATTTTTATGAATGTTTTTTTTCAATAATTCAATATGTATGTTTGTTCTGAATATTGGTGGAAATAAATATTATAAAGTGCAACGTTTTGGATGGGAAATTTTTGAAGTATTCATGTTATGATGTGTAATTTTAATATAATATTATACTTTAAAAATTGGGAAGGTAGCCTTGTATAATAGTAGCTTTATTACCCAAATAAGATGGATGCCAACATAATAAAAAATGAAAAGCAGGAGAATGATAACAAAGGTGAAGACAATCGGCCAAAACAAGAACAATTTATGAAAAGAAAAAAAATTAATGGTACAAAAGTAAAGGATGTCCAAAGGATCCAAATGAATGACTATTTGACAAAAGTTGTCAATGAAAATGATGTTTGTGATAGTTTTGAAGAGTGTAACCAGCCCATATATGTAAAAATTCCAAAAATATAAGGACAAAGAATCTTGAATAATAGAGACAGAACAATAATTTATTAGAAACCACGTGAAAATAACAAGATGTTTGATACAAAAGTACATCCATATTTAAATTTTATAGCTCATACATGTCAGAAATTGTGCAGACAATTATTTTGAAAGCAAAACATGTACAAAAGATACGTAGATATGCTTATTTCAACAATGTCGACAATCATTTACTTTTTTTTCTATATAAAAAGGGACGCTTCTATCATGTATTTTAATAAAATAACTATCTTCAGAATAAATATCTCAGTTGCCTTTGTTACAAGCAAGTGAAACACTTTCTTGGGCTTGACAGGTTTGTGATAAAAGTTATTCTTCCAAAGTCTTTGATTGTTTTTTTTTTGTTACTGAATGATATTTAATTAGATTTCTGATATTTTATTAACAACCTATCATTTTTTTTTTATTTACATGTAAGTGAAGATATGGATGATCCATGGTTTAATGCCATATTTAACGAAGATTTTGATGATAATTATGATAAAGTAAAGAACCACATTGTAGACCACATTAATTATCCTAGTTGTGAAGGTAGTGGTGCCTCAGTTGCTGATGCTGGAGATGATGATGATGGAAATGACAACAATGACGAGGACAACAATAATGATGATGATGACAGTGAAGATGAAAGTGATGATGATAGTGAACTTTTTTTAAAGAGACAGTTTGATATGAATAAATTAATTATATGCATAAAAAACCATGTATGGTTTCAAACAATACAGGGATGCGTTAGTTGAATGAAGTTTTAAGAGGTCATTGAAAATGATGTGTTAACATGTGTAGGATGGACACAACCACTTTGTTGAGTTTGTGTAATGATTTAGAAACACATTATGACTTAAAACCTTCAAGAAGAATGAGCATTATTGAAAAGATGGTAATGTTTCTATATACAAAAGCAGTAGGGGCGTTAAATAGGGAAGTGCAAGAGAGATTTCAACATTCAGGTGAAACTGTTAGTAGATGTATAAAAGAAGTCCTTAAATCATTATGTTTGTTTGTTATAGAAGTCATAAAACCAGTAGATCCATAATTTATCAATACCCCAAGAGAAATTGCAATGAATCTAAGATATATGTCACATTTCAAGGTAAGACCAAATTTTACTTTTTATGTTGTTTAAATAAATATCAATTATTTTATTAATGTTTCTAATAACTTATATTTTTTTCCCTATAGAATTATGTCGGTGCAATTGATGGCATACGTGTTTGTATATCATCTAATAATCAAATTCTATTCATTGGAAGAAAAGGTGTACCGACACAAAACATCATGGTTGCTTATAGTTTTGACATGCAGTTCATGTTTGTATGGGTAGGATGGGAAGACAATGCACACGATACACATATTTTTCTTGAGGCTATTGACAGTAGTAGTATAAAATTTCCAAAACCATCAGAAGATTGTGATTTGATATAAATTAAAGAGCTGGTAATTGAAGTTAGATAATATTTTTTTTAGTTATTGAAAAAAATTAGCATATTGTTCTTATTTGCAGGCAAATATTATTTGGTTGATGTTAGATATCCCAATGAGTATGAGTATTTAGGTCCCTATAAAGGCGAGAGGTATTACTTATAATATTTTAGGCATCATAGACAACCAAGTGGTCGAGAAGAAGTGTTTACTCGTACACACTCATCACTACGTAACATGATAAAGCATTCTTTTGGAGTATAGAAACATAGGTGGATAATTTTACGAAACATGCCTACTTATCCATATAAAATGCAAGTTGAGATTGTAGTTGCATCAATGGCACTACATAACTATATTAGAAGGAGATCACAAGAAGATGAGGTTTTTGCTGAATATGATCGCAATCCCAATTTTATTCCGGATGATTTTTTATTAGATATTGTAGCTCGCTCAGATAGTCAAGGATCACAGAGGTCTTCATGTATGGATTTTGTACTCAATGGAATTGCAAATAGTTTGATGGGACAATAAAAGAAAAACATAATGTACAAGGATTATTCATTTCGTTATGTAATCATAATTATAAATCTACAATATTTGCAATCATGTGTGTGTGTGTGTGTGGATGTATGTCCTTTTAAGTAATTTCACAATCAAACCTCAATATAAAAGCATATTAACCAAACATATGAAACGGTTTTTTGTTCAACCTCACTTTCAATCACAGTTTTAACGAAAAACTTAAAATTTTTAAACAAACCTCAACAAAAGTGATTTTTATGAAACTATTTTATAAAAAACTACAACCACAAAAGTAACCACAATACCAAACACACTCTCTTAGCTAATACTCGACTTATGGTTTCAAGAGAAGCATTACAATCAACAAATAGATCAATAAATAAATAATTGCCATCTCTTAATAGGATTCATAAAGCTTTATGGAGAAAAGCATGCAAGCCATATTATTTTTACAATAAGATACATGGCATTGATATAAGTTTTTATGCAAATTCACTCTCGATACTTGTATAATTAAGTTCTTGGATAAATAAAAACTCAAACTCATCATAAATTTACATCAACAGAAATGGTACTAATGAAATAATCATAAAAAATTTAAAACATAAGAATCCTTTTTAAGAAAAAAACAATAAAAGACTAAAGATTTTAAGACATAGCTCATAATTGTAACCTCCTAAAATAATATTGTTTAGAGTTTTCTCTTGCAAAGAAAATAGAAAAAAAATTAAAGTTAAAAAGAAAGGTAAAAAAAAAGATCTTTGATTTGACTCAAATCTAAGCTGTTGAATCGTAAGAAAACCCATTGAAAAACAAAGGAACTTGGCAAAGAGATATTAAGATGTACAACCACCAACAACTATGGTAACACCTATTACCCGAAGATCACAACATCCATAATTAGCCACCTTACAATCCTCTCCTACAAGAAGTGAAAAGGTAACTATGAGACAACCTTACATACAAATAGAAGATAACAATTCATAAGCATTGTAGCAAAAGAAAAGCTCTTCTCTTTTGGGAAAAAAATCCTTTCTTCGTCGAAGAAGCCTATTTTGTGATGGCACAATGAACAAAATCAAATAAATGAGTACAAGATTTCTTTCATGATAGGTCATATTTGACCTTGCAGTAAGGAGTTTAGGCCATTGTTTCCTCTTGTTATTAATAATCTCATCGTACTGGTTAAGTGGTCCTTTCTATTTGGCCATTAAATTTTTGAGTGCATAGCGAATGAAGCTAACTGGGTTCATTGGAAAACTAATTATTAACCCTTTGATGTTTCTTTAGATAATAGACTTATAGAAGCAAATGATAGGATAAAAAAGAAAGAGAAAACAGAGGAAGTCTTCAATTGTTAAATAAAAAATATTTAAGCAATTTCAAAGATCTTTTTGGAAAGGCATTCATTTTCTTGAGTAAAGTTTTTTCACCCTAATTTTTATTTTTTGAAACATCACATAATTCACATGAAAAGGTTTGAACAAATTTAAGCACAGATATTTTGTTAAGAGAGCTATCTAGCTACTATAATTTTATAGAATTGGCATATTATTTTTCTACCCCCCTCCAATTAAATTCAAACATACATAAAAAAAAGAGAGAATGATGCTAAATGAAACAAATTTGCACAACAATTCCAAGATATATAAATACAATGATAATTTGTAAAATTTTATCCATTCTGTAAATTGAAGTTCATATATATATATATATATATATATAAAAGAAATAAAAAATAAAAAAGTTAAGCTATTGAATGAGTACTAATAAAAGAAAAGGAGATTTAATGGAAGGAAAAAATAGTTTGAACTTAGAAGAGGCATCATACACATGATATACTAAAAAACAAAAGGATCATATGGGAGGGGGTAGAGCAAGAAAGCTTCCAAAAAATATAAAAAAGGAAAAGGAAGGAAATAAAAAGTGCAAAACATTGAAAGAATAAAACATATTGTTGGCAAGCACATTTAACAATTACAAAGTAAGAAGATGGTGTGAAGGGGAAAAATTTACCTAAAGAAATAACAAAAGAAAAAAGTCTTTCTGAAACAACAATCAGAGGAGCAGAGAAAAAACTCCTATAAAAACCATGTGTATATGCTTAAAAGAGAAAAACACAATAGTAATAAAGAATTAAAACCCCTTAATTAACCAAGGCACCCCCTTCCAAAACCTCAACCCAAAAAAGAAGAATTAAATTCTTAGTGTATTGCAATAATAAACCCAAGCAAACATGTTTATATAAAAAAAAGGATAAAACAACACTTAGGCTTATTTTCAACATCTAATATGTATTTAAAATAAAAAGTTAGAGATTTGAAGGTAAGGTAAAATCTTTAACTTCATTATACATGAATATAAAATACAGAATTTAGAGAGTTGGTTTAAATGAAAAAAAATCATAGTATGAAGCTTAATTATACTTAATCAACACAACAAGATGATAATTCCTTCCTTCCTCTTTTTTTTTTTCAAATTGATAATTCCTTCTTCTCCCTTTCTTTTATTGGCTAGGTTTTGAAAAGGAAAGATGAGAACTCAATACCACCACCACCATCATCTTCATCATCAATATACCAGGAGCAAGACCTCTCTCTATGCCATTTTATTCTTTGACATGTCTTCTTTCCCTTCTTTTCATCCTATCATGGTCCTTTTTTCCCTTTATTTTTGATTTATTGGTTATTAGGAGCAGAGAAAGAGAAAAAGAAAGGAAAATAACATGACATATATGCCTCCATGTCTCCCATATGAAATAAAAAAAGAAGCTCATTGCACCATATAAATCCATAGTTACAATGATTCTTTGTCCACAACAATTTCAAAGTAAACCCTCTCTCTATACCATTTTCTTCTCTAGGGTACATTCTTTTCTTAAAAAAAAATTATGTTGCGCTCTCTTCTCTTCCTTTTCTTTTCTACCTATTAGTTATTAAGAGCAAATAAATAGACAAAAAAGGAAGCAAAAAAATATGATATAAATGCCTTTATGTCTCCTATAAGAAATGAAAAGGGAAAAAAATTCAATATAAATCTTAACCAACATAATAAGATGATGATCCCTTCCCTTCTTTTTATTTTGTCAGATTAACGATTTTTTTTTCCCTTTATTTTATTGGTTGGGTTTTAAAAAAGAAAGAAGTGAAATGAAAACCTCCATCGTGAAATGAAAACCTCCACCATCACCATCTTCATCATCAGCAAATTGATAGCAAGCCCCATCTCTGCACTATTTTCTTCTCCAACGTTCTTGATACAATTTAAGTAAGGTAAGATTTGGATTTTAGCATTAAATTTTCTACTATCCAGATTTTTGCTATTGAGCATAACTCAAAATCAAATCGTTAGATTAAGCCAAAACTTTACCAGAAGACTCTAGAGGTACTTTTATATGTTAAGGTAAACTTTCAGGCAAGTGAGAATTCGAGAAGGCCTCGTGATATAGTCAGAAGAGACTGTATGAATTTTGTTATTTATTTCTTTTTGACTTGTTGACTTTCTATTTAGACAAGATCCTTTTTTCTACAAAGATATGACAACTTGTTTTGGAAATTTTCTAGTTATACAATGATCTTTAATGGGCTACAACATAATTTTCAAGAGTGGAAAAGATTCATTAATGCTTCAAAATCCTTTTTTTGCAAGATTCCTTATTCATCCTAGCTATACAAGGAAAGAAGAGTTAGTGGTATTTAATGACAAATTGCTTAGCTTATTTTTAAGAGTTTTCTAATTCTACAAGGAAGGTTAAAGAAAGGCAATAAAGGTTTTCATGTTTTGAGAGGATTCTTTAAAGTTACAATTAATTATCTTAAACAAATAAGAAAACTAAACAGGAGGCAATTTTAGTAATCAATTTTCCTAGCTTATTTGTATATTTAAAGGTGGCAACAAAGACCCTAGTGTTTCTAAGATGAAAATTTCATTCATGACATTATTTAAACTAGAAAATTTATCTATCTGAGGTTATTTTGTTTAATTAGGTGCAAGGACTTTGGTTTGTGTGTCAAATTTATTGTTTTTATTATTTTTTTCATGTATGAGCTTAGTTAACATACTTTGAGTTTATAGTAAGTGGGTAAACATTAGACCACAAGTTTTGGGTCTGTTAGGGTTACTAGTTTAACTAAGATATATGGTTTGTAAGCTAAATTTTCCAGCAACCATGGATTTATGAAATAAACTTGAGTTTTGTATGAGGCAACACGTTTTCTTTGCTGGGACAAAGAACAAATTTGATTTATTAAGGTATAATTGACCTTCTGACGTCTTCCTTATACTTCTCGTTCGTGAATTGGTATTCACTGGGTAGGGGTCTCTTATTCCAATAATATTGGTGCCTTAGAATAAGTTTCTATTGTGTCACACTCCTATCAAACCTGATTTCTTAGCTTTCCGGGAGTTATATCATCTTTGTTGTGGGTTGCTTGACCACACCTAAAGAGTTATATCTTTTCTTTTCTTTTCAGTATATCACCCTTATTTCTCTCTCGTTTCTTTTCTGCTTATTAACTGTTAGGAGTAAAGAAAAAAAAAGGAAAGAAAAAAAAATGGTAGATATGCCTCTTTGTCTCCTATAAGAAGTGAAAAAAAAAGAAGCTCATTGCACCATGTGAATCCATAATGACAACGAGTCTATGTCCATAATAACTCAGGAGCAAGCCCTCTTTTGGCACCACTTTCTTCTCTAACACACATCTCTTCCTTTCTTTTCATTATATCGATCTTTCTTCTCCCCCCATTTTTTTATGCTTATTAGATGTTGGAAACAAAGAAAGAGAGAGAGAAAAAAAAGAAGGAACAAATATGGCATACATGTCTTTAAATTTCCCATAAAAAAATTAAAAAGGAAAAAAAAAATCCCATTGTGAAGATTAATCATACTTAATCAACATAACAAGATGAGGATTCCTTCCTTTGTCTTTTTTTTTTATCAGATCAGTGATTCCTTCTCCTTTCTTTTTTCCATCAACTAGGTTTCATAAAAGAAGAAAGTGAACCGAACACCACCCCCACCACCATCATATTCACCTCCAGTAACTCAATAACAAGCTTTCTATTTGCAACATTTTCTTCTATAACACATGCCCCTTGTAAATCCCGAGAAAAATCAAGGCTAGATTAAATTAAAGAAAATAAACTAAACTAAAAAGAAGTGGGGGTAAGAACCAATACACTTAAAGAAAATGGGGCCTAAATGCAAATAAGAATAATTATAGAGCATAAATACTCGTATTCTCACCAAAAACAGATCGGCAGCTACGTAAAGAAAGAAAAGAGGGAGTTTTTATATCTATTTTTAGAAATTAAGAGAGAAACACCAAAATTTCAAGAACTCATCCCAGATTGAGGGTTATAGGTAAAATAAACCCTGGTGGGAAAGGGATTAACAAGAAAAAATTGAATAAGAAGAGAAGAGGGGAGGGTCGGCTGTCATTAGAAAGAAAAGGAGTGTTCGAAGCCTTGATTCGCATCAGGTAAGATATTCTAAACCTGGTCATATGAGTCATTTCAAGTCGATTATGAATTGATGCCTCGATGTTAATTTATAAATTGAGTTCTTAGACTTGAATTGAGGAAAAAGTAAGAGTTGTTAAAGTAAAGAACTTCATGTGTTGTGTGTAAATGGAAAGGTTGATAAATCTGGACAGTTTCGTCTCTTGACCTTCAAAGAGATTTTGTGTAGGAGAATGAAGGAATTAGGATCAAATTCCTTCATAGAAATTGTAGTTTTGGATGTTTATTAATGAGCGATTTTGACTACCTTAGAGGCAGAACTAGGTTCTTCCCAAAACATAGAACTTGTAGCCTCATGTCTTACCTTTCCAACGCCACAAATTTCTCTTGAATCAGAGTTCTATAACTCCAGATATAGTTAAAAATCTGAGGAGAGGTCAGACAGTAACAGTTCAAAAATGGACAATAACAGTTGGACAGTAACAGCCCAAGCATTTGTTAATGAGTGATTTTGACTACCTTAGAGGAAGAACTGGGTTCTTCCCAAAACATAGAACTTGTAGCCTCATGTCTTACCTTTCCAACGCCACATATTTCTCTTGAATCGGAGTTCTATAACTCCAGATATAGTTAAAAATCTGAGAAGAGGTCAGACAGTAACAGTTCAAAAATGGACAGTAACAGTTGGACAATAACAGTCCAAGCATTTGTTAATGAGTGATTTTGACTACCTTAGAGGAAGAACTGGTTCTTCCCAAAACATAGAACTTGTAGTCTCATGTCTTACCTTTCCAACGCCACAAATTTTGCTTGAATTGGAGTTCTATAACTCCAGATATATTTAATAATATGAGGAGAGGTCAGACAGTAACAGTTCAAAAATGGACAGTAATAGTTGGATAGTAACAGTCTAAGTGTTTGTTAATGAGTGATTTTGACTACCTTAGAGGCAGAACTAGGTTCTTCCCAAAACATAGAACTTATAGCCTCATGTCTTACCTTTCCAACGCCATAAATTTCACTTGAATCGGAGTTCTATAACTCCAGATATAGTTAAAACTCTGAGGATAGGTCAGACAGTAACAGTTCAAAAATGGACAGTAACAGTTGGACAGTAACAGTCCAAGCATTTGTTAATGAGCGATTTTGACTACCTTAGAGGCAGAAATGGGTTCTTCCCAAAACATAGAACTTGTAGCCTCATATCTTACCTTTTCAACGCCACAAATTTCTCTTGAATCGGAGTTCTATAACTCCAGATATAGTTAAAAATCTGAGGAGAGGTCAGACAGTAACAATTTAAAAATGGATAGTAACAGTCCAAGCATTTATTAATGAGTGATTTTGACTACCTTAGAGGTAGAACTAGGTTCTTCCCAAAACATAGAACTTGTAGCCTCATGTCTTACCTTTCCAATGCCATAACATTTACCTGAATCGGAGTTCTATAACTCCAGATATAGTTAAAAATATGAGGAGAGGTCAGACAGTAACAGTTCGAAAATGGACAGTAACAGTTGGACAGCACAGTCCAAGCGTTTGTTAATGAGCAATTTTGACTACCTTAGAGGAAGAATTGGGTTCTTCCCAAAATATAGAACTTGTAGCCTCATGTCTTACCTTTCCAACGCCATAAATTTCACTTGAATCGGAGTTCTATAACTCCAGATATAGTTAAAAATCTGTGGAGAGGTCAGACAGTAATAGTTCAAAAACGAGGCAGTAACAGTTGGACAGTGAAAGTCCAAATATAAAGAAAGGAATGATAACTAGGATTGGACAAAGAACGACAGTAATCATGAGTGAGATGAGA
>Ga0325411_1008252_pt1 | contig 11286 bp, 4 predicted proteins | sample PopdelMetagenome_13_FD_206181 | JGI IMG/M metagenome (GOLD analysis project Ga0325411, IMG submission 206181) | Populus deltoides microbial communities from Bellville, Georgia, United States - Xylem-PdIQD-R4 | ecosystem: Host-associated > Plants > Phyllosphere > Stem > Wood/Secondary xylem...
GCCGATGCAGGTGATTACCCGTCGGCTAACGTCTCATCGCCCGCCTAGCACCAGCCAATCATATATGCTTAAGTAACTATTTGGCATCTTAAACTCAATCTATTAAATTAATCTTAAATTTTTTTTTCTGACTCTTTACCTGTACAAATTTTAAAATTAACCAATATAAAAATTGTTCTAACATGACCTAGTCGGATGGGTTTACAACGATATATTATATTGACTATGGTTTCATAGCTTAACTCTCCAAACCTACTACCCGAATAATGGACTTCATTTGGTTAAAAAAAAAATTTCACTTAATGATATGATAACAAAAATAAACGCTCGTAAAATTAAACATCAATCAAATATCAGAATATTTATTTGAGATTGCAATAACATCATAAAGAACAAAATAAAACAAGATCAATTTAAAATCAATCAAATATTAAAAGATTAAACCTAAAAAAAGCCAAAGAGGATTAAATTGAAAGGATTGGACCAACAACCCACATTATAGCAATTCTTGCCTGAGGGTGCTATCATTCCATGCTCAGAATTTTTTTGAAAGAAACAAAACCAGATAAAGATTCAGCAGTATAAGAATCGATCTTACACTGTAAAATATCAGCACTAAATACTATTTTCTCTTTGCTTTTATAACAATATTCAAAGAGGATAGGTAATTAAATAAAAGAAAATTTTAAACAATGTCAAGATCAAATATTTTTATGTGTATTTATCAAAAAGCTTTTCTCTTTAATTTTTAGTTAGTATTAACAACTATTTTGTTTTTTACAATTTTAATATTTTTTTAACAAATTTTTATCAAATATTTTTTATGATTGAATTTTTACTTATTATATAGAAAAGATCTTATCATTTTTTTTATATTAAGAGACATTTTTCTTAGACCTAATTTTTTTTTATTCAATTGTTTTCCTATCCATGTTTTTTATTATCATTTTATTAGACAAAACATTCATTTTAAGATACAATGTTATTAAATATATGGTCCATGTTTAAAGATCTATATATATATATCATTTATTTTTTACTTGACTTTTACATAAAATTATAACATTTTTTCTAAATATATACAAGCTTGCATAATATATTTTTTGTGCTTTGATTTTATTCAATCATTTTCATATATGTCTGTTTTTATTATCATTTGATTAAATAAATAGTTTATATTTAAAAACAAAGTTACTGGACACAACTTAGTACATCATTTATATTTCAAGATCAAATTTCTTACTTAGTATATGATCCATGTTTCAGATGAAATTTATTTATTTATATCTATTTATTTATTTTTCAAGTTTAGTCTATGGTTTTTCTACTGGGAATTTTTTTATGGTAAAAAATATATTAAAAAAACTTGTATATTTATTTTTTTACCAAGAAATAAAATAATTCGACCAATGACAAATCGCGGGTCAAATAGCTAGTGTTTGTGTGTGTGTGGTGTATTTTATTATACTAGTTTTTTCAACAACGTGTATTATTAAAATTTTATTTAATATTTTTTATTATTTTTTTATGAATTGCTTCAATAATTTATAATTAGAAAATAAGAAATTATGTATACATGTTTGTGAATTTATTATATGGACTTCGAGAAATAAGCTTTAAATATAAGCATGGTTAAAAATTATAACAAAACTATTTATATTATATTATCATAATTTTTATCTTTTTTTTTTCAAAACTAAAAGAGAAAAAGAGAGCAACATTTTTTCTTGCCACGAACATGAATAAATATTTTTTTTTCAATTAGAAAAATATATTTTTTCATTTTAAAAAAATAAAGTTAGTTTGATAACATGATAAAAATAAGAAATCATTGGATTTTATTTTAACTACATATAATTATCAATATATAAAATTAAAAACTCTTGAAAAAAACTACAAATAAAAAAAATTTGATTTTTTAATATCGATATTTTAATATTATAAAATTAAAATGTTTTCCCCTAAAAAAAATAACTATTATATTATAAAATTTTTTAATTACTTTTGTTTAAAAGATTTTTTTATTTAGATAAAATCTATAAATAACTCAAACACATAAAGTGTATCTGTGAATAAAAAAATATACTATAATTTTATGAAGATAAATTTTATGAATCATAATCTTTCTTTTTAATTATCAATTTTGATTATTTATATTTAGCAATTTATAAAATCAAAAAATCTTTAAAAAATCAACCTTTCCCTGCTTATTGAATCCCAGTTGGTGCGTGAGGGTGCTATCATTCCATGCTCAGAATTGTTTTGAAAGAAACAAGACCAGATAAAGAATCAGCAGTACAAGAATCGATCTTACACTGTAAAATATCAGCACTAAATACTATTTTCTCTTTGCCATTAAAAAAGTCGTGTCATGGCAACCTTGACAATAAAAATCATGCTATAAAAAAAAACATGAGTGGTATTAAACTTCAAGCTTGTATGGGATATCATTATCAATTAGCATTAATAACATTACTCAAAGAGGATAGGTAATTAAATAAAATAAAATTTTAAACAATGTCAAGAAGATCAAATATTTTTATGTGTATTTATCATTAAGCTTTTCTCTTTAATTTTTAGTTAGTATTAACAACTATTTTGTTTTTTACCATTTTAAAAAAAAATTATTGTATATTTTGATAAAATATAACTTAATTTTTACTTATTTTATAGAAAAGATCTTATCGTTTTGTTTTATGTTAGGATACATTTTTTTAGACCTATTTGTTTTTCATTTTTATTCAATTTTTTTCCTATCCTTGTTTTTTATTATCATTTTATTAAATAAAACATTCATTCCAAGATACAATGTTACATAATATTTTTTTTGCTTCGTTTTTATTCAATTGTTTCCATGTATAACTATTTGTATTATCGTTTAATTAAATAAATAGTTTATTCTTAAAAACAAAGTTATTAGATATAACTTAGAACATGATTTATATTTCAAGATCAAATTTCTTGCTTAGTATATGATTCATATTTCAAGATTAAATTTTTTATTTTTCAAGTTTAGTCTGTGGTTTTTTTGCTAGGAATTTTTTTATGGTAAAAAAATTTTAAAAAACCTATATATTTATTTTTTTTACTTAGAAATAAAATTCTTCTACCCATGGCAAAGCACGGGTCTATATGTGTGTGTAGTGTATTTTATTGTACTAGTTTTTTCGGCAACGTGTATTATTAAACTTTTATTTAATATTTTCTATTAGTGTTTTTTATGAATTGCTTCAATAATTAATAATTAGAAAATAAGAAATTATGTATATGTGTTTGTGAATTTATTATATGGAATTCTAGAAATAAGCTTTAAAAATTTTGTTTAATTTTCTTATAAAGCATTGTTAAAAATTAAAACAAAACTATTTATATTATATTATCATAATTTTTATCTTTAATTTTTTTCAAAACTAAAAAATAAAAAGAGAGCGACATTTTTTCTTGCCACAAATATAAATAAATATTTTTTTTTTCAATTAGAAAAATATATCTTGTCATTTAAAAAAAATAAAGTTAGTTTGATAACATGATAAAAATAAGAAATCATTGGATTTTCTTTTAATTACATATAATTATCAATATATAAAATTAAAAACTCTTGAAAAAAACTACAAATAAAAAAATTTGGATTTTTTTTAATATCTATATTTTAATATTATAAAATTAAAATGTTTCCTCCTACAAAAATAATTATTATATTATAAAATTTTTGAATTACTTTTGTTTTTAAGATTTTTTATTTAGATAAAATCTACTGTTGAATAAAATTTTATTTAAAAGTTATAGTTTTTATGAATTATTTTATTTTAAAGAGTTCATTTTTACTAAATGTGGGAATAATATTAAAGATAAATATTTTATGTTATCTTTCAATTAAGAAGTCCTTTTATATATTAGTAAAATCTATCAAAAAGTATAAATATTTTCATCTAAAGTAGTCAAGATAATGTACGATAAGAATCAAGGGCTACCTCTAAAAAATAAAACAATGACGACTAATTCAATAATTTTCTAAATTTTGAAGTATTTTTATTAATTTTTTAATTTTAATTATATGTGAAGTGAATAAAAATTAAAAATATAGGCATGAAGATAAATTTTATGAATCATTATGTTTAAGGGGGCTTTTTAATATGAGTAACAACTAAAACAATACTATAAATAATCTTTCTTTTTAATTATCAATTTTGGTTATTTATACTTAACAATTTCAAAAATCAAAAAATCTTTAAAAAATCCAAGGAAATAGAAATTGATATAGCATTGGATCTCATATACTAATATTTATATTTATTATTAAAATATCTTCGCCTACTACAGTAGCTATTATATTAAGATATTTATGAATTACTTCAAATAAACTCTACATATAATAACAGAAATACATAGTTATATGATGTGACTTTTAACATTATTATATTGGCATTATAGTTTCTATATATCCTTCTATTTTAGAGAGTTTTTTTTTAACATATATTAAACACATATTAAAGATATACATACGAATAAAATCTTTATATTTATTTTTTCCTAAATATCAAATAATTTCATATAAAAAAAGTTAAAGATAACGTAACACAATAGGTTATTCTCCTATAAAAAAAATTCTAATTTAATAATTTGTTTAATTTTATTATTTTTAAATTTTAATTATATGGAGATGAATAAAAAGTAGAAGTACATGAATCATTTCGCTTAAAGGAGTCTTCCTTTAATATTAGTAATAATTATAAAAAGATTTCAAAGATAAGATAAAAATAATAATCAAGGACCTGATTTAATAATTTGATAAAATTTTATTATTTTAGCTTTTAATTATATAAGCATTTTTAGAGTTTTAATAATCAAAATATAATGCTCATAAGATAATGTATAAAATTAGGGTGATTTAAAAAGTTTATTTTATATTATTTATATTTTTATATGATGTATTGAAAACCTTTTAAAGAACTATTTAAAAGATAAAAAAAAAATCATTCAAGGCAGCTAAATCCAGGATAAATAATTTTTTTATTAATTTGAATAATTACAAGAGAAATATATTTAAATACAATCCTTTGTATCTATACTATCTTACCTTATGAGAAAACAAACCATGTTATGTCCCTTCATTAGCTTTTTGTTAGTAAAATGTTGAGCTCTCAACAATATTTTCTTGACGGTAAATAATTTAAAAAACACTTTAAATCTAGATGGGCATAAAAACAAGCCAAAACAGCTAATAAACTCTTAACCACCCCCACAATTCTCTAATTTGACATGCAAACAACCTTATAATGCAATTAATGCTGTTGCCTTTTATCCATATACGGCATAATTTGCTATCATTATTTTAATAAAGAGATTCTGTGCCATTATTTTATTTTTTTATTTTTAATATATTTTTAAAAAATTTTAAAAATATCAATTTAATTTATTTGTTAGGACAAATACACGTTTAAATCTTTTGTGCTGCACAAGATAAGAGCAAGGGGCACCTGAGGGTCTAAATATTAACAAAATTTTTATTTTGGTCCTCAAAATTTTTGTTGATTTTTGTTGATTTTTAATTTAATTTTTTTAAAATTTTATTCTTTAATATTAGATTTTTTTAGTATTAGATTTTATAATTTATTTCAATTTATTTTTAAAACATTGATAACTCTGCCTCTAAGAATTATGATTTTTCAATGACTCACTCTACTCCACTCTAAAGATTGATATATTCGGTGAATTTTTTTTATGTTTTTAGGTGAACACGACACGCGGGGGGGTGGGGGGGATAGATTATAGGAAAAGGGCCGCAGACAGGTGCTATACATGTGCGGGGCTCACTTGATTTAAGTTGATCAAAACTATGTAAGATAATTCAAAATCGACTCGATCATCTCTTAGAAACTTCGATGTTCATTCATCCAATCGACACAAATGGTCGGAAACACCATTATTCTTTTTTCACAACATGCAATCTATGCATGTCTTGTTCTTCCATTAGCCAAAAATGGTCGGATATATATAAACAAAAACTTAAAAGAAATCAATGATTCAAGTGATTTATTATAGATTGTGAGGTAAAACATTGTGAAATAACACAATATATTTACCTTTTGCCCTTCTCTACACAACAATTGACTTGCTAACGAGGTAAAATTATCTTTTTCAAGTGATCTAAAAGTTATTTGTAAAATGATTGAGAATAATTTAGTAGGTTTACTCTGTTTTGCACACTAAAACTACATCGCTGCCCTTGTAAGCAAAAAAAACAATTGGCTTTTTGTTTAAGGTCTATTTTGTCTTTTCTATTTTATTTGCACAGTAAAATGACATTAATACCCTTGAGAGTTCAAAAATATTGACCTTGATACGAGGTATTTTTTAGTATTTTCCATGTTTTGTGTACTGTAAAATGACAAAGTTAATCTTAGAATGAAAAAAATCTAAAGCTGGCTTGGGATAACATTTTCTTCCTTGAAATGTAGCTTTTTTGTGATGTTTAAATGCTCTTAGAAGCTATTTAGTAATTTAAAGTATTGAAATATTAATAAATCAATAAAAAAACTGACATGTGCATAGCACGTGTCAGCACATGATAGTCCACCACGTCATTCAGGAGGCGTGTGATAGTCCAACGTGTAATGTGAAGGTGTAGTTGATGGTGTGGCGTGTGTTGTTATATTCACGGTGGTTCGGCAACAATAAAGTTTTTTCTCTTCCCCATCTTTTTTCTCTCTTAGGCTTTAATATTTACGCTGAGCCTTTAAAAATTTAGTTGTATTCTTCGAATTATATTTATATTAACACAACTTTTTTTTTCTCTGAATCTTCTATTTTCTTTTTTTCATATCAACACAACAACAAAGGAAAATACCATGCAACATAAAATTTATTTCCCCGTTGAATCAATGCAACAAGTACACAGATAACAGACAACAAGGAATTTAACATAGTCATGGAATTTAACAGAAGATACATACACTTTACTTTTCCTACTAAAATTAAACTATTTTTTTTAATTCATGTTAACATATAATCAATTTATTCTTGACAGATTATCTATTTCATACATAACCCGTATATATATAACAAATATTTTAAAAAATAAATTGTTTTAAGATTATTAGAACACTTTAAATAGTTCATAAAATTATTATTCTTTTTTACTATAGTGATTATGTTTTCACATAACATAAAACATGTATATAAATTAATAATGATAATAAAAATTACATTGAGATAATGATCAATTCTTTAACCTTAAAATAATTTATCTTCTGCTCTTTAGTGTTAGTAGTGTAATTGCAATATTATTTCATGATTTATTCAATATTTTATTGTTGATATTACAACCAAGAATAAAAGTGAACCAGAATTTATATGATTTTTTCTATAAAAAATTTGATAAAAAAATAATAGAAAAGAGTTTATAAAAACAAAAACAATGTCTCAGTAATGAGAAGGCCTGCCACAGACCAAGAGGACATCTTCAATGATGCCATCCCAGCCGATGTAGGTGATTACCCGTCGGCTGACATCTCCTCGCGCGCCTAGCACCAGCCAAACCGCCTCAATCTGAACATGCACCAGACAAAGTCAATGAAAAGACGCCAGGGAGCCTCATCAACCGAGAAGAAAGCGCGGGAGCACCCACCGCGCGAGAAGAAACGCGAAAAACAGAGAGGGTGAAGCCATAGGATTCACACACAGTGCACCGTGTTTTAATGAGCACTCTTAGTTTATTTTCCTAGTTACATTACCCGCGCGATACCGCGGGTTAATTTTTTTCATAAAAAATATATAAAAAAGCTAAGATTTAAAAGTGTTAGGTCTTTTTGTAAAGCTATATATACCCAAGAGTCTTGGGTTTGGCTGCAACGCCTGACTCAAAAGTAATATTTATAATATTAATAATAACATTAAACTTGCATGACCAAAGTTTAAGTGGGTCTGGCTGCAATATCATATCCAATAGTTTTGAATATGGGTCTGGCTACAATATCAGACCCGATAGTCTTGGATATGGGGCTTTGCGAGGAGAGGCACAACAAAATCTCCTCATGAGATCATAATAATCTAATGAAAAGTAAACAAAACAAATCATAAAGTTTAACTCTTAATCAAATTGATATTAAAAGATGAAATTAGAAGAAAAAAACTACTTAAGAAAAAGAAAAAAATTTGAATCAACTGGTTTAACCCGCCAAACCAAGTTAACTCGTTAAACTTGGGATATGTCATAAGCGTGTGATAACTAAATAGAAAAAAAAATTAATATTAACAAACTCAATTAAACAAAAGAAATATTAATTAAAAAAATCAAAGAAAAAAGCAACAAAAAAAAACTTATAACTAAAAAAACCTATTAATTGGAAGAAAAAACACTAATGAAGAAAAAAAAAATCTGAATCAACTGGGTTAACCTGTCAAATCAGGTTAACCCATCAAACTTGAGATTCGTGTCATGAAAGTGCGATAACTAAATAAAAAAAATTTAATATTAATGAACTAAATTAAAAAAAATTAATTAAAAAGAAAAAAAACATAGGAAGAAAAACTAATGAAGAAAAAGAAAAAAATCTAAATTAACTGGGTTAACTCGTCAAACCTGAGATCCGTGTCATGAAAGTCTGATAATTGAATAGAAAGAAATTTAATATCAACAAACTAAATTAAAAAAAAATTAATTAAAAAGGGAAAAACAAAGAAGAAAAAACCTATACGAAGAAAAAAACTAATGAAGAAAAAGAAAAAAAATCTGAATTAACTGAACTAACCCGTCAAATTTGAGATCCGTGTCGTGAAAGTCTTATAACTAAATAGAAAAAAAATGTAACATTAACAAACCAAATTAAAAAAAAATTAAAAAGGAAAAAAAACCAAAAACAAACAAAAGGCATCAGCCTTTTCACTGTGGACTGCATACAATATTAAAAGATGAAATTGAAAGGAAAAAACTAATGAAGAAAAAAAAGAAAAATCTGAATCAACTGGGTTAACATGCCAAATCAGGTTAACCCGTCAAACCTGAGATTCATGTCATGAAAGTGTGATAGCTAAATAGAAAAAAAGATTTAATATTAATGAACTAAATTAAAAAAAATTAATTAAAAAGGAAAAAACAAAGAGAAAAAACCTACAGGAAGAAAAAAAACTAATGAAGAAAAAGAAAAAAAATCTGAATCAACTAGGTTAACCCGTCAAACCTAGGATCTGTGTCATGAAAGTCTGATAATTAAATAGAAAAAATTTATTATTAAGAAACTAAATTGAAAAAAAATAATAAAAAATAAAAAACACAGAAAAAAACTAAAGACATCAACTTTTTCATCATGGACTACATTGTGCAGTCCACAGTAAAAGACTTAAAAAGAAAAAGAAAAAGAAAGGCATACGCCAATGGTTAATTTTTTTTTCTTGCATAAAAAATATCAAAAAATGCTAAGATCTAGAGTGTTAGGTCTTTCTGCAAAGATATACTCAAGTGTCCTAGGTCTAGCTGCAACGCTTGACCCAAGAATAAAATTTATAATATAAATAATAATATTAAACTTACATGACTCAAGTTTAAGTGAGTCTAACCGCAACACTAGACCCAAGAGCCTTGGATGTGGGTTTGGCTGCAAGGTCGTGTCATAAAAGTGTGATAATTAAATAGATTAATTAAAAAGAAAAAAAAGAAAAAAAACCAACAGGAAGAAAAAAACTAATGAAGAAAATGAAAAAAATATGAATTAACTGGGTTAATCCTTCAAACCAGATTAACCTGTCAAAACTGAGATTCGCGTCATGAAAGTTTGATAACTAAATAGAAAACAAATTTGACGGGTTAACCCAGAATGAACTGGGTTAACTCGTTAAATCAGGTTAACCCGTTAAACCCAGGATACGTGTCATAAAGGTCTTATAACTAAATAGAAAGAAATTTGACAATAACAAACTAAACTAAATGAAAAAAATTAATTAAAATAAAAAAAAGCAAAAAAATAACAATTCCGATTTAACTCGTCAAACCAGGTTAACCCGTCAAACCCGAGATCCATGTCATGAAAGTCTGATAACTAAATAAAAAAATTAACATTAACAAACTAAATTAAACAAAAAAAATTCATTAAAAGAAAAAAAACAAAGAAAAAAGGGAAAAAAAACCCGAAAGGCATAAAAAACCTAAAAAAACCAAAAAAACCAAAAAAAAAAGACAGCTCAACTTTTGCATGGTCGATTGCACTATGGAGTCCAAAACCAGGTTAATCCTTCAAACCCGGTATACGTGTCATGAAAGTCTGATAATTAAATAGAAAGAAATTTAACATTAACAAACTAAACTAAACGAAAAAAAGCAACAAAAAAAAATTCTGGGTTAACTAGTCAAACCAGGTTAACCCGTCAAACCCGGGATCCGTGTCATGAAAATCTGATAACTAAATAAAAAAATTTAACATTAATAAACTAAATTAAACAAAAAAAATATTCATTAAAAGAAAAAAAACAAAGAAAAAAGCAAAAAAAAACCCGAAAGGCATAAAACATGAAAAAAAAACAAAAAAAAAGAAAACCGCTAAGCAAAAATAGAAAATGAAAAAAAAAAAGACACCTTAGCTTTTACTGTGAACTGTGTTGTCCACAGTAAAAAACTGAACAGTTTTAGTTTATTAGATAATAAATAGAAATAAATTTAATATTAACAAACTAAACTAAACGAAAAAAAGTAAAAAAAAATTCTGGGTTAACTCGTCAAATCAGGTTAACCCATCAAACCCGGGATCCGTGTCATGAAAATCTGATAACTAAATAAAAAAATTTAACATTAATAATCTAAATTAAACAAAAAAAATATTCATTATAAGAAAAAAAACAAAGAAAAAAGCAAAAAAAAAAAACCCAAAAGGCATAAAACATGAAAAAAAAAAAAAACAAAACAAAAGAAGACAGCTAAGCAAAAATAGGAAAAAAAAAGAAGATAACTCAGTTTTTAGTATGTACTGGGCAGTCCACATTTAAAGAACGAGCAGTTTTAGTTTATTAGATAATAAAATAAAATTATATATATATATATATATATTGATTTATTTATAATTATAATTATAATTCCTTTAGTTTTAGTTTGTTAGTTATCAACAGTGAAGCAGCACACGAATACAATTCTTTTAGTTTGTTAGCGAATCTGGAAAAGAATAAAGTCATCTGTCAAGCTATGTTCACTTTGGTTCGACATTCCTCACCTCTCCCCACCTGAGCTCTCTCTTTACCTCCTCCGCTCTCGGAAAACGCCGCCACCTCAACCAATAAGGCTTCAAATCTCCATCAGGTGCT
>Ga0325411_1008256_pt1 | contig 11285 bp, 5 predicted proteins | sample PopdelMetagenome_13_FD_206181 | JGI IMG/M metagenome (GOLD analysis project Ga0325411, IMG submission 206181) | Populus deltoides microbial communities from Bellville, Georgia, United States - Xylem-PdIQD-R4 | ecosystem: Host-associated > Plants > Phyllosphere > Stem > Wood/Secondary xylem...
GATATGGCTCTGATACCATATGTTGAGAAGAGACAGAGAATATGGTTGAAGTAATAAGAAGATTTGCAGAGAAGAATAATGAAGAGAGGAACAGAGAAGAGAAACAATGGGTAAGTGAATGATTTCTTATTCATGACTTTATTTGCTTGTAATCGTTGCTATTTATACATGAGCTTAGCTGGGTATTATCTATACAAGATTACAGTTGGTTATAACCAACTGTAACAGAATACAATCTTCAACTGCTATCTCACAGCTCAACATTCCCTCTCTTTCTTTTACGAATTCTTCTAAATCCCTAGCTGTCATTGATCTCTCTTACAACAATATTGCTTCTTCAACATTCAATTGGTTGTCCAAATTTAGTAACAGCCTTGGTGATCTTGATGTTAGTTGGAATTGGGTTGATGTTAATAGGAATTGGGATAACAGTTCTGAAAACCTTGATTGGCTTTCCTATCTTTCTTCATTCTCCGGGTGAAAATCAAGATCAGTAACATGACCAGTTCGATTGTTGCATCCAACTCCTTTCTATTTGCAGCAATCCCTCTTCTCTTCTTCGCTCCCCAAGTTGAAAGATTGGCGCCCATTTACATATAGAATTCCTTCTGCATGGAAATGGCAAAGTGCTATTTTAATGGGCCGTAGGCTGGCCAACCTGCAATGGTTGAGCCGAGTCTAGCCCAAATCTTTTTAAAAAAATAACAAAAATCAAATTTATTAAGCCAATCTCCGGCCAACCTTTTTTGGGGGTTGAATTCAGCACTACAAGAATGGGCTCCACCTAGTCATCTAGGCCACTTAGCCTACATATTTAATATTATTTAATTATAATAATATAATATTATATTTATAAAAAATAAAAAAAAATTCAAAAAAAAATTTCAAGGGGCATTTTAAAATATTTTTTATTTTCTCGTGTGTTTTTCTATCAATTTTACTTAATATTGAGTTATATTTTTACATTGTAAGATACAAATTTGATATTAAAATACCTGCTTTTCTCCAAAATCTCTCTAAAAAATTCAAAAACAAATATCAAAACTTTTAAATTAATTTCCCTTTAAAAAAATATATATATATTTTGTTTTCATGCATACGGGCAAATCCTAAAATTTTTTCAAGCATATTTTAATGAAAAAACAAAAATTGCATCGTTCTTATATTTTAAAATACAAAATGAATATCGTAATTATTTTATGATTATCCATTAAGGTTTGACTAAAATGTCAAAAACCCTTTACCAATAATTTTTTATTAGGGTCTAGGTGTAAACTTTACTATATGTGGGGTGTAAAACTACATAATAGAGTAAACCCTTATGTATTAAAGATACAAGGTGTGAAATAAATGTGATACTAAATTTTGAACTTTTGAATAGTTAGAATTAAACCTAACGAAGTAGAAACTATTTCACGTAGAGAGATTTGCCTTAGACTTTAGAAAAGACCAACGAATATAAACCCGACCTAAAAAAACAATCAAACAACAATGCTACTTACCTTAGATAGGTGGGGTGATGCGTCTTCTCCTTGCATAACCAGTCCTTTACTCAGGCTATTATAAACCATAGGCTCCTAATAACCATAATACTAGGTGATGACTCTTGAATCTTAATCATAATCTTATGAGTAAACCTAAACCCATTTCTTTTCCCAACACACACCTCTCAGGAGGCACGAAAAGCTCGTCAGCGGCATCGACATCGCACCTACGACACAATATACTTGCAAAGGGTTGCTAGACCCAAACTGCTCTACGACACACAGTATACTTGCACAGGGTTGCAAGACCCAAACTGCTAGGGTTTGGTAACCGTGCCAGATCCATGCTCCTATTTTTATAAATATAGAAGTTTACTTATAATTATTCTAAAAATATACTTATTTTGTATTTTCATCTATCTTTTTAACCAAAAATATTTTTATTTTTTCTATATTTCTTTCTTCTATTTTGGGATATTAACCACACACATCCCTAAAATTCACTCAATTTTTTTTTATTAATCTCTAACTTTAGTGAAGAAATCATCTACAAAATTGCACAAATTAAGATAATCCAAAGGACAGTAAGTCTTTTACATATACAATGTTTTCTTTTTCTACAACATAATGTATCAATTCAAAAGTTCAAATGTTTTATCTTATGATCATATATTTCAAAATTTTGCATATATTAATAGTTATAATGTAGAATAAACTCTCATTGTAACAAATTTTAACAATTAAATCATGCAACAACATCTCAAATTTAAAAAAAAGCATGAATCTTTTAAAAAACTGTCCAACATTTGGATGGAAACATAAAATGAATATTTTCATCCACAATGCATACAAAAAAGAGAAGTTTATTTCTGAAGACTTGAAATAAATCACTCTGAAATCAACTCTTTTTTTTTTTTGCATTCTTTCCTCTTTGAATATAACAAATTTATAAAATAAGTTGCAAAAAAAAAAAAAAAAGTTCGTAATTAAGTTCTACTGCATATGAATGAAAATTCATGGTTGAATGAGGCAGTGCTTGATTTTGCAGTCCATTCATGCTTTTGAAAATTTTTAAATTTTTTGACCTATGCACATGGGTCTGACATTGTTGCTAGATCCAGACGCGAGTCTGGCAACAATGTTAGACCCAAACATGGTTGCTAGACCCAAACATGGTTGTCAGACCAAAGCGCTTGGGCCTGACGTCTTTGTCAAACCCAAGGTGTTTGGGTCTAGAATGGTTGATAGACTCAAGACTCTTGAGTCTTGAATGGTTGATAATGCTTCTGGCGTGGTTGCGGCAATTAAGCCAGACCCAAGATGCTAAAGTGGTAGAGAAAAAGTAATGATTGAGAAGAAAAAAAAGGCAAAGAAACGTCTCGCAAAAAGATAAGAAATTGAAAATGAAACTACTATTACAATCCACAGTAAAAAGTCTCTTAATCTATAGTGATTTCCCAGACCATTTAGTTTTTGTTATAATTAATTTTCCTAAAAGATGCTAGAAGGTTTTTTTAAAAAAAAATAATGGTTTCTTAATTATTTTTATTCTTGTTTAGTTTATAAAATTTTTCTTTTATTTATAGTATTTTTATTTTTTCCCATTTAATTAAAAATTTTGTTCTTTCTTATTTAATTTAGTCATAAGACTAGTATAAATAGCATTGTTTAGTTTATATTTTAGAAGACTACCTAAAAAGAAAATATTAAGTAATAAAATTTTAAATTAGGATTTTGATGTGTTGAATAGTCATGGATGAAAGATATAATAGAATAGGATGTAATCTTGTAGGGAGGGAGTAGAATGTTCTCTCTCGAGGGAAAAGACGTTAAAGAATTGATGATGGAAGACATACAAAGACAAGTTGCAAAATGGACTATCAGTTAGTGATGATAAATTTAATTACAGAGATAAGTTAAAGAATTATAACATCAACTAAAAAAGATTAAAAAAAAAAAGATTGAATGATCATGAGAATAGTAATCATGAATTCGTAATTAATTTTAAGAACTTGTTTTAAAAGCATAAGTAGACGAGACAGTTTCTTAACAAAGAAGATGCATCAGCTTCTTAGTCCAAACCATCGACATCTTAGAAGATCAGCACTTCCATGCGTTTTCTCATTCCTTTCTTTGACTGTCGTTTTCTTCCAAGTGCAACTTATGTTTGTTTAACTCATAGTCATTTTGGTCTTTTTTTTAATTCATTTTCCACATCAACTTGTGTTCTCAAAGAAATTACAGTCACCTTTGGTCTTTTTTTAATTCATTTTCCATGGAAGCTGAATATATTTCTTCATTTTTCTTGCCCCACTTCGTTTCTTTTTAATTGTCCTTGTGATACGTTGTTTCCAACTGAAAAATACTTTATATTGCTTTTAAAGCAGTCGTTGATGTCTACAGTGCAACTCCACTTAACCCACACTTCTTCTCATTCCTTTCTTTGGCGGACATCCTCCTCTTCCACATCAACTTGTGTTACGGGGGAGAGACATTAGAGTCATATCGGTCTTTTTTAATTCATTTTCCATTGAAGCTAAACCGATTTCTATTGATTGTTCTTGCCCGGCTTTGTTTCTATTTGTATAGCAGTCGTTAATGTCTACAGTGCAACTCTCCACTTACTCACTTTTTCTCGTTCCTTTCTTTGGCCGACATCCTCTTCCACATCAACTTGTGTTACGGGGGAGAGACATTAGAGTCATATCGGTCTTTTTTAATTCATTTTCCATTGAAGCTAAACCGATTTCTATTGATTGTTCTTGCCCGGCTTTGTTTCTATTTGTATAGCAGTCGTTAATGGCCACAGTGCAACTCTCCACTTACTCACTTTTTCTCGTTTGTTTCTTTGGCGGACATCCTCTTCCACATCAACGTATGTTATGGGGGAGAGACATTAGACCCCTATCAGTCTTTTTTTTTAAACTCATTTTCTGTGGAAGCTGAATCTAATAATTAGATTTGTTTCTTTTTAATTGCATTTGTTGTGTCTGTTGTTTCCAACTGCGAAACGCTTTAAATTGCTTTCGTAGCGGTCATTAACGGCCACAATACAACTCATCTCAACTTATTTTTTTAAGGTATGTTGAAGAAGATACCACGTGGAAAAAAAATAATTATACATTTATGCTTTTTAATGTATTTTTATACATAATTTTTTTAACATTAATATATTAAAATAATGTAAAAACATACGAATAAATAAATAAAATTCAATTTCTTTCTAAAATACTTTTACAGCACAGAAACACATGGAAAAGGAATGAGTAAACGTGTGGGCTATTGATGACATTGAGCAAGACTGAAGCTCTAGATAATTTCCATTGAGGAAGGCTTGCAGTACTTCACATGCAAGTGCTGATCTTCCTAGATGTCAACGGAAATGACTTTGGAAGCTGAGGCATTCTTAGACACACTGATGACTTAAAAAATTTTGTTTAAAAGTATAGGGAAAGGACAATTGGAATATTTTTTCAGTAATTACTTTTTAAAATGTTTTTTTAATATATTAAAATAATATTTTTAAAAAATTATTTTTAATATTATTATATCAAAATTATCTAAAAACATCAAAGAAAAATTAACTTAAAGCAAAGAATTTTTGTAAAAAAATATTTTTAAAACTAATAAATAAATATATATAAATAGAAAAATATAGGGAAAAATAAATAGTTTTTCGCCTATGAGGTTAAGGGCTTAAGGCTATAGACCACATAATAAGATCAATAAAATATCTGAATCATTAAAATTATTTTTTTTACATGACATCTTTTTAAACACACTGATAACAAAATCTTGGCTTAAAAGTAAGGGGCACGCACTATCAATAATTACTAATAAGCTAAAGGAGGTTTGTAGAACACGGTAGCATCTTATGATGTTTAAATTATACTTATTTTAAATTATACGACTAATGAGTGAGAAATAAAAGAAAATTGGAATGTTTTTTTATTTTCTCTCTTTACTTTGTGTTTATGGAAGTATTATTAGTTACACTTTAAGTATTATAAAATAATAAAAATAAAATAAATTATGTCCATCGACCTTGACTTATATAATTAATGACTTGATTTTAAATTTTCTTATAGTGTTTTTAATACTATATATAGGGAAGTTGTGAAGTGAATGGATTCAAAGTTAAATACCCACCAAATTCTCATTGCTCTCAATTATTATTTCCATACCCACTTCGATATTATCTTTTTTTGTGATCATGCTGCGGATAAAGCACGACAAGTCGTTTCATCTTCTTTATGTGCTTATTGTGCTTCTGTTGCTCATGAAACTTGCTCCTGGGTTCATTTCTGGAGTGAAAGGGGCAACTTTCGGGTGCATAGAGAGGGAGAGACAAGCCCTTCTCAAGTTTAAAGAAGACCTTATTGATGACTTTGGTATTCTTTCAACTTGGGGAAGTGAAGAAGAGAAGAGGGATTGCTGCAAATGGAGAGGAGTTGGATGCAACAATCGAACTGGTCATGTTACTCATCTTGATCTTCACCGGGAGAATGGCGGCAAGTATTTAACTGGTAAGATCAGTAATTCATTACTGGAGTTGCAGCATTTAAAGTATATAGATCTAAGTGGAAGCAATTTTGAAGGGAATTCTTTTCCATATTTCATTGGATCTCTAAAAGAACTAACATACCTTGATCTCTCTTCTATTGGTGTTACTGGAACTCTTTCAAATCAGCCTTGGAACCTCTCAAAATTACAATCTCTTGATCTCAGTTATAATTATGGGGTTAATTTTAAAAATCTCAACTTCCTTTCTAACCTTTTTTTTCTTGAGTATCTTTACTTGGATGGAAACAACCTTAGTCAAGCTACTGAATGGATACAAACGATTAACAAATTCCTTTTTTTAAAAGTCTTATGGTTAAGTAGCTGTGATCTTTCAAGTATCAGTCCTCCCTCTCTTTCTTTTACAAATTCTTCTAAATCCCTAGCTGTCATTGATCTATCTCAAAACTATCTTGCTTCTTCAACATTCAATTGGTTGTCCAACTTTAATAACAGTCTTGTTCATCTTAATCTTAGGAGTAACTGGATTAACAGATCTGAAAACCTTGATTGGCTTTCATATCTTTCTTCTTTAGAGTATCTTGACCTGAGTCGCAATAACCTTAGTCAAACGATTGACTGGCTGCAAGTTCTTAACAGGCTCCCTCGCTTGCATGAATTGTTGTTAAGTTCTTGTAGCCTTTCAATTATCGGTTCTCCATCTCTTTCTCTTGTAAACTCCTCTAAATCTCTTGCTCTCGTTGATTTCTCTGATAACCAGCTTACTTCTTCAATATTTTATTGGTTGGCCAACTTCGGTAACAGTCTTGTTGATATTTACCTCTCATATAACCAATTACAAGGTTCAATTCCAGATGCTTTCACAAACATGACTTCTCTTAGGACTCTTCATCTATCCTCTAACCAATTACAAGGCTATTTGATTTCATTTGGGCATATGTGCAGTTTAAATGCACTGTATATAAGTGAAAACAATCTCACTGGAGAGTTGTCTCAGTTGTTTCAAGACTTGCATGGATGCGTGGAGAGCTCACTAGAGATTCTGCAACTAGACGGAAATCAGCTTCAGGGTTCACTTCCTGACATCACAAGATTCACTTCCATGACAGAGCTGGATCTCTCTCGGAATCAACTAAATGGATCTTTACCGAAACGATTTAGTCAACGTTCTGAACTTGTTTTGTTGTACTTGGATGACAACCAACTCACTGGATCACTTACGGATGTTACGATGCTTTCATCATTAAGAGAGTTGTGGATCGATAACAATCGCTTAGATGGGAATGTTTCTAAAAGTATTGGAAGTCTATTTCAGCTCGAGGAATTGCATGTTGGAGGGAATTCCCTACAAGGTGTGATGTCTGAAGCTCACTTTTCAAATCTCTCCAAATTAACGGTATTGGATTTAACTGATAACTCCCTAGCTTTGAAATTTGAGTCTAACTGGGCCCCTTCTTTTCAATTGGTTCACATATTTCTTTCGTCTTGTAATTTGGGTCCTCATTTCCCTCAATGGCTTCGAAATCAAAATAATTTTGTGAAGCTAGATATCTCTGATTCTGGAATTTCAGATACAATCCCTAATTGGTTTTGGAACTTGTCCAATTCCAAGTTGGAATTGTTAGACCTTTCTCACAACAAGATGAGTGGAATTTTGCCAGATTTCGCATCAAAATATTCCAATCTCCAAAACATAGATTTGAGTTTCAATCAGTTTGAGGGGCCATTACCACTTTTTTCATCAGATACCACATCAACCTTGTTTCTCTCTAACAATAAGTTTTCAGGTCCAGCTTCTCTTCCATGTAATATTGGAAGTGATATCTTCAGTGTTCTTGATCTCTCAAATAACCTGTTGACGGAATGGATTCCTGACTGTTTAATGAATTTTACAAGTCTACGTATTCTGAATTTGGCCAGCAACAACTTTTCAGATAAAATTCCCAGCTTCATTGGATCAATGTTCAATCTTGAAACATTGAGTTTGCATACTAATAGCTTTGTTGGAGAATTACCTTTGTCTTTGAGGAATTGTAGTTCTCTAGTATTTTTAGACCTGAGCTCAAATAAGTTGCGAGGAGAAATACCAGGGTGGATAGGAGAAAGCATGCCGTCTCTGGAAGTCCTTTCCCTACAATCTAATGGATTCAATGGAAGCATACCGCCAAATCTTTGTCACCTGTCAAGTATTCTGATCTTGGACCTATCTCTAAACAATATCACAGGAATCATTCCAAAGTGCCTTAATAACCTCACTTCCATGGTTCAAAAAACAGAGTCAGAATATTCCCTTGCGAATAATGCTGTTCTTAGTCTGTATTTCAGTGCACCAGGTAGCTATGATAGATATCAGAATAAGATCAGGGTTGGATGGAAAGGAAGAGAGGATGATTATGGAAGCACACTAGGACTTTTGAGGATCATTAATTTTGCAAGAAATAAATTAATAGGTGAAATTCCAGAAGAAATAACAGGACTCTTACAGTTGCTTGCACTGAATTTATCCGGAAATAATCTGACTGGAGAAATCCCTCAAAAGATTGGACAGTTGAAACAGTTGGAATCACTTGATTTGTCAGGAAACCAATTATCAGGAGTAATTCCTATCACAATGGCTGATCTAAATTTTCTGGCCTTCTTGAACCTCTCCAACAATCACTTGTCGGGGAGGATTCCGTCAAGCACTCAGCTGCAAGGCTTTAATGCTTCACAATTTACAGGTAACCTTGCATTGTGCGGGCAGCCGCTCTTACAGAAATGCCCTGGAGATGAGACGAATCAAAGTCCACCTGCTAATGATGACAACCGAGGCAAAGAAGTCGTCGCTGATGAATTCATGAAATGGTTTTGTACTGCTATGGGAATTGGTTTTAGTGTATTCTTTTGGGGAGTTTCAGGTGCTTTACTGCTAAAACGTTCCTGGAGACATGCCTATTTCCGGTTCTTGGATGAATCATGGGACTGGCTCTCTGTGAAGTTAGCAGTGCGCAAGGCACGACTTCAACGAGAATTTCAGAGGCTGCACGAGCACGTTCTTGTTTAGAAGGATTGCAAGGTAATATGGTTATTCACATATCTTTTCCTTTCTTTTTATATTGAAGACTAATGGTTCATTTTATACCAGGAGCTGCAGCTGGGTGCATAACAGGTCCTCTTTGTCCAAGGAGTTCGTATTGTTAGTGCTACATAGTCCTTTACCTTGGCAACTTCATTGTCGTCTACTACAAGAAGTTTGAAATAAGGTTCCATTGGAGAACTCTTTGTAATACTGCTGCTGGGTTTTATGGGAAACTATCAAAATGATTATGTAATATATTATGGAATCTCAAAGTTGGTTTTTATGTGAATTTCATTTGGAATGTTTTTGCAAATATTTAGTTCTTTACTTAACAGTGTGAAGATGAACACGTTCATTCTCCAAATCAAGAAATTATGCTACAGAATTTAATTAAAAACACATGTAATTTACTTTTTTTTATTTATCTGCTTTTGTTGAATTATTGGCATTAAATCAAGCAAGCAGGTATTGAAATTGATGTTAAGTCAAACCTATACATATAATCATGTGTTTTTATGTGTCAATGGTGATTGTTGAAATTATGCCCAATCATATAAGAAAGGAAGGAGGAAAAATGGGGTTGCGATGCAGCCATTGACGAGTTCCATTGCAATCTTGCTTAATAAGCCAATGCTACAAAGCTATATATATATAAAAAAAAAAATTAAAGGGATAAGCGAATTCCTGTACATTGTGAGAAGAACATATTGCTTTCTTCTTTGTTTTAGTCATTTAAATATTTTTTCAGTCACTTAATTTATTTTTCATTTTGATCTTTCCATATCAAGTTTGTTTGGGATTGAATTTAATAATTTATTTTTGGTTAACTTAATTTGTATGAATAGATAGGGCCTCGAAGATTGTTTTTTAAACATTGAGAAATTTTTTTAACCTATTAAACATTTTAGACATGATTTTATTGAAGTTGATAGAAAGTTTCTTGAGAGAATAAATAAACGACACTTGTGCTGGCCTTTGTTATCAAGTCCTTGTGCCTGACTTGATTTTTAATCGGCCAGTTGGGCCAGCCTCCTCTTTACTACAAATTCTAACCCTACTTTGTAAAAACAATATACAATATATATCTTAATTTGATTTAAAGCTTATAGCTTGAATTTTAATTTAATTTATATTAACAACAAATATATATATTGATACAATTCATAAATTTATTTCTCCTAAGAATAAATTAAAAACTTATATATATATATATATATATATATATATACACACGCGCGCGTGATTACACGTGTCTTTGCACATACATATACATGGTAACTATGAAAACTTCCCTCGTGACTTGGTTTGTTTTTAATATAGATAATTATATCAATTTGATTAGTATGCAAGATATAATATACACAATTAGAAACGAATAGGCATAGTGGGGACTCGACTAATTATTTAAGAATAGATTAAATTATTATTTTATTTTATTATTTAAGAGTAACTACCAATAATATATACAAAATAAAAGGTTATTTTTCCTACGTAATTCCTTCTAAATTTATCTTTATAATTACCATTAAATTATTATTTTATTTTATTTTATTATTTTAAGAGTAACTACCAATAATATATACAAAATAAAAGGTTACTTTTACTATGTGCTTTCTTTTAAATTTATCTTTATGATTGTCATTAATTATTCTAATTTTTTAAACTTCTTTATTTTTATTTTTATTTTTAATTTCTAATTATTTTGTGAAAAAATTGATGGTAGTCTTTAGATACATCAAAAAAATTACACCAATCCCTAAAATAAAAGAGTTGTCAAAGATGTTAACGTTAAGTCTTACAAAAAATTTAATTGAAATTGCTAAAAATAGAAATAACCTGTATTTGATTTCAAAATCTGGATATCAATTTAAAAAAAATATATAAAAAATGATAGTTATTCCTAAAAAATCTAGATATCAATAGGTGTTGAACTGTTATAGATGATAAGAATTGTGATTTGGACTGCAGGATATTTCATTTTTTCTTGCTACAAACATGTAGCTGTACATACTCTCTGTCTTGAAACTTGATAATGTTTTGAAGAGATCCGGAAACATTTATATCCTCTGAAAATAACAAGTGAGGTCTTCTTGACATACATATGGCTATCACTTGCAGCTTAGGAAAATTGGGGGGATTGCATTGTTTAGGTGATTGGTGAAATATTGTATGTCAGTGTGCTAAGTCTATTTTGAGAATCCACTTTGAAATTTTTTGAGGTG
>Ga0325411_1008258_pt1 | contig 11284 bp, 8 predicted proteins | sample PopdelMetagenome_13_FD_206181 | JGI IMG/M metagenome (GOLD analysis project Ga0325411, IMG submission 206181) | Populus deltoides microbial communities from Bellville, Georgia, United States - Xylem-PdIQD-R4 | ecosystem: Host-associated > Plants > Phyllosphere > Stem > Wood/Secondary xylem...
ATAATAAAAAGTGATAATAATAACATGTATTTTTTTTTTGTTTAGAAAGGGGACAAACAATGTAATACAATTCTCAACCCATTAAATATAAAATAACAAAAATAGTTGAAAAATGATTAAAACAAAAAGTTAGCTCGAGTCGGCATGACAAACTTGTATTCCGGATAATAAGAGGCTAGCTAATCGGGTTATCCCACTAGACCCACAAGTAAGGTTATAAGATTAGGCTAATCTGATAGAAAATAAAATAAAAAAAATCATAAAGCCCAATAAAAAAACACGATGTCAACTCATGTTCCAAGTCATTAGACCAAAAATATTATATTTTAAAAATTATGAAACCTAATTATGAACCAATCAAAGATTCAAGATGAAATTGAAAAAAAAATTTCAAATACATAGAATTCAAACACAAAAAAATATCAATGAAAATAATAAGGATTAAAATTGACATACAAAATAAATGCCATTTTTTATTGAATGCTCAAACTAAAAGAAATAATTTAATAAAAGGATACAAAAAATAATCAAAATAACGAGGATCAAAATTGAAATAAAAAATAATTTTTTTTATTAAATGATGAATTTGAAAAGAAGAATTAATTAAAAAACAATAAAAATAATGATGAACAAATTAGAAAAAAATATCACAAATTTGAATTGGATAAATCAAAATTTTACAAAAGAATCAAAAATAAAAATTAGAAATCAAAACAGTAAGGATTGAAGTGAAAATTTTCATAAAAAAAAGGATAACTTTAAAATTTTGCATGACTAATCATATTTCGAGTGGAGGAAAGAGAAAAAAAGGAAAGCGTCGTTGAAGACAAATCATGTCGCCATCAGCCACACGAGTCGCCACAAAAGAAAGAGAATGGAGTGACGCTCCAAATGACATAGCTGAAGGGGGGTTTTAGTCGCTGAGAGACAACACACGTGCTCAAAGGGTGGAGGCGTCTTCTATACATTGCATATATCAGCCATCTTTTGATTTTTATTATTTTTTATTTATTAAAATATCAAATTTCTCCTCAACTAATATGATAATAAAAAAAAATTATTATGAAAATAAAAAAAATTCACTAATCGTTTCATTGTGCTTTTGAAATTGTAAAAAAGATTAATGGTTTGAGTTGCAATTGATAGATATCCTTGTACCAAAAGACCCTAAATAAATCAGGCCCGCATGGGTACGCGTTGTGCCACCAGGCCTAACCTTGCCGGGAAATAGAAATCCTTGGATATGGCGTGTCATCATGTGCATAACACTTCGTCCACTGATTCATCTTCCTCATTATCGAAATCAGGCAGCGTTGCAAGAACCTGACAAAATTGCTCCGACCACCACCAAAAAATATACATCCATGCTTACCTCAGACACTAAACTCAAATCTAACCTAAAAAATTATTTATAAACAACTATTTTAGATTAAAATCTAACTTTGTTTTTGGCCGGTATCAAGCTCGAATTCCACCAGCCATCGCCGGATTCCAGTGACATTTTCTCTCTGTCTTTTTTTTTTAAGAAAATAAAAGCCGTATTAGTAATTGACTTTGAAGAATAAATATTTTTGTGCTGTGGGGCATATTATAATACAAAGCTTCTGGACCCTTCATAATTAATTTATACACGTGTCATGATTGCATTTATGACCAAGGCACTGAAGAAGTCACCAACAGTAGTGGACTACGCGTCCGTAGTTGGGGAAAAAAAAAAAATAAATCATGTAAAGTTAGTAAAATAATTACGTGGTTTTACATGAATTTGATCAAGAATTTTCTTTTAAATCTTAATTAAGAAAAGATATAGTTTATATTTAAAAAAAACCTACCTTTCCCCCCAATTTTCAAACATTTATCGCATAAAGCTTTCACAATACATTAAAACGAAATTATTCACTGCATCAATGGGTGGATCAAATTTATTTTCAACCAACCCTAATAATATATACTTCATAGGATCTGGGCATACCCTCTCCTTGCAGTCTTGCACATGTAGAGTTGCCTCGCTGCATGTAAGAATTCGAAGTTGACGTTGCTAGAGGAGAACCATTTCCTATTTCCCTCCTAAAACTAAGGGCTCGAAGGAATCTGTCTCTGATCAAGTTAATTATATCATGCGCGCATAATTGCTCTTGAAACTTTGATAAGAGCGAAGGATCTTTCTATTTACTTCAAGTAATTATGTAGGGATATATATGGGATTAAAACCACGGTTTGCATTCCCATTTAGCAGAAGTAAAAAACGTATTACAGTGATATTCTGCCACTGTTTTGTTTAGTGTCCAATGGCTGCCATATCGGTAACAAGTCCACGAGCTAGAAGTCTAGAATAGATGCAAGAAAATGGAAGAAAATTCTAAACGTCTCGACTATATTTTATTTATATGACTGTAGCCGGCCCAGGCAAGCTGGCCGGCCGGCCTGTACATGTATTTCTTTACTCGTCCCTCTCTTATAAGTTGAATATTAATCTCTTCTGCAATCACAGCAATCTTTCACCATATTTCTCTGAACTGTAACTGCACTCCCTCTCACATTATTATCATTACCTCGACGCTACCTGGAGTCAAGGAACCCGACATAAGAACAATATGAGGCAAGCTGGGACGTCATACTCAGGAATACTTTCTGGTGGTTTATCTGGAAAAACTGGGCCTCACTCATTGCCATTGGCAAGAATCAAGAAGATCATGAAGAAATCCGGTGATGATGTGAAGATGATATCTGGTGAGGCCCCAATTGTGTTCTCAAAAGCATGTGAACTCTTCATCGAGGAGTTAACACAGAGGTCTTGGATGATCACCATCCAAGGCAAGAGGAGGACACTTCACAAAGAGGATGTGGCCTCTGCTGTTACAGCAACAGATATCTTTGACTTTCTTGTCAACTTGGTGTCTAATTCCAGCCACTCCATGGATATCAATCCTGTGGAAATCGAAACAACTAGCAAATAACAAGGCCTTCACCCCCTCCCAACCTAAGTACGAACCTCCATAATTAAATTGTACGATCTCCTAAATATTTTAGTCGATGTTTTCCTTCCTCTACTTGATCTACCCGAAGTGACATAATGCACCCCTTTTCTGGTAAGATCATTTTAATATACATAACGCACAAAACAAATTAACAATGGTGGGTGAGTGTAGATCCCCCAGCTATCTCTGTATGCTTGGATCATTTGATCATTACCAAATTGCAAACTCTAAATTTGAGCGCACACATTGATGTCTGATTTCATTTCATTTTATTTTATTTAACCACCCGATGTCCAAATTAAATGAATAGTTTGTTTCTATTATTATTTCTTTTCCTCCTCTTTTTTTCGTGAAAAACAATGCAGGATCACCCACAGATCGAATACCTCCCATGATGTAGACCAAATACATGCCAAAGACTACCATTATCTTTTCCTGGGGTTGCTAGCAATAGTATTTATATGTAGTTAATTAGATGGCCTATTTTAACCAAATTCTATGGAAGTAAATGCTGAGTTGGTGATGGTTCCTGATAAAAAAAAACAAACCGGAACCGGTCAACCGTCCAGCACAATCCCAGTGATCCTTTACCTATCGTCGTTCGTGATCTCTCTCACACGCCTAGTAAGAAATTGAATTAATTAATGCAAGAAACAAAGTCGTTCACCTTCGTAAGAGTCGTGTGTGTGTGTGTGTGTGTGTGTGTGACCTTAAGCTTAATGCAAAACGTGAGTAATTTAATTGGATGCTATTAGTTATCGTGCCCGCATCATACTGTGAGCAATATCTAGAAGAGGTGGTGCTTTTAATGTCCACCGACTTACATGTGTGTGTATATATATATATATATAAATTATTAATTGCAATTTTTTTTTTAACTTTTTTATATAAAAATATTTTTTTTTATCCTTTAACATTTTATTTATTAAATATTAGTTTTTATGATTTGTTGTTGTTTGCTTTCTATGTGACTATTTTAGTCACATGACCGTTTCGTGAATTTGGTAATTAAATTAATTCAGTTGACTTAAATTTTATTTTTCTATTTTTAATTGGTATTTTTTTTTAATTCCATCTTTCAATATTGGATTGATTAGAAATTAGACTTTATGATCTATTTTGGTTTGCTTTCTAAGATGTTATCCTAGTCTCATGACTCGAGTTACGAGTTTTGCAAGTTAAGCCGTGCAGATACATCATTTTATTGTGTTATTTTTTTAGATTGATTTTGTTTTTTTTTTCAAATTTTATCATTCAAAAATATATTTATTAGGAATTGAATTTCATAATTCGTTTCAGCTTGTTTTCTATGAGGTTATTATAGTTTCATGATTTAGGTCGCATGTTTGGTGAGTTAACTCGGGTTATTTTTTGATTTAGTTTCTATGAGGTTTTCCCGGTCTCATAACCTAGTTTATGGGTTTGGCGAGTTAATCCGACTTGACTCGATTGGTTCTTTTGTATTTTTTTTAATTGATTTTTTTAATTTCATTATTAAGCATTGGATTGATTGGAAAATAAACTTCACAATTTATTTCAATTTACTTTATATGAGATTATCCTAGTTTCATGGTCTAAGTTATGGATTTGACAGGTTAACTTAGGTTAAGTTTTCTTCTTTTTTTTAATTGATTTTTTTTTCAATTTAATTATTCAACATTGAGTTGATTAAAAATTAAGTTTCATAATTTGTTTCAATTTGTTTTGTATGATGTTATCACGGTCTCAAAACCAAAGTTATAGATTTGATAAGTTAACCTGTGTTGATTCGGGTCGATCTAATATGTTGTTATTTTAATATTTTTTTAAAAATAATATTGTTTTGAATTTTTTTAATCAAATTATATTTTTACTTATTGTTTGGATTATCTTTAAACCCATTAATTTAACTAAATTACTTCAAATCAATCCTCACACAATTTATTTTTTTATTAAAAAAAATATTAACAATATTTTCTTTTATATTAAAAACAAATGATGGAACCGGAGCAAAACTAAAGGAAATTGGGCCAGGAGCTTCTAATGATTAGTGAATTTTGTGAATGAGAATTGTCCAAAAGGGGCTCGACACTCGCTCAATCGAATTTCTAAAGATTTAAAAATTTTAAAATAAACAAGGAAAAATTGTCAGAAGTGGGATTTGAACCCACGCCCTCTCACGAGGACCAGAACTTGAGTCTGGCGCCTTAGACCACTCGGCCATCCTGACATTGTACGACAATCTGGAGACTACTGTTTATATTAATAAGAATCTTGGTAAAAACTAACTTCCTCATAATAATCACACATGGTCCCTCAAGAAGTTGCATTTGGTCGAATCTATATTAAAAAATTTTAACCCAACCCACCGAATAGCAATAAACACCAATCTATAAGAGCATGCTTTCTCAATTCCAAGCCCGAAGGAGATAAAAGACAGCCTCCCTCTGCCAAGCCCGAGTACATGAATGACCGATGGGGCATAAATCTTTAAAGACGGCCCAATTCAACATAAGAAATGCAGATGACGCGTACTGATCTTCGACCTGATGATGACCATTGCGAGCTCACTCCCTCGCTTGCTGCAGACATTAAAACACAGAGAATTCATGCAAGCCTGGTTAATAATTATTTTTATCATGGAGTGGTAATATGCTAAAGTTAATATATAACGCACCCATTACAGGCGATTTGGCATACGCTTCCATGTATTTTACTCATTAAGTGTTCTACATCAGGATAATTGTTATACCTAAACTAAACCCACAGAGACTGTTTGATTAACACTACATTATATAGTACGACAATGCCTATGCTGAGAAGCAGCTGAAGAGTACACTTCCACTAAGGCCACTGGCAACCAAGAACTCATTCTCTAGCCGAAATGGTGATGGATGGACTCTCTTGATCTCTTCTGCATTTCTCTTGCTTGATTCCTCTGTCCTTTTTTCAGCAATTGCAGCCCCACTTTTTTCTCTTCTTCTCCGCATAACATACTCTTCAGGAATAAACACATCCATTAATTATATAAAAGGATGATAAATAAGTTTAATTAACTAGTTGTAGCGAAGTGTTACACTTGAGCCTGTATCTGGCGAGAGGAGTGAGATGTATTTATAGGAAAAGAGAAGTGGGGATACCATGGACGTTGACGCCCATGTATTTTATTCAAACAAGCAAACACTCGTTAATTTTATGAAGTTGCCAAGATGCAAAGATACATACCAGTTTTGGGGAAGTTTTTGGCTTTGTTGCATGCGTGTAACACATTGAGGAGAGTAGGGAAAAGAACAGTATGTGAAAAGGCAACCATGAGCCCTAGAGACAACTAGATTCTTCGTACACGCTACGCAGTTGGTTATGTTTTTTTTTCTTCTAATCTTTAAAAAAATACAAAGATATTAGAAAGTAAAAGATTTAATGTTTACGAGAAAAAACACTTTTAAAATATTAAAATAATGACCTATTAAATAATATTTTATTTTAAAAATATTAAGATAACGATACATTAAATCAACCTAAACCAACAATAGTTAATCCATGAATCCTGCAATCCTGGGCACGAGACATTGATAATTTCATGGAACCCAAATCGAAATAAAATAGGGAGCTGAATTCTAATCAACCAAATATTGAAGGTCAAAATAATAAAAACAAAACAATCAATAAAAAAATATTAAAAAATGACTAAAATAAACCTAGATTGATGGTTCGTGCCACATCATGAATGCTAACTCACTACTAGAAAGAGCTTACCGAGACAGTTGTAACATTATTGTAAAAGGTTGTATAATAACACTAAAAGAAGTCACATGAGTTGCCTTAGTAAGGACCCCAAATTAAAGCAAAATGCATGAAATGAGCATACCGTACTTATATTTAAGAAATTAATTTAATTTAATTTAATTTTTTTAAAGCTAAATTTAACAAAGAATGACAAATAAAATGGCTTGAGATAACCCAAGTTATTTTTAAAATTAGTTGAAAATCCTATAGAAAGCAAATAAAAAATAACAAGACCTAATCTTCAATTAAATCAAATGCTGAAGGATAAACTGAAAAAACATGAACTTGAAAAAAAAAAAAACAAATGAACCCTGGCGAATCTCTTAAACCTGGGTTAATCTTTCAAATTCATAATCTGTTAAATCGTATACCCTAGCTCAATCAAGAAGCTCAATTAAATGATAAATGATGAAATTAGAAAAATAATTTAAATTTAAAAAATCTGTCAAAGTAAAAACAATAGCAATAAAAAATGAAGGATGATGAAATCGTAATCTCAAATAAAATAAATAGCAATTAAAAGGATGACGACCAAGTCTGATAGATTAAAAAAATAAAGGAGGTTGAAATTGAAAAAACGTTTCAATTAAATAAAATAATTCAAATAAAAAATTATCAATGGAAAGAATAGAGACTAAAGTTGAAGAAAAAAATAAATTGAAGGGTTGTGAAATTTTGGATGGTGAGACAAGAAAAATAAGGAAGAGAGAAAAAAGAAAAAAAAAATCAATCAGTACCAAACCAGGGAAAATTATGCCACACATGCCGTTCAAGGGACTCAACAAATTGAAAAACACTTAAAAAAACTATTTTTTGTTGTCATAAGTCGTCACACGCGTAACTTAAATATGACAGGACGACTTACTTGTTGGCGCGTTCAATACACAGGCTAACTATTACTTTTAAATATAATTATTAAAATACTGAATTGATCTTAAGATGATAATCATAAAAGAAAACCCAAAATGAAAGTATGAACAAGCCCTTGGAGGCAAGATAAGAAAATTTTAATTTTAAGATAAATAAAGTTATTTTATTATGCTATGAAAAGTAAAATATAAAAAAGCCACTAGACGCAAGCTAAAATACTAGTTTTGCTTTTAATTATTATAATCAAGTGATTGTATTGAGAAAAATAATTTGAAAGACCCAGTTTCTCGATCAATTTTATAATATCAAAATTACTCTGCCGCTCTTAATTATAAAGAGTGGGAATGTATAATTTTCTAAGGGTTTATGTTGAAGAAAATGAGCTATTACACATCCTTTCAAGGATGACTGCTCCTAGAAAAACCACAAAACAAATTCTAAGAAAATGAGCTATTACACATCCTTTCAAGGATGACTGCTCCTAGAAAAACCACTTGGTTGTTTCTGCACCACTACCTCTTTTATGAAAAAAGAAGAAGAAGGAAGACGAGTTCTTCTTTCTTTTATCACTTGGGAGCCGGGCGAGATAAAAATCTCGTGCACAGTTATGGTGTAAGAGGTTTGCGTAAATGTAACTAGGAATACTGGGTTTGCTTATTATCCTCAAAATACTCATCATTCGAGAGCCTGTCAATTAAAGTGAAAGCTCAATCCGCAAACCAGTGTCTGACAACGATTTTTTTAAAGTGTTTGGTATTGTGGTTATATTATTATTTTTTAAAAATCTGAATTTGTTTTTTAAAATTACTATCTTTTTGTATTTTTAAGTCGTTTTGATAGGGTGATGTTAAAAATAAAATTTAAAAAATAAAAAAATATTATTTTAATATATTTATAAATAAAAAATACTTTCAAAATTAGTTAAACAGTCTCCTGATACCATTAGTTCATAATTCATGCGTTGAGACGGTAAGAAACCTGTTCCCCTGACAAGGATCTTGACGTATTTTAATTAATCAAGTCACAACACTTCTCAGTGTGCAAGAAAAGAAATAAGAAAAGATTACACTGCTTAAATGAGTGTTGAATCACAGGGCTCCGGACCCATCTGTGTCTGAACTTTCAAGTCAAAAGCATTCCATGGTCGGTTTTGTTAGGTTAGCTGTCCTAATTTGTATGAGATAGTGTATATAATTGCCTCGAGACATCATGAAAGGTGATTTCCACAGCAAATTTAGTGTCCAGATGAATCATAAATGTATGACATTGTGTGAATTTTTTCTTTAATTTGAATTATGTTCTTATGACATGATGGGTTAAAGTTTAATAAAATTACTTAAATCATAATTAATGTTAGGTCCCATCGATCTCCTTGCACGGGGCATCAGACAAGCTTCAACTCTTGATAATTTTTTGGTGTCTTCCCTCCGAAGAATTTAACTTTAAAATGGAATAATTCATTGACATTACTTATTTATTTTGCTTAAATATTATCTCTGTGAGATCTTAAAGCAGTGCAGGCTTTAATTTTTCTGGATCTTATCCGTTAGGCTTTAAGATAGTTCTACAGTATTGGTTTTTATAAAGCTATTGGATGAACTCGAAGGAATTAATTTTAGAAATACCATTTCCTTGATGTTAAGTGATTTTCAGTATAGTTTCTGTGATTATCTTGAGCAGCCATATAGTTTTTTTGGTAAACATTCAACTCAACATCGATGGATCATAACCAAGATTAATTTATCTTTCATCTAGTTATATTTTGTTGGATGGTTCTTGTTTCAATTCAATCATCACCATGTTTAGATATTTGATCAATGAATTGATCCTCACCCAAACACGCCTCAGCTCATAGAAAATGAGTGGTTTTTGTCCATGAGAGTGGGATTTGATATCCTATATGCATGGAAAGTGCAGGTGAAGATAAAATCCAAAAAAAGAAGAAGAAGAGATTCAGAAGATTTCAGCATCATTAACTCAAGGAGATGTTCACTTCTCACCTACTACTTATCACGAGGGATTTCATAATTCGTTCAGCTCGAAATCTTTGTAGACCCAACTAGTTTGACGCTTCTTTATGGTTGTAAAGCTACCTTCAAGGATGTAAGCAGCTTACCTGCGTCCTAGTTCCTACCATACCTCCTAACCAGTCCTTTATTATCAAGGGTAAACCTCTTTGTTGCCCCTGCCCTTCGTTAGGTATCAAACAATCTTTAGAGAGAGAGAGAGAGAGAGATTTGAGAGGAAACAAAAGAGGAAAAGCAATGAAAGTTAAAATGAAATATATGAAAAGAGGCGGTCTTTATTTAGTAGTGGAGGATAAACTAAAACTGTAAGAATAATATTGGAAAATTATAAATTGTGTGGGTAGAGGTGGAATATTTATGAATCGATAGTTTATTAAAATTTCTATTTGAAAAGGATTCATCCCCGAAATGACTGCCAATGCTTCATACCCTTAATTCTATATGTAGAATTTATATTCGTTGAAGAAAATATATAAATGCAGAGATTCTCAGGAAACACAGGCGTTAAAGTTAAGGTTGTTGCCAAGTGGCCCAAGTCGGCTATCCAACCTGTTTTGTCTTTCTTTTCCTTTTTTTTGTTCCTTAACAGTCAAACAATTTCCATGATGACTGATTCCGATTAATTTTAGGGTATATCCTAAAAATAACACGTTTTCAAGCTTTTCCTCTCATTTGCTCTTGGTGTTCTTTCTTTATTTTCGTCCGAAGATTGCACCTCTGTTAGCAAGGGACATCCTCCTGTCTGTGGAACACTCTTCTCGTTTCAGGTATGAACATAACGTTAATAATCTCATAGCAAAACCCTTTCCATTGGATGCTAACAGCTCATTGTTTTATAAGACTCACCTCTCCTGATGATTCAATACATGAAATGCTTGAAAGTTGAGAATAATATAAATTAAGTAAATCGCTTTCTTATGATATTGAAAAATCTTCAGTTCCATATAGCTAGTCTATATCTACATGTCTTGAATGTCACACATGGACTCCCATATTGTAATGATTTGGCAGTTGCTCGATGTAGATTGGATGAACTTTTGGATCCATAAATATATTAACCAAAAGAAGACAAAAGCATAGCTTTTTTCTTCCTGAGAAAGTTCAAAGAACCCCACAAATAAATTTGCTTTTTTGTCCATACCCAACTTCCATTTGTACCTACCACAATCCAGCGATATTCACAACAGTTTCTTTCTTTCTCTGTTAGATGGTAATCTTTATAGGATTTTTCGTTTAGTATTTGGTGATAGTTATTGTTGTAAATTGTTTTTTGGGTCTCTGTGGTGAAATTCAAATAGTACTTTATGGGGGAGGAGGAGCACGAGAAAGCTGAATCTAAGGCAGTCTCTCTGCCTACACCAGCTAAAGAGCATGGACCTGTTAAAGAAGAGAAAGAAGCCTCTTTAAATGATGCTGCTAATGAGAAGAACTTGGTCCCAGTTTCTGAAAGTATGTTCTCCTTTTATTCTTCTCCTGAGAAATTAACATAGAAAGGGAGGAAAGGGGAAGTTTAATAGTTTAATTATTGAGGTTTTTCTATATTTTATTTTTGTGCATGTTACTATAAGTTCCCTAGTTATATGATTGAATCTTCAATGTATCAGATGCTGCAGATCCAACTGCTGCTGAAAACGTTTCAGGGGG
>Ga0325411_1008261_pt1 | contig 11282 bp, 8 predicted proteins | sample PopdelMetagenome_13_FD_206181 | JGI IMG/M metagenome (GOLD analysis project Ga0325411, IMG submission 206181) | Populus deltoides microbial communities from Bellville, Georgia, United States - Xylem-PdIQD-R4 | ecosystem: Host-associated > Plants > Phyllosphere > Stem > Wood/Secondary xylem...
AGCTGGGAAAATGGGGAATCCAAACCTACCGTTCTCGACGACTTGTCCTTTCTTTCTTTTTCCTAGATGCCATATGCTAGTGTGGTTAATTTTCTTGCTTAAAATCTTGTCTCAGATTTCTTCTTTTACTGTAGCTTGAAAAGGGAGTTGAATTTGGAGAATACTTTCCAGCTAGAGAAATTCACTACGCTTTCCATGTGCATTAATTATGCAGTGGAAACAGTCTTAAACTTTAAAACCCAAATGCCAAGTTGAGAAATATAAACAAAAACTAAGCACAATTACATAGAATTTATATAGTTTGGAAATTTAGGCCTATACTAGATGAGCCAGTTGGTCAAATAATTTTTTTATGGGAAAATACAAGGTTACAAGGTGTCACATGTAACTATTATTTCATTTAAAATCTTAAAATAACTCAAAACTTATTTTTTCTCTCCCCTCTCTAGCCAACAAAGTATATAAAATAAAAGCACTCATTAAATAAGTTTTGCCTTAAAATATGATAATTTTAGATTTTTATATGGACTAAATACATGGATATTTCTTTACTTGGCTTCACAATTTAAAGCAACCCCAACAATTCTCAATCTTAATTTAAATTGAATCAACTTACGAAACTTGAACACCTCTCAAGTACCACACAAACCAATCAAGTTTAGGTAACGTATAAACTTGATTATAGAGATAGGCTTTGTAAACATATTTATAGGGTTCTCAATTGTAGTAATCCTTCTTCACTTATATAACACCATATGACATGATATCTAGAATGAAGCAATACCTGACATTAATATATTGAATCATTTAATGGTATATTTGATTCTTGTCCAGATGAATAGCACTTCTATTATCACAATGCATAATAGTTAACTCATGTGACAAACCAAGATTATCAACCAAACCTTTTAGTTATAAAGTTTATTCCATATCTTTGTCAATGTCATATACCTGGCCTCTATTGTAAACAAGGTAATAGTGGATTGAAAAATTACATTCCAACTAATTGCACCCCCCGAGAAAGTAAAAATATGACCTGTTAATGATGTTTTTATATTCAAATCATTAGCATAATTTGAATCTACATAACCCTTAACATTATCTCTAATGCTGCTACCTTTATCATATACCAAAACAATATTCATACCACTTTTAAGATATCAGAGTATCAATTTCATATCTTGTTAGTGAACTTTACTAGGATTTCCTATAAACCTGGTGACCACAGTAATAACATGTGAAATGTCTGAACGAGTGCAGATTATAACATACTAATGCTTTCAATTATACTAGTATAAGCAATACCTGACATGTGCTCCTCCTCCTCAGTTTCTATGACAAGGCTGAAGATAACCTGAAACATAATGTAAATGGAGTGTTTTGCTAACATGAAGTCATGCATACCAAAATGCTCAGGTACCTTCTCAAGATAATTCCTATATGACAATTGTAACTTGCTTACACTTAGATCTCTACCTATGTTCATACCTAAAATCTTATTGATTACACTAAAACCTTCATTTTAAACTCACAATTCAACTGATCTTTCAAATTGTTAATCTTAAACATGTTCTTGGAGGCAATCAACATGTCTTCAACATACAACAACTAGTATACAAATAAACCATCTGAGAGCTTTTTGAAGTGCACAAATATCATAGTCACTCTTAATGTAACCATGTCTTAGCATAAAAGTATAAGACCTTTTATAATGTCATCTCGATGATTGCTTCAATCCATACAACAATTTCTTTAATAAACACATATGGTCTTCATTACCTTGAGAAATGAAACCCTCTAATCGATAAATATAAATCATCTCCTCCATCTTATCATATAGAAAAGTTATTTTGACGCTCAACTGCTCAAAATCTATGTCAAACAAAGCAATCATAACAAATAATGCCTTGATATAACTATGTTTCACAACTAGAGAGAACACTTTATTAAAATCAACACCTTCTATTCATGTAAAACACATAGCAACTAGGCGTGCTTTAAACCTTGCACCCTCAATCCCTGAGATTTCATCTTTCCTCTTGTTAACTCATTTTACATCCAATAATTTTCTGGCCCTGTGATGGCTTAATTAGCTTTCATGTCCGATTCATATATAAAAAAAAAACTCAATCTACTTATTCATAACAACATTCACTAAAAAGATTTTTTTTCAAAAAATTGCTTATTTATAAGAATAAGACTTATGACTATCAAGATTCTTTGCAATATTCAAGTCAAAATTAACTAAATAAGCATAGCCATACTTAATTGATGTTTTTATCTGTCTTTTTTATTTTCTTATAACAATACTATAAAGTTGTTCTTTAGGTGTATTTTTATCAACAATATCTTACACTACTTCCTCAACTGGCTCAACTAAAGCATATTTCTACATTATCTCTAAAGCTTTAACCATAAGTTTCATCTACTTACTAGTACTCTTGTTCATCTCAGCATTAACACCATTCGACTCTTTTTTCTTATGAAATATAGCAGACTCATCAAACGTCACATCTCTATTAGTAATAAAACTCGATGACTTAGGATCAACACGACATAATTGATATCCCTTCACTCCAAATGTAAATTCTAGGAATATGAATTTCCTCGCTCTCATCTCAAATTTATCTTTCTTAATATGAGCATAAGTAGGATAACCAAATAATCTCAGTCTATAGTAATTAGTTGGAGAACCAAACCATACTTCATATAGAGTCTTTAACTCTAAAACTAGAGATAAGATCTATCCACTAGAACAAGCCATGCTAACTACTTTAGCTTAAAAGTCCTTTGACAATCTAGCTTATAAAAATATACAATGTGCTTTTTCTAAAAGTGTCATATTCATATGTTTTGCAATCCAATTTTTTTTTTTTTGGTGTATTCTTGACTGTGTGATGTCTAACAATTTCTTTATTCTTGTAGAACTCATCAAACTCACCTGATTAGAATTCCAAATCACTATCAATTATTATGTGTTTAATCTTCTTACCAGTCTACTTTTTAATCAAGGCTTTCCATTGCTTAAAGGTGACGAACACGTCACTCTAATTCCAAATCACTATCAATTATTATGTGTTTAATCTTCTTACCAGTTTACTTTTTAATCAAGGCCTTCAATTGCTTAAAGGTGACGAACACGTCACTCTTTCTCTTTATAAAATACACTCAAACCTTCATAGAGTGGTCATTAATAAATCTCAATAGAAGTCGTGCTCCACCTTTTGACATAATAGAATAAAGAACCCAATAATCAGAATAACCATAATCCATAATACCTTTGGTATGATAAATAGTTATATTGAATTTCATCTTGTACTGTTACTGAAAATACAATGCTAATAGAAATCCAATTTATCTTATTTCTGACCACATAGAAAATCTTGTTTGGTTAACTATATCATCCCTATGGCATTCATATGTTCTTGTGACACTAGCTGAATAATAAATATTGAACCTTAAAGATGGTAAATACCATTAACCAACTTTTCTTTAATCATTCTATGAGCACCTTTACAAACCCTCATAACTCAATCTTTAGTAGAATAACTATGACCTTGAGAATAAAAAAGACTAAAAAAAATTAAATTATTTTTTGTCTTTGAAACACGTCGAACCTATAATATCCTAACAATATAATTATACATCCTAATTAAAATTGTACTCACACCAATAACAGAAAGTCTATTGTTGTATCCTAATAAAATAATAACATTGATAACCTTACAAGTGTCGAACCATTATTAGAACAAATATGAAATTTACAACTTGAATCAAGAATTCACTCATCACTTGAGCTACCAATATATATAGTTAAAACACTTTCCGTGTTATCTAAAACTTCCCCTTCACTAGAAATATTTCCAGGATCACAATTAAACCCTTTACATGATCATCTATGACTCTTTAACACATGTCTTTTTAACTCTTTAGAGTTTATAAAAGCTTTAACATCATTTGAACTAAGACTATCCCTTCCTTACAATAAAGTATCAATAAAATGATTATAAGATGGAGGTGATGAACACAATAAAATCAAAGTTCAATTTGGCATACCTTCTTTCATATACAAAGTATACAATCAATGCTTCAGATATAATCGGTTCATCAGGGATTTGGTCATATAAAGAGTTTCTCTTCATCATTCATCCCCTTAAGCGAATTGTCTAAATCTTTTAGTACTATAAAGAAATCTTGTTGAACTAACAAGGTGCACATATTAATACATCATAAATTAAAGTCATTCATACCATTAAATTTATCCATATCAAACTTCATCATTGGTGTTACTTTTATTGTTATCATGAAAGCCAACTGATAACAAACCTAGCTCTGATATCAGTTTGTAGTGGAAATAACCATGAACTTTAAAAGCAATTGGCAAGTAAAGTAATATAAAAAAGACTAGCATAATTAATTATATAAGAGCAAATGAAATTTGCATGGTTTGGCAAGTTAGGTTTACTCCACGAGCAAGATGATCAGAGAAATTCAATATGAGAAAGTAAAAGATTACATGATATCACACACAAATTGCTCTCTTACCTAAAATTTCAAAGTAACCTAAAACTCATTTTTTCTTTCCTATCTTTAGCTACCAAAGTATAGAGAATGGAAGCTCACAAAATAAATATTTCTCTAAAATATGATAGCTTTAGGTTTTTATATAGGATAAGTACATGAATATATTTTTTTTCACTTGGACCCATAATTTAAGACAAGCATACATTCTTTATCTCTTACAAATTTTCATAGCATTATCTTTAATTATCACTTACACTAGGAAAATTAATTATAAAAGGAGTTAAGCTAAGTGATATTTTATATCAATTGAGTCATAGTCTCCTTCATTAATGGATACATCTAAAAGGGTAGGTTCACAATTCTCGTATCTACAAAAATATCAATATTTCCACACCATTATTTTATTTACTTGTGAACAAATACTTAAACATCTTAACCCAATATGTGTGCATCAAGTCCAACCATAATTTCCATAACCACTCCCCATTCAATCAAGCTTCAATGTATATAGACCAATAGAAGTACAGTTATAATGGAAACTTCAACTTTATCCGACAACACTTTTCCAGCTTTTTAGCATAACACAGTAACTTAATTATAGGGTAATTAACAAAACCAATGAGAGCTTTCGCATGGGATTAATATATAAATTATATATAATGCTTATGTATGAGAAAATAGTCGAGAAATACATATGTTAGTATGATAAATGATGATGTTCTAAAATCTAAGAGATGTAACAAAAATGTTATTTAGTGTTTGAGATAGTGGTTAATCAATATATTCAAGTGCTTGGATTTCTTCTTCTTAATCTAAATAAGTCTAGGCTAATAATAGAAACTTGAATACCTGCAAAAACAGTTCTTATTGGGAGGACTTAAAGACCCTTTGATGATAAAGTCAATATATTTATGAGAAATATATAAAATGACTTAAGGCAATAAATGATTTAAACCAGTCTTAAATTCAAGGAACAAAGATGTTTGTTCTTGATTTTTCAGTTGGTTAATGCTCTAAAATCTATGTATCTTTTATCTTAAGAGATGAAAAGTTATCTACCTTTTACCTAGATAGTTCAGAAGGTATTTATACCCCATGAACCTTGTCGTTTTCAAAGAAAGGAAAGAATGAAAATCCTCTGCTTTGGGCGAATGGAAGGTAAATATCTTTTACATGTCATTAATGAGATAGTAGTATAGTAGGTCCCTTAAAAGACCTTGTATACACCTATAAGTATAGAGAAATTATTACCTTAATATGAATTATTATTTTAGATAGAGAGGCATGATGATTTATCATATTTTTAATTCTTATATTGTAGAAGATCATCCAGAATCAGACATATAGCCTTAAAACTTGGTAATATCTAAGTTTTTTGGCCTGACATGTTTGTTAAACTTACGTTTATGTGAACTTAACTGACTATCAAGTCCAAGTTTTTTTGCGTTACCTTGGGTTTGGCTGATTGCCAAGTCCAAGTTCTTTAGGTCTAGCATGTTTGCTAGACCCAAACTTTCTTGGACTTGACTAACTGCTAAGTCCAAGTTTTTTGGATTTGGCATCACTATTAGAAAATTGACAAATATAAACAGAAACACTGATAGAATTTTTTCATTGGTATATTGCAGTAATATTTACCAACTGAATTTTCAATCGCTAAATCTATTGGTTGATACCAACATGAATATTCCCATAGTATATACTGAGGGAATCATGGTGGGAAAAGAAGGAATAAAAAAAAAGCTAAATAATACGATGACGTGAAGTTTTATAGACGACGTTACCAATGGAATTGACCTGACAGTAAAATTCATTCATGAATATGCCGACAAAAAACTTTCATCAGTATATATTGGCGACATTATGAACGATATTACAATGAGATTTAAGAACGCAGATCATATGGTGATGTGAAATTTATACCGATATAATTGACGACGGTGTTAGTATTAGAATAATTTCAGCGGTCAGTCCGTCGGTAATATTTAACTTATGACCTGACGCTCGACCCTCCTCTCCCCCTCCCTGATTTCTACTTCTTCCTTGTGCAATTTTCTTTGTAACAAACAGCCACTCATCCCTTTAAATCTTGACATGATTCAACCTCCCACAACAAATTCAGCCAACACAACACTTAATTTATCAATATACGTGTTCTTATTCAAATTTTATTGAGGATTCTCCACCTTAAATGAGCAAATCTACCTTTTTTTTTTAATTTAAACACAATTTTAAAATGTTATTTTTTTTGCATACTTTTGTAATATATATTTTGTTTGGGAGTTAACTTGTTTTATAGTTTTTTCTCTCAACACAATCAACATGTATTTGTGGGTTAATTTTTCTTTATTTTTTAGGTTTTATAACAATGTTTTTTCATTTTTTTTTTGTATTACACCTAGTTCAACTCCGAAATTATGTACGTCATTAAGGTAAGAATTTTTCATTCCTTATCCGTTACTTGTTTTTGCATTATTGTTTCTTCATTGTCTTTGTTTTTGCTCAATTATTAGTTAAAATAATTTTATGAATTAATAGTTGAGTTGAATTCTAGTTGTTATTGAAATAATTTTTGCATTATTTTGTTTAATTTTTAGTTATTTTAAAAAATTTTGTTGTTCAATTTCCAATTAAATGTATAGGATTAATTTTAATTATTATTTTGTATTTATTCTATTTATAATATTTTTTGTGTGAATTTAGGATCATAAGTATTACCACTTAGAAATAATTGTGTTGAATTGTAGTTGTTATTGAAATAAGTTTTTCATTATTTTGTTGTATTTTAGTTATTTTCTTTATTTAATTTTGTTGTTAATTTTTAATGAAATGTGTAGGATTAATTTTAATTATTATATTTTATGTATTTCATTTAAAATAAATTCTTGTAAATTTAGGATTAAAAATATTATCACGTAAAAAATAAGAATTTTCTACGAAATTGAATTATTAAAAATTGATGGCAGAAATTGAATAAAATCAATTAGTTTGTGGCATATATGTTGTCTATTTTCAGGATTAAAATCTTTGGGTAGCTTCCCGTATAGGGGAGGTGCTACCAAATTATTTTTAAAAAATAAAAATTGTTTATTTTTTCCCCGTAAATTTATGTAGATGCCTAGGGGAAAGCCTATTGCAAGTCATGAGGATAGGATAACTATTAAATCTTCTAGCAACGATAATGACAACCAAAAGTCATTAGGTGCCGGCCAAAAAGAGGCACCTGAGGCACATGCATCGACTCACGATGTTGTCTCATCGAGTGCGATGCCGTAATGTTGAGGGGGATCCTTTCACAGCGGGATCCATTCATCCATAAGTATGAGGCCTAGTAGAAGGACAACCTTTCGATGTAAGTTTGTTATGCTTTCACAACGACATATTTAATAATTTTTGAAAAAAATAATATTTTATTAAATTTATTAAATTTAAGGTTTACAAACATTGAAACTGCGAGAACAATAACATTGGTATTTAAATCATCAATGAAAATTCTATTGTTTCAATAAAGCCAAATTTCAGAACATCCCAAATAGAAAATTGTTGGTCGATACATGGTTTTCAAGGTTTAAAGTTAGTATTAACTTAATTTTTTTTTATTATGTAAATTCTTTTACTTTATTGAAATTACTGAAATTTTTATTTTCATAAATTTTTACTGCAAGGAAAAATTTTAATGGGATAGAGCTGGTGATAATATTGTGAGGAGAGTTTGAGAGAATCACTCTACAACCAGATAACATCAAAATCAGGATAATTTTTTATTCCAAATATTAAAATTTTATTTGACATTTACTTATAGATAATTCATTTGTACCATATAGGTTGTGTTATTTTTGATACGAGGCATAAAAAAATATGTGAAAGAAAGCAATCTATCATGCTGAAATGACATGGCAGTTTGGAATAATTTCAGGCCGTCATATTTCTTGGAGATTGTATGGGCAGAATACATTTAACACATGATGTACGCATGTTTCACACGACGATAACCGTCTTATGCAGGGAATCGGAGCCGATATATTCATGGTTCTGTTACCACGCACACCAGCGACTCCGTTCTATTCGTTTCACATGCGAAACGGATGATACGATTTTTTTAATTACATCCATTTTTTATTTATTGTTTTTTTTATAAATATATTTAACTAACAACATTTTTATCTTGTAGGTTATAGTTCTTGGACGTGAGTCAAGCCTAATAAAGCATTTTGTGGAAACACACGTGCGAAGTGATGACCACCAAAAAAGAATGCAGTAATTCGTGGATAACTGAGCTCAACACTTTATGGTATGTTGGTTTTCAACCATGTTTTTTTCTTAAGTTATTATTTACTTGAATTTGATGAATTTATTTTTTATTTGCAGGAGATATATAGTAGTTGGTTGAAAGAGATACGATGACGATCCTTCGACCCACATGGATATCGATTCGGATTTGTGGTTAGAGGCAAGATCATCTGGTAGACCCGATAGAAATTGGGTGTATTGACTCTCTAATACTACGACCGAGAACTTATAGACGACCCATAATGTTTTGACCATTAGATTTTGTAATCGGTTTTGAGCACTCAAACTCTAGAGTTTGAGGCCATATTGGACCAACGAGTACATGATCAGACAACCCATCTCAATGAAAAATATAAACGACTCACTATGGATTATGAAGAACTCCACCAAGTGGTAATCGAGATGAGATCACAGATGAGTGGTACATGTGTACCCCCTAATTGGCCCCATAGTCTTGGCGATGACTAGCCTCCTCCTTCTCCTCCAGCGCCGCCTTTATTTTAGTTTTATTGTATTTAAATGTACAAATGTTTAAATTTATAATTAAAATATGTATTTTTATATTAAGATAATTTATTTTTATGTAATTTATTTCAATTATTTTTTTTATTTTTTCAATATATATGTTTTTTTAAAAATATATTTTTAGATAATTACATATTGTATTACTGATGGAACAAGTCTGTCGGTATAATCCAGAGAATTGAAAAGAAATTACAGCAAATATCATTGCTACTGTTAACTCACCAACGAAATAAGTCCGTTGGTAAATTCTAAAGAGTTGAAAAAGAATTACTGCAAATGTCACTATAATTGTTAACTTACCGACAAAATTACCGATGACATTCTAATGATGATGTGTAATTTTACCGATGAAATTATATATGGTTCAACTATCAATGATATGCTAAACTGTACCAAAAGAATTATCAACAGAATGAAACAGGTAATTTTTTTTGGCGCGTATGTTCAATCTGTAAAGTCATCGGTAAGTTTATTAAAAACAGACTCACCAACAAACTAGAAATTACCGACAAGTGTTTTTTCGATAAATATTTTCTGTCTGTGATCTTGTCGGTAAAATAATCACAAATAGACTGTTAGTGTAAATACCAACAGAAAATTCCGTCGGTAAAACTGTTAAATCTAGAGTGCATGTTCGCCAGATTCATGTTACTTTTAATTTGGTTGACTGTATAACCCAAATACTTTGGATCTGACATTTATCAATCCCATTTTATTTAAGAAAATTTTTTATAAATAAAAATCTTAACAAAAAGCTAATTAATTCATCATTTTCTTGTCTGTAATATATGTAGTAGTCTGTACTTAATTATCGTATATACTTTTCAATTCAAGGTGCGGCTTCTTGTTAATTTCCTTGAGGAATAAATATTTATTTAGTCTTTACATTGAAAATTCCGTTTGAATGAGTCCAAGAAAACATTTTTGGATTCAAAAACATAAAGAAAGATGGAGGATTAATTAATTTGATGCTTAAATTTTAGCCTTCATTGTCATGTATATGCAAGACATGGTGGCAGTTAATTATAATAACCCGCCACAAATTAGGTGGTTAATTACTTAATTAACTATAATTCATGAATTTTCCTGGCAAGCCAATCCCCATGGCTGTCTTCTATGCAAGGTAGCACTAACCCTAGCTGTATATACACGAAGTTGACATGTGGCAAGTTTTTGGAGACACTATGCAGAAAACATGTCTATTTTGTTACACCTTAAAACTCTACAGTGAAGGACAGGGTCCCTTGGATTTGTGGCGATGTTTTTCCTATGGGATGGCAGCAGACCTTCGAGTCATCCAACATGCAGACCATTTTCCGGACCTTTCACATTATGAGTCTATTATTAATTATTGAGCACTTGGCTCTGATGAAAAATACTTGATCAGGACCCAGATGCTTTATCTGAAAGTAATTAATTACCGGTGACAATTTATTTTTTATATATTTACATGTTTGTATATTTATCTAGACGATGTTTAACTATATTTGATCATTGAGAGACGTCTCACACACTTTTTTAATGACACGGGTGCCGTATTCTCGCCGAAACATGTAAAACACAAATTAGTAACTTTTCAAATAAAAAAAATCAAATAAAAATACTAAAACACCTCCTTAATCCTCTTGATTATATACCATACTCAGGTAAAGTAATTTAATGTTTAGAGTTATAGCGAAAACTCGAATCCATTTAATATATATATATATATATATATATATATATATATATATATATATATATATATATATATATATATATATATAGTACAACAGCTTGTGTTACAGTATACATTTGATCACGACAAGTCTTTATTTGGTAATGATGTTGTTTCATCGAGTATCGAATATTTTGTTTTGATAGTCTTGCATAAACAAATATTTCCAGATGATTTAGAAAATTTGGGAAGTATTTTCTTCTAAAACAATTAATTTTATGATCAT
>Ga0325411_1008262_pt1 | contig 11282 bp, 5 predicted proteins | sample PopdelMetagenome_13_FD_206181 | JGI IMG/M metagenome (GOLD analysis project Ga0325411, IMG submission 206181) | Populus deltoides microbial communities from Bellville, Georgia, United States - Xylem-PdIQD-R4 | ecosystem: Host-associated > Plants > Phyllosphere > Stem > Wood/Secondary xylem...
CTCACCATTTCCCTGCTTCATCCATTCATATCAAATCTTCTTCGATACATTACGTTACAGCTTATATAGTCCCTTGATCGCGTCTTTACAAATCCCAAAACAACCTCAAATCTCTATAAATAAAAAAAATCTAAAAATACTTTATGAGTGTGCATGTGATTTTTCCGGTATTATTGATGAAAAAAACCACAACAACTGAACTCACTCGTTGATACCAAATTTGACATTTATAAAGTGTTTTTTTTTACAATTAAAAAACACTTTTGAAAAAATAATCTGAGGTGATTTTTTTCACTTCAAATTATTTTTTAATATATCTCTAGATAGTTTTTATGTATTGTTGTAAAAAATATTATTTTAATATATATTTTCAAATAAAAAATAATGTAAAAACAACTCGCTACATCCCTAAACAATACATAAATGGCTGGAATGTGTTCAAACAAACATTTTCTCTCTATTCGTTGTTTTTCATCTTCTCCCTGGTCTTTCAATCCCAAATATTTAAATATGAATAAAATAAAGGTTTGGATTGAAAACTAAATCTCAAGAGCTAGAAGTACTAAAAACAATGAAAATAAAAGTTCCGGACAAACAAAAACTTCTATGCACATAGTTATAACTAGCCACTTGGTTTCTTCATTGTTTACACTCTAGTCCTCTCACTTGGAATTTTGACTCTCAGATGTAAATTATAAGAAATTGGTTGTTGAGAGGGATAAAAATGGATGCAATCAAATAGAAAATAAGTTCAACCAAAATGGAGTTAAAAAATGAACAGTGTAATGCACGTGCATGAAATGTGAATGAGAAGTGAAATGTGGCCCCGTGCGAATTAAATGGACACGGATTTCCCTTTCTATTTTAGTTTTTTTGTGTTGATTGATTTTGTTTTTATTTTTTATGGAGCGTATGGAGTCAAAATCCTACTTTTACCATTAAAAAAAGAATCATGTCTATTTTAAAAATTGGAAATACGAGGAATAATATATACAGGTAGAAAATGGATAAAATAATACACTAATTTAGGAAAACAAAAAAAGGATCCAGTGAATTACGAGTACAAAAGATATCACAAAATACCATAAATCATTAAAAGTTAATGCCTGCTCTCTGACTCGAGCATGACCCTTCTCCGAGTTAAGTATGATTGCGACTTCCGGGAGCTGTACTGGGGTCTCCCATGACATGATCCAGTCCTTTGACTGGTTCACACGCGTAGCCGTCGTCTGTGCGCGACGAATCAAAATTATATGGTGCCGTTTAGACCACCTTGCCTCCTTCCATTTTGTCAAGATACCATGGTGAATTGCCACGTTTGTTCGCGGAAAATAGCTGTTTTTATAGAAAATAATATTTTGAAAAATAAATAATCTTTTGATATTTAGTATTGCAATAAAAAATAAATTGGAAGATAATTTTTAGTGTTTGGTTATGTTGTGAAAAATAATTTATTAATATTTTTTTAAAAAAATAATTAAATAAAATCTTACTTATAAAAAAATTGAAAAATAATGAAATTAAAAAAAATTAATTTTATAATTTTTTTAAAAATCTGATATATAAAAAATTTGAATAAAAAAATAAAAAAATAACAAATAACAATAAAATAAATAAGAATCAAAGTTGATATTAAAATCAAATTATAAGGGACAAAATTTAAAAAAAATAATAATAAAAATTCAAAACAAAATATATAGCAATAAAAAAATTAAGAATTAAATTTTATATAATTAATTTTTTATTATTTTTCTCGCAACTTTTAAAAAGTGTTTTTCATTTAAAAAAATACTTTCTTAAAAATTAAGCTAATTTTTTAAAAATTATAAAATATTTTTTATTAATCAATTTGGATTGTAATTTATAAAAGCCAACTTGTCATTAAAAAAAAAAACAAGGCTCCAAATCTACCCCACCATTCAGACCATGGTGCTGCTCTTCTTTCTTTTAAAATCATATCAAATTAGATCATGGTAATTAATGTGATCAGTTTAAAGTATCAAATTAGTGGTTTAATTAACAGTTCTCGACGAAATTAAATCTAGTAATATTAATTTTTTATGTGATCTAACTTTAATTATATTTTGCAGCAGTGACGATGAAGCTTAAATTTAATATTTTTTAAGTATCAGCTTCCATATCATTTCCAACAAAAAAAAAAAAACTCAAAATGACAAAAACATTAAAAAAAACAAAAAAAAAAACTTAATGTCCTTTAGTTCCCCACTAGCATCCAGGCCATGAACGACGATCCCCATTCATTGAATTGGAGTCGGTCTCAAGGACCACATCCTATGTATTTAACGCTGTTTTCTATCATACTTTAGTCAAATAATTGGTCTTTATATCACATTTATATCTTTTTTACCAGGCAGACATGCACATCCACAGCTTCCAGGTGGTTTTCGTGCCGTCTTTTGACAAGGGAAACCACTCAATTCAGAGGCTGCGTCACCCTTCTATGATTCATAGGCAGCAAAGTCTGGGTTCATGGCACAGCTATTCCTGGGTTCCGGTTGCATGCACGTCCCCCGGCCGTCGGATTTCATGGGACCTAATTTACACGCGGAACTATCCAACGAAGTATTAAAAGAAGGTGCGTGCATATTCCTACCTCGATTAGTGTTTTCTTCATTTCACATGACATTGATAGATGGCGGCTAGACGATGAGATGAAATAAAAAATTGTATCCACCTCTTCCTCCTTCTCTTTACCACGTCAATTAATTAATTAATGGTATATATCCCTTTCTTCCTTGTTGTAATTATCTAAAAAAACAAATACAATAATTCAAATTAAAAACATCATATTAGCTAATAAGATGGATAAGAGGTGCAAATAATCCATCTTAGTAAATAATCGGTTAGGAGACTACTAAGAGATTATTATATCGAGGATAGTAAATAATCGGTTAAGAGACTAGTTGATTACTTTTTAGATAATTAATTTTGATAAACTATAAGTGATGTGCCTAGTGTAGAGTGTTTTTTAATTAAAAATATATTAAATTGATAATTTTTATTTTTATTTTTTTAATATTAAAGCTGTAAAAAATAGAAAAAGTATAGATTTGATGTACTTTTTAAATGAAAAATAATTTTAAAAACAGTTTAAAAAATAATTGAACCGTGTTAGAGACAGGGCATGCATTATATAAATAACTCCTTATTCATTGTCCATGAGAAAAAAAAAGTCAACTCCTGCAATTCCAATGGGCTGCCTGTATATTCAAAACTATAGTTTGCCCAACAAGAATAGCAATCAATAATAATTACACAGGGGGTCTCGTCCTACGGAAAAGGAGGTGGGGGACATGACTAACGTAACGTCTCTTTTTTCCTTCGGCTGCGGCGGTTGACATGTCTTCGGATTGAGATATTATTTATTTAAAATTTGATATTTTTTAAAAAAATATTTTTTTAATATTTTTTTATTTTAATATACTAATATTAAAAATATTATTTTAATTAATCTAATGAAATCGGGCGCACTTTCAAACAGACGCTATCATGCCTTCTCTAACGTTCCACCACGGAATTTCCCCCACAAAAAAAATACTCAACAAGCATAATTAAAATTCTTCATCTCGCATTATTAATAAATATTCCACGTCATCCATGTTTCCCATGGCTGTCACGATAATTTGCGTATTTAGCAAACACATTGAAATCACCACTACGACAATAATCCCCGTTCATAAAATATTTCAAGATATTTTTATGTATATATATATATTTTTTAGCTTGGTTTCATAATCCATTCCACAGGTTTAGTGGATTGAGTTAAGTTTTTTTATTTAAGTTATATTTTATTATTTAATATCGGATTGATGGAAAATTAAGTTTTATGATTTATCTTGGTTTGTTTTCTATCAGGTTATCTTAATCTCATGACCTGAGTTACGAGTTTAACGAGTTAACCCAGTTAACTCGAGTTTTTTCCAGTCCTTTTCTAACTGGCTTTTTTTTTTCCAAATTTATTATTCAAAACCAAGTTGATTAGGAATTAAGTTTCATACTTTGTTTTAATTTACTTTCCACATGGTTATCCCAGTTTTATGATCCGAGTCACATGTTCTGCGAGTTAACTTAAGTAAACTCATATTGTTTTATTGTGTTATGAGTTTATTGTCTCATGACATCGATCACGAGTTAGACAAGTTATAAATTGACCAAAGTCATTTTCTCTATTTACTTTCCTTGAGGTTATTCCGGTTTCATAACTTTTATTATGAGTTTGACTGATTAATCAAAGTTAATTTTTTTTATTTTTAAATATCGAATTGATTGAAAATTGAGTTTTATAATTTTATATAAAATTACCATGATTTCATAATTAAAGTTGAGAATTTAATAAATTAACTTAGATTAGATTAATCCAATTCAATACATCACCATTTTAATATATATAAAAGTCAACTTGAATTTTTGAAGTCAACTATCTTCGTACGCGTCAGTTAATTAGGTTGCATCACATCAACCAGCTCACGGTTTAAAATTTCCTTACCTTGAAAAATGTTATTGTTTTTTTATAAGTTAGTTTTTTTTTTTTTTATTTGACGTGTTTTTTACATGTTATCAATACGTGGTCATATCAATGCCAATTATATACAATATATAATTTCTGATGTGTTTTTTTTTTTCCGGTAGCAGTGAATTCTTTAATCACTTCTCTGACAGCCACATATACGACCTGCAATCTCATCGCTAATCAGTGATGTCAGAAAACTATAATATAATTTATAATTCCTATACTTCTATTATTTTGCTTTCTTTTAATACCCAGCCAGCTCAGAAAACTATAAAACAACAAAAGGAAGGCGAGGAAGAGGGAAATCAAAATAATCAAATGCAATCTGATGACAGGCACGAGTTACCGGTCAGCGCTTTTGAGTTTAATTTTTTCTTTCCCTGAAGTAATCAAACAAAGAATAAAGTAGTTTGATTTTGATCTTTCAATCCGTGGGCCACCTTATCAAAATGCCAGAAGGTGTTTCTAGTACAAGAAAAACTCGCATTCATTCAACGAGAGCGAGGGATGTCTAGGAATGAAAGCCGAAGTAGACCGAGGAAATCTTGTAAGCATTTTGTTATATTTGGACTTCGGGAGATTCAACTCCCGAGATTGCTACGGCAGCCTTTACCGAGACGACAAAAGCCCGTTTTGTTGACAAACCTACCTCCTCTTCATCATCACGTTGATTCGTGCAGCTACCGGGGGAGGAGCAAATCTGGTCTTGTATCAATGGGTGATTTGACAACTGGACACTCTTCATGCCAGTAATGTTTGAACAATGTTATTTTATCTTATAAAAAAACATGGATGATTCGTGTCATCTGATCAAAAACCTGTAATCCGAGCCTTAGAATAATGGGTAACCACTGGCCGTGTTGAAATACTAGGGTCACAACTCGTTGATTTTAAAGCAATATATGCATTTAGGGGTATGCTTTTCGGTAAAAGACACAGACTTCAAGTTTCTAAATTCAAGCAACTCGGACAATGTTCTTCAGGCAATTTCTAATATAGAAATATTGCATTGGCTGAAAAGGGGAACTCTTTTACAGATTTTTAATTCCTTTCTCCTATAAATAGTGTTAATTACCACCCATGCAAATACATGCTGCTGCGACTTTCTTGTATGATCGAGAAGACATAACCTTCATTGATATATTGATAAAAGGCAAAAGGCCCACGAGCACAAAGGAAAAGGCCTGTCACTGGTCCCGTTGCATCCAGCAAACTCAGTGCTATTGGATACTGTCACTGTTATAGTGCGACTCCAGTGAGATTCCTGGATTCACTGAATGGGCCCATGAACTTTAAGCTGTTTTTGAGCCTGGAGAAAGTGGCGGGTTTTATCTAAACTCTACATAAACAAGCCCACTCATCACTCATGAGAACCGTGTATTGAACCAGGAAGAGTCATAATCTAGGGCATCTTAAATATATCACAGATAAATAAATCCCAAACCACCTTATATTTGCAAGTTACAGAAATTCCGATGTCTTAATACTTGCCACAGTTGTTTCCATATAATCTTCTACACCCACTTATTCATGTGTATTGTCCCTGAGTATATCTAAGAGAATTACTTCGAGATTAATCTGTTAATACCAGCAACTATAAGAAAAGCAAGAAGAGAGAATCGAGAGGAAAAGAGGAGGAGAAAAATATGATTTTTTTTCTCTTAATCTGGATGTGGTGGAAAGAGAGAAAATGAAGATCATTTGCTGGGATTTTTCTTTGTATAGATGTTGTGCGATTATTTAGTAAGGGTGATTTCTTTTGGATGTTTCCAAAACAATGGGAAAAAAGAGAGAAGAAAAACAGGGTTGAGAGAATTAATTTTGAAAAGAATTTTCATTATAAACTTGCCTACTAAAGAAAGACATTAAGTTCAGACACCTGGAAGCCTATTATCTCAGTATATTTATACGTATGTATTCCCTTAAAACCATCAAATGTATTCATTCATAAATTAAAATATACCGGTATTGTCTTGGTATAACTACTATCAGGATAATCTGGCATTTAAATTGTTGACCCTACTACTTCCACATAATCACTGACATGAACTTCTAATGTGTAATCTATCTATCCACACTATAACACCTGAGTTTTATTCTTTTGTTCTCGTTCTGGAGGAGAAAAAAAATAAAAAATAAAAGTATGTTTGTGGCTCGAGAGAGAGGGAAATGGGAGAGAAAGCCCATAATGGAAGAGTGCATGCATACTATACTGTATTACCTTATGACCGCGTGCGTTTGTAGGCGTGGCTGCGAGTGAGAGAGACGCTCATATCTTTTGTGGTGTCGTGGGACCAAGACCAGGCAGAACACAACAGCAACTGAAGAGAACAGGAGCGTTCAAGGCAAGAAGACAAGCCAACAAAACCCGGGCTTACCCCTTTTTTTCCTCGTATAAACAGACCACAGCGCAGTCGCACACCCAAATCACGTTTCTCAATCGCAACCAACAAAAAATCACAGCACCCTACAACAACAACAATGACTGTTAATGCACCGACTCACTGCACTCTTCCACCGATTCGCACCCTACCAACTCGCTCCCCTCTTTCTTTCTTTAAACGGAGACAGCCCATTTTCTTAAACGAAGCTCCAAACCCGAGAATCGTTTTAGTTCGCTGCGATAAGCTTAATTCGGATGGGCTAGGACCCATGAGATCCGTTGTGGAGACCGAATCTGTGTCGGGTAACTCATCAGCGTCATCGGCTATTGATTTCCTCACATTGTGCCATCGATTGAAGGTATGAACGAGAGTGGAAAAAGGGTTGCTTTTCTTTTCTCAGAATAGGCGATAAATGGAAAAGTTTTCACCTTTTTCTTGTTAGCTATGAAATGGGATTTCATTTTCCAGTTTAGAGCAGATGATTGTTGTTTTTATGTGAGTAATTGATTTAACAAATTATGTTTTTAGTTTAGGAATTATTTTTGAAGGAATATAATTTGCTGGAGCTTATAGGCTTTGGAATTTGGAATGCCAAATCGCTACTAACTTTTAGAAGGAAGGTTAATAAAACAAGAATCGGATGATTGTTCTTGTAATCGATGCATGCTCGAATGAATTTGTCGATTTTGTTGCGGCAAAGGAGGGTAATTTTCGAGTTGCCTTCTGGTTGATGAATTTGCTAGGATTGGATTGGTTAGTGTATGAAGGTTAATGCAAATATTGGATAGCATTGTGTTTGTTACTGTAGATAGGACTTAAATAGAAGAGGCATTTAAGGGTATCCCATTTTATTATTAACTCCATTTTCATATGTCGCGCAAAGTTTTCCATCCAATGAGGTTTTGCGGATCATGCTCTGGCTAGGTCTAGAGGGTTTACCAGACCATTGTTGTGTTTAAAGGATTATAGTGAGCTTTGCATGATGCAAATTGAATGGCCCCTGTACTTGTAATTGAAATATCGACTGCAAATTCTCGGCTGTAACAATGTAATTTATGTGGTATAATTGGTGTCTCTGCTACACGTGATCATCATATATTCAAGTGGCTTATTATGGTACAGAAAAGCCCGCTGAAGCCCTGCTTGTTTCTCCTATTCACAACTCTGAACTCTGAAAGAGGTTGGAGCCTGTATTTAGTTTCCTTACTTTTTCCAATACCATGGGTGTGTACATGCGTATATATTTATGCATTCTATATATTATGCTTGTTCATTTTTTCCAGTGGATTTCTCTTTGCTTTGATCACGAGCAAAATATTTGGTTCTTGTTAAAAAAACCATGTTCTTTTCTTTTTCCTCCATGTAAAGCCTGATCTGATGTAGATAAAGGTCTAAATTACATTTTAGAAATGTCTAATCTCTCTCTTTACTCAGACCACAAAACGCAAGGGATGGATCAACCATGGGATAAAGGGTCCTGAATCAATTGCTGACCATATGTACCGCATGTCATTGATGGCGCTGATTGTTGGGGACCTCCCTGGTGTGAATCGAGAAAGGTTTAACTGTTTATACCATGAAGGCTTGTGCATTTCTTTCTTTTTATGAGCCTTCAGGATAGTCAATGTCTATTCTCCTTTATTATTTCCGTATATATAAAATGCAATTAGTAATATTAATTAATTTGATTGCAAAGGTGGTGGTTTGCATTTATCTAATAAGCTTATATTATTTGTTTGTCTGGTCTTCAATTGGTGTTTATTATGTAAGTATTAAACTGCTTCATTGTAGTCTATACCATCTGTAACTTTTGTAAAGGCATTGATCTCATGACTCACCAGCTACTTGCAAGTTCTGTTCTTTCTGCAAGCTGGAAGATCAGTAATTTAGTTTAATACAAAAGTTTGTGAACATCAATGAACAAAAATTAATTGTTGCTCATACAGTTGACACCTCATTCTACCAGCAATTGCAAATGGAAATGGGCAAGTTTGGTTGGCCCAGATTTATTTAGCATATGAACCGTACTTCATCTTAAAAGCCTTGTAGAGCTGGTCAGCAGGCTGGCTGTAAGAAACATGCCTGGTACATAATCATGTAATCCAAATTGGTAGACGAATCAGCGGAACAGACCAATCTCTAAATGATTTACTACAGAAATTTTATGATTAACCTACAAATGATTCAATGCCATACTAAGATAATGGGGGAGATTCTTAGGCTTTTGCTCAAGCAGGAAAGTGTTGGGCTATCAATCAGAAAATAGAAACCAGAAATTCAATTTTCTATTAGACTATATCATTTCTTAAGTCTGTTGAAGTGAATAAATGCAGGCTGGCGTTGTATATCTGATTAACTCTACTTGTCGATACTGTATCTAATGCTAATGTAACTTACAGGCCTTTAAAAAGGCATTGTGGTAAATTTACCAATTAAATTTGTTTTTCGGGATAATTGGATGCCTCATTTTTCAGCCAAGTTAGAGTGGTAGAAAAAGATAGTGGAACCGCTGCACTGCCTAGATATATTGGAATTTTGGTGTCAGTGTTTCTCAATTTATAATGTACTATTAGAAAGAATGGAGAAGGGGAAAAATAGTTATTTCAGAGTATTTTTCCTGATTATGCTTTTGGAAGTACAATTTGCTTTATTTATTTTTTATTTCATGGAAGATTAGATTTCCTTTGGTGAAAGGGGCAGAATGATTAGTTTTTCAATTGAGTTAAAATATTTATTGGGTGATATCATGATTTTTATTTGTAAAGCTGATAAAATTGGTAATTGACATATTGTTTCACTTGTCCTTTGTCTCGGGGGGTTGCTTGTGATTTTTTTCATTATCTTATTGTAACAGGTGTATAAAGATTGCGATTGTGCATGATATTGCTGAAGGTATTCTACTAAATATAGTTGATAAATGATATGTTATTTCCATGTGTAATTTCACATGTAGGCATGGTTACAGGTTCATTTATGCTCAAATGGAAATTTACATGCTTCTTTCGGAATGTGCAGAGCATGGATTTTTCTTCTTTTTTTTGGAAGGGGGGTGGAGTCATTAGTATCTTGCCTAAGCAAAATCATGTCTTGAATCTGTGCTGATTGTTAACCTTGAAAAATAACTCCTTCCTGCATAAATGGCTCAAGAATCTACTTGAACTGCTCCAGCCATTGCACGTCATGAATAGATTGCCAAGTCAGGAAAAAAGTGGACCAAATTTTAGAATAATAGATCTCTCACAGAGAGTAAATTTTTGGCTAAAAATTAGAAGAGCAGACTCAACGTTTGAGTTTCATGAGCACATTTAATCTAGTTCTTTTGTCACTATTTGACTCTTGTCAGGCCACAAAAGTGAAACATATAAGTTGATGCTCCAAAACCATAATACTCCACAGAGCATAACCATGCTTGCACATAATGAGTGAGAAAACAATGTGTGTCTGCAAATATTGGGTTGCAGTCAGAAATAAGAACTGTGTATCTTTTATAATTGTAGAGGGAAGAAGAACCCAACAATAGCTACGACATGGATTGATCTTTGTATTCCATGTTTGTAATTGTACTCTTTTTATATATCAAATTGAGTTATTGTGTTTTACTTTTGCTAAATATGCAAATAAATTTTTTGGGGGTTTTGAATTTTGAGTTGGGGTTTGGACATAGCTATTGTTGGAGATATAACACCATCAGATGGTGTGCCTAAACATGAAAAGAGTAGAATGGAGCAAGCGGCTTTAAATGAAATGTGCAAAGTTCTTGGTGGAGGAATGAGGGGTACACAACTAATCACCGGCTCTTGTTATCTTGACTTGTAGTTGATTCAGCTTTGAATTTTCTGGAATAAAATATTCTCATTTTTCAGCTGAAGAGATCAAAGAGTTATGGGCAGAGTATGAAAACAATGCTTCCTTGGAGGCCAACCTTGTCAAAGACTTCGACAAAGTATGTGGTGAAATTTGAATTTTTGAATGATGTTATAAAGAAACCAAAAATTTGTTATCAATTGATTTTTTTTGTTATTGAAATATACGGTGAAACTCATTGTAACACGGGACAGTTGTCAAATAAATGTGTTTGTCATGTGCGCTGTATATTCATATCTACTTTGACAATTTTTTTTGAAAAGCTGCAGGAAGCTGTCTATGATGACCAAGCTTTAAAGTAGTTTGGTTTCTGCCCAGGGACTTCTTCCATCCATACGTTGTGATCCTCATTTTGTGTTCATGTTCACTGGTTGCTGTTGAAATGTTTTTTAATTCTCTTTCTATTGGTAGATATATGCTTGTACATGTATTTATTCACTAGGAAAGCTACCTAATGTTAATGCTATAAAGGGCTTCTACTGTAATCATCTTCAATGCATTGA
>Ga0325411_1008263_pt1 | contig 11281 bp, 10 predicted proteins | sample PopdelMetagenome_13_FD_206181 | JGI IMG/M metagenome (GOLD analysis project Ga0325411, IMG submission 206181) | Populus deltoides microbial communities from Bellville, Georgia, United States - Xylem-PdIQD-R4 | ecosystem: Host-associated > Plants > Phyllosphere > Stem > Wood/Secondary xylem...
GTGGTATTAAAAAAAAAAAGACTTAAAATTGTGTATTAGTCCGTATTCTTGCATAGAGGTACAAATCCCAGCCCAATACAATGAAAGATTATAATTATATATATAAAATAAAATAAAATAAAAACCTTCATTCAAGTAATATTTAAAAAAGCCCATCATGTTATTTGTTAAAGATCCTCCCATGGGTTAAAATATTTTTTTGACCCAAACCCAACAGAAGAAGGCGCGCATATCCTCTGAAAAATCCCCCCTTCGTAGAAATTTTTTCCTGCTCCTCTAACTGCCGTCTCCCGCCATCCACTCCTGCCAAAACAAGAAAGCTTACGCTTTTGGTCTCCACAATTTCATCGAAAAATAGACCAACGCAAGACTCCCTGTCAAATTTTTTATTCTATCTCCTTAATTCCGTCTCAGAAAAAAAAAATGCTCCGTCTCTGTCATAGAAATCGACGCTACCTTCGTCTTCCTCTCCCTCGCTTGTTCTCCTCCTCTTCTTCATCCTCTAAAAACCCCATCGAGCCCCCAAACAATCGCAAAAATTCCCAATATATGCCTACCCTACCAACTATTCTCCACCAGAATCACCTTATCCATACCAACACAACCACCACCGCCTCCTCTCTTCCTCGTAGCTCCGTACTCGCTCTCTCTGCCACTCTCGTCTCCGCCGTACTCGGATCCCTCGCTTATAATAATTTACAATCCACAAACCCTAACCCTAACAGCAATAATGATCACAATTCTCTGTACGCTGCATTTGAGAAGACAATTTCAAAACCAAATGAATTTTTTAAGAGAATCGTTTGTCACGTGAGCCAAACAGGCGTTGCCGCGTCGGTCTTATGGCAATCTCTAAGGTCTGTGCTTTCTTCTGCCAATCATGAGGTGAGGGTTGGATTTGAGCTTCGCGTGGCGTCTTTGTTGGCGGATATTGCGGCGGCAAATGCTGCACGCAGGACATCTTTGGTTGGGGCGGGTGGTGGTGCGGTGGTGGATTGGTTATTGGAGACGGTTGCGGTAAGTGGGAACGGGTGTGGTACCCAGGCTGAGGCGGCTAGGGCATTAGCGTATTTGATTGCGGATCCTAATGTGTCTGCTGATGTTCTTGGGAGGCCTCGTGTTGTGCCTTATTTGCTACGGTTTCTATTTTCGTGCCAGCCGAAGAAGAATGTGAGGTTTTTACTTCCTGTGAAGTTTGGTGTTGGTGACTGATTAAATGGTGATTAGTTTCAAATATGTTCATTGTTGAATCCAGTGAAGTTTGCAATTTCTTGCCATCTGTGGTCGATTAGTTGTGCTTTTATATATATGCGTCTAATTTATGTGCATGAATGATGTCTGGAGAATGGTAAATTAAGATTTTAATGACTGGTTTTTATGTCAATTTTACTTCATTGTTTCATTTGGTTATGTGCAAGGATATTTAGGCTTTGTAGTCATTTTAAGTGTTTTATTTTTTACCATTGATACATTCCATTTGAGACGTAGTTCATTCGATATTTCTGATTCTTTGAAAGGTAGGAGCATGCTTGTGGCTGCAATCATGGATACTGTCACATCCTACTGCGATAGGTTAGAAAAGGTTCCTTTTAAGCCACCCTAACCAGGAAATGCAGAAATGAGGGACATTGCTGCAGCCATTGAAGTTGTTGAGGAAGGTGGTTTACAGATGGACAATGCAGGTGAAAATGAATACGATGACGATGGTGGGAGAGGAATGGAAGGCATTGGAATTAAAATCTTTGAAGGTTCAACAGTTTTAGGTCTTTCAAGGACCAGTGGACTTGTGGAGTTGGAGCATTCTGATGCTGTTCATGTTGAATCATTTGGCCACACTCCTAAAACAGTTGCCTTGCTTCATAAGCATGACCATTCGTTTGCAAAAGAAAAAATGTCTTCTGCCGTTGTTTCTGGACTCTGGGATGACCTGCGTTGTCAGCATGTTGCTGTACCCTTTGCAGCATGGGCATTGGCATCTGAGGTAAATAGATATCATATCCAAGAACTGGATCAAGATGGACAAGCTGTCATGACTGCTTTAATGGCACCTGAGAGATCTGTTAGATGGCATGGGAGCTTGGTGGCCCAATTGCTGTTGGAGGATCGCAATCTTCCTTTGAATGATTCTGTTTCTGATTGGAGTTTCAGTCTTCTGGCTACTATTTCACAGGCAAGCAAAAATGATGATATCCCTTTGGCTCAGATGGCTTTGTCTGCCCTTTTGCTTTCTGTTGAAAGAAGTCCAGAGGCAAGAAAGATAGTGATAGGAGAAAGGTCTTCTGCTCATGAGAGACACAGCTAAGCGGACAACAAATCACAAGCAGGTACAAGAAGCATTAGCGAAGGCATTAGAGTTACTTTCTACCAGTGATGTTCACTTAACTCTTGAAGATAGTCAGAAGTGGTCTGGCATTCTGCTATCTTGGGTTTTTGCAAAATTTTCTTCCACTGCTATGCGATCTTCATCTATAAAAATTCTCTCATGCATTTTTGAAGAACATGGCCCATCTACCCTTCCAATTTCTCAAGGCTGGCTAGCCATTTTGCTAAATGAAGTTTTAGTTTCGAGCAAGGTGTCATTTGGTAAAGGAGGAACTCAGCCTAAAGCGGACAAAGTGAAGGTATGGAGATGCTTTGCCCCCCTCATTTCATATAATAGATGTCGTCGATTTAATTGAACCTTTTTTCTCGTGTCTTTTAGAATGTATTTTATTTTCCCTATTTGTGCACTGGCATTTATCAAGCTCAATTAACTTTTGCAGACTCAAATTGATCAGTCCAACATTGCTTTTGCTACACAGACTGCTAATCAATTGGCAGGTGCTGCTGTGGATCTAGCAAGGAATCAGCTAGGAACAGACATTGATTCTGTTGATAGTTTCCCTCTGGAATATCTTCTTTCCATGGATCCTTTTATTGGACCACTTAAGAACATGAAGAAAGACTCTGCACCTAAATTTAATGTGGAAGATTCTGCTTTGGCAACTCTTAAGGGGATCAAAATCAAAGCACTGACAGAGCTCTGTTCCGAAGATTCTTTATGTCAAGACAAAATATATGAATTTGGGGTGCTATGTTTGCTAAGGCGCTTTCTGTTGAGTGATGATTATGAGAAACTTGCTGCGATGGAAACTTATGATGCTTCTAGGGTCCCTGAGCCACAAGAACAAAGTGCTAATACTGCTGGTGAGTCGTCCAATGCAGATGGTAATGATCCATCTAGTGTTCGAGTTCCTCTGACAGCTCACATTCGAAAGCATGCGGCTAGGCTATTGACTACTCTTTCACTGATTCCAAAAGGTTATTGTAGCAGATAAAGCCTGGTGTAAATGGCTAGAGGATTGTGCTCATGGGAGGATCGCAGGTTGTCATGACCTTAAAACACAGAGTTATGCTAGGGCAACTCTCTCTAATGTGCTGTGCAACCATTATACTGGTAATAGTGATGGTAGTGAGACTGAAGCTCGAAATAGAAAAGGTGATTGTGCTCGTTATGGTGACATGATCTTTTTGGTTAATCCAGATTTGCCACACTGGAAGCATTGTGAAAAAAATAGATGTTATGATGATTAAAAAAAATAAATTTTCTTCAACTGAGGATTCTGTCAACAGCATTTCAATTGGAAATAGTGATTTAGATGATTGTACCAGGTCATCCGGTTGCAAGGAATTTCCCAAGGACTCTAATTCAGAAGTTCCAGAGATAGATGTTGTCTTTGTACATGGTTTGCGTGGTGGGCCTTACAAGACGTGGCGCATAGCTGAGGACAAACACTCAACTAAGTCTGGCTTGGTTGAGAAGATTGATGAGGAAGCTGGGAAGTTAGGAACATTTTGGCCAGGTCAATGGCTCTCAGCAGACTTCAGTCGAGCTCGTCTTTTTACCCTCAAATACAAGGTTTGTTTTAATTTCGATACTTCTATAAAAAAGTGCCTGATTCAAAAGAATGGTATTCCATCTTTTTAAGCCTCTCAACTGGGTTTTTCCTCTATCACAAGCCTCATCAATGTCTAACTCTTGTTTGAATGTCAATGCAGACGAGTCTTACACAGTGGTTCGGAGCTAGCCTGCCTGTTCAGGTTTGTACCCAATTTGTTGATATTGTGGTAGGATTAGTGCATGACTTTATGTCGGGGGTGTGATTTGAGGAGTTTGATTATCAACAATTCAAAAATATTAATCAAACTATTTTGGTGAATAATGGTGATCAATCTATCGATGGCTTTAAAAAGATTAAAAATATGCAGGTCAAACTTTGAATTTCAGGAACTCTTTTAAGTTTTTGCAGTTTAGTCATTTTATATACTAACATTTGTAGATTTGTCAAGTTTAATGGTCCAAGACATAAGATTGAGGATTTACACGCATGTCAAGGTTAATGCTCGCATTGCTCATATACATTTGAATTTCCCAAATTAGATGGACAATCCAATTTATAAAACTGGGTCTAATATTTTTAATCATAACTTGGATGATCATATAATACCATCAGTGAAAAATTGTCATTTTGTTGTGAATGTACTCGTGGTTTCTAATCATGCTATGTTAGTGACATCTTGTTTGCTGTGAACATCATTTCCTTCGGGCTTTTAGTATTCCACTTTGTTATAAGATTTCTGATTAAAACTCGCAGGAAGTCAGCTCCAAGCAGTTAGAGCAGCTTGTGGATGCCGGCATTGGAAATCATCCTGTTGTATTTGTGACTCATAGGTAAGCTTTATGGTTGAAGTCCTCAGTTTTTGTGAGGTAATAAATTCGAACTTTCTCTTTCTTGTTTGATACTCGTCCTCTCCTTGTGTTCGGATGAATGGAGAGCCTGATGGATGCTGGGCACTGCTTTGCAGACCAAGGTAACTCCAATTGTTGAGGGATATGGAGGATGGGCCTGGAGGATGGAAATTGTGCCAATCGAATCAGCTTACCCTGGATTTGGTGAACTTATTGTAAGTGTGATCTGGAAACTTTTCTTTCACTTCTACTTTATACCTTTTAAGATGGTGGATGAGTTTATTGGATTCTATGACTTCTGGAAGGGTTGGGGTTGGTTTTACCAAACCATTGCATATTTTATGACTACGTACTTGGAGGCTCAAATGCTTCTTTTTTCCCTGAAGTTTCCTAGCTCTAGCCTTTTTCAGAGGCCAAAACATTCTGTCAAAATGCTATACGTGTTAGACTTCTGTAGAATTTTGCGATTGACTCTTTTATCAAGAACACTGAAACAGGTTCTAGAGTCGACAGATCACATAAATTCATGCAAGCCAGTGTGCCGCACTGATCCTTCGAATACCGAGACATTAAAATTCTTACAGAAGCTGAAGACCCGTTACTCATGAAGATGAAGAGATGTTCACCGTGAAATTGTTGTCAATAGCCACACCGAACTTTGAACACTGAGACTTGATATTAGCGATGATTAGATTTCAAGGAAGCTGCGGGATACAAAATTTGACTTTGAAGAGAGACCGATTCCAACCTTTTGTAGAGATGAAGCTTTGGGACCTGATAGGATGCAGCATACAGATGTTCAATTTGTTCTCTAACCATCATCACAAGAAAGTTCTAGGTTTTTGGTCCCATTATATATATATATATATTTTTAAATTGTACACTAGTCTTGTATATCGTACATTTCTACCTCATTCATAGATTTTATCTGTTAATAAACCATTCATGCGTCTGTATATAAAAATACCGTTGAGAGGAAGAAGAGAAATAAATTGAGAAATGGAGAACAAACTTGTTATTTATGCTCTTCACATACCTCTGATTTTCCATGGAATGTATTGGATAATACGTCTAAAGTAGTAGTGGCGTGTTACTGTAGGGCTAAAGGAGTGGGATGAATGTGGTCGGATATGCCACATGTAGAGACAGCTATCGTTGGAATTAATTAGTGGCCGGTAACAGTTGAAAGAAAAAAGCAGTAGCCCATTATCCTTAGATAATTTGGGCGGAGTGTATTGCTTAGTTACAGCCTTGCAGCCCACTAAGCAAAGAATAAACCTCGTCATCGTCTAATAGTAGCAGGAGAGGAGAGGTTTTTTACTCTCTTTTTTTCAAGTTTTTTTTTTTTAATATTCTTAGATGATTTCATAATTCTCATTGAATCCGGATTCATGATTTAACAAGTTAAAGTCTAGAAGATTCAACTAAATTTACTTGATTTTTTTTAAGCTGATTTTTTTGTCAAATTATTTATTGTTGTTATATTTTTTAAATTATTAATTAAATTAATAACTCGAAACTTAAATCTTTTTATTTTTTTTTATTTGACCTGTAACAACAAATCTAGTTTTGTATTGAAAAGAAAGTCTTTAGTAATTTTTTCCCTTTTCGCCTCTCTAATTAATGGTTTTAAAGAATTCTAAATTTGAAACGATGTCACTATCAATATTTTCGTTATATATTTTTTTTCTTCTATCTTCTATTTCTGCTGTTTAGATTAAAAACATGTAAAACGACGACGGAAGTAGCATCTTAGACAAACATACTTTAATAGTTCAGGCATCATTGCCAATCTCAAATCATTGGCTTTTTCATGAAGTTGCCATTAATTCTATTAAAAGTAGGACTTTACGGGTAGAAAACTTAGGCAAAAAGTTCTTACCAGCATTGTTGCGGTAATTAATTTTATGTAATGATTTTATAAACCATTTACATGGCAAGGAAATTAGTATTTACATAAACCTGTCTTCTTCTTCTTTTGTATGTGTGATTTTTTTCCCTTTAATTATACACTCTAATATACCTAAATTATTTTCACACTAATTTTACTTTAGATTTGGGAAACGACGGAAAACCACTTCTTTTCCCAATCATGAAAAACGTCGGCGTTTCGTTTTCACTTCATTGTCCTATAAATCCTGGTTTGCAGCAATAAGGAATATTTTTCCGAATGGCAGTCGGTGACTCACAAAATTTATAATATATAAAAAATATAAAAAGACAATAAAATGTATTTACATCTGCTGTTAAAAATGCTATATTAAAATATTATATTTTTTATTTTTTAAATTTTATTTTTAGTAAAATAATTAAAAAAAAACAATTCAAAATAAAAAAATTCAAAAAAACACTACACTCCAAAAACACCCAAAATAAATCCAAAACGAATATAAAAACAACTGAAAATATCCCTACAGTACCCAAAAAAGCAAAGCAAAGGCAGCTGGCGGCGGATCCATGGGGGCAGCCAAAAACCAAAACAGTATCACATGCATATCCCCTGGTTTTATCAGAATCAACGGCTGTGATCAGAAGCCACCCCTCAATCCGACGGCCTTAAACATAACCGCGTTTCCAACTCCATCCTGATAAAAGAAAAGAAAAGGAAGTTGACACTCACAAATCCTCTCTTCTCTCAGACCCTACCGTCTCTCTCTAAAACTTCAGATTCGTTCCCTTTCAGCTCATATAAACCTATTTCTTTTTCTACAATTTAATTTATAAAGAGAGAAAAATAAATATTAGATCTATCCTTACGCCATTTTTATCCAATAGAAAGATGCAATCCAGCGGTTCCGACTCACAGCCACAACAAGAGCAGAATAAACGGCAGCAGCAGCAAGGACAACAACCGCCGCCTCCACCGCAACAACAACAGTGGATGCCTATGCAGTACCCGGCCGCGGCTATGGTAATGCAGCACATGCCGCCTCAACATTATGGACTGCCGCCTCCACAACACTATATGGCTGCTCCTGCGTACCACCAGTACCAGCATCACCACCATCTCCCGCATGTACAGCAGCAGCAGCAGCAGCAAAGAGAAGGATCCAGTGGAGATAATAAAACTATATGGATTGGTGACTTGCATCACTGGATGGATGAAAATTATTTACATACCTGCTTTGCTTCTACTGGCGAGGTATGGATATGAAATATTTTTGTATTTTCCCTACATATATAGCAAAATTCATTTTTTTTTAAATGCGCATGTTAGATGATTGTTTTCATTAATTTCAATTTTTTCGAGGATTACAAAGAAAAAATCGTTGTATTAAATATACCTGAAAGTTTGAAGATCATGTAGGGAATGGCTTGTAAAGCGTTGGTGGTGTTTTGTACCTTAAGAACTTGTTTGAAAATGATATTCTAACACTAACAAATAAGAATCACTGAAACGTGGATCAATGAACAGAATATTGATGATGATAGAATTTGTTGTGTCGAAATAACGTATTTGTAAGATAACTATTAAAGGCATAAACTTTGCTACTTATATTTGATAACATGCACTTAGCTTATACAAAGAGCTAGTGCTTTTAACGTGGATATTCTTATTGTACTTGTTAATATAATGCAATGCATTACTGTGCTGGTAGGCAAAGGAATGACTGTTCTTTATAATTTTAATGAAAGAAATTGTTTTTGCAGTTTGGTGACTGTGCTCTTTCGTGTCTGACAACCAGTGTTGTATATTGACAGATTGCTTCTATCAAGGTTATTCGCAGTAAGCAGACAGGTTTGTCCGAGGGCTATGGGTTTGTGGAATTTTTTACACATGCCACAGCTGAGAAAGTTCTACAGAACTATGGTGGCATTCTTATGCCTAACACAGAACAGCCTTTCCGCCTCAATTGGGCAACATTTAGCACGGGTGACAAGCGATCAGATAATACTCCTGATCTTTCTATTTTTGTAGGAGACTTAGCTGCAGATGTTACTGATAGTTTATTGCAAGAAACTTTTGCGAGCAAATATCAGTCTGTTAAATCTGCAAAAGTTGTATTTGATGCCAATACTGGTCGTTCAAAAGGTTATGGTTTTGTGAGGTTTGGAGATGATACTGAAAGAACACAGGCAATGACTGAAATGAATGGTGTATATTGTTCGAGCAGGCCTATGCGTATTGGTGCTGCAACCCCCAGGAAGTCCTCTGGATATCAGCAACAAGGTATTAGATTATTGTTCTTTCTTTGAATCTTTATCATACAAGTTCTTTCTTTGAATCTTTGTCATATTGAACTCTTCTTGTCTTATTTTTAGGCGGATATGGATCAAATGGTGCTTCTTCCCAAGGCTTCCAATCGGATGGCGATTCCAGCAATGCAACAGTGAGATTTCAAGCTTCTTTGTGCAGTTTTAATCTTTAGGATGCCCATGTTTTTTCTTTGAATAGACTATGTTTCTGTGTAGATATTTGTTGGAGGGCTTGACCCTAATGTCACTGATGAAGATCTCAAGCAGCCTTTCTCTCAGTATGGTGAGATAGTGTCCGTTAAAATACCAGTCAGTAAAGGATGTGGGTTTGTACAATTTGCCAACAGGTAAAACTTTGTGGCTGTAACTCTGCTTTGCCTTGAAAATATGTGAATAATAATGTATTGGTTGGTTATTCCTTCATTACCGAGTTACTACATGATTCTCTATCTAACTTCAATTGTCAGGAATAATGCGGAAGAAGCATTGCAGAAGTTGAATGGAACAGTAATTGGCAAGCAAACTGTGCGTCTTTCTTGGGGTCGCAATCCAGGAAATAAGCAGGTATTGATTCTCCCTAGCTTTCTATCCACAGCCACCTTACTTCATATCTTTCTTTCATTACCTTACCGGATAGGATGTGTTTAGAATAAATACGAACTCTTTTTGGAAAAAAAAAAAGAGTCCGCAGTATAGAGTTCAAGTGTAATTAGCTTGCTCAGAACTGTTTTTATTTTTAAGTTTGGTAGGATAGCTGTTTATTTACATCTGAAGGATGTTTTGACATATTTTGTAAGAAAGTGTTGATAGCTATTGAAATTGTAGTCTTACCAAAACTGAGAATCTTTACAACTTTCTCTGAAGTCATATTCTATACTATATGTCCAAAGCAACTAATGTTAGAAATCATCTGTTTAATGAGTTCATATTCTGTTTCAAGCTCTCTTTTTTTTCTTTCCCTTTTGTTTTTGGTATTCAAGCTTGTTTATTGTGTTGGTGTTGTTGGGATTTGGCAGCATAGAGCAGATTTCAGCAGTCCCTGGAATGGGGCATACTATGGAGGGCAGGTTTATGATGGTTATGGATATGCTCTGCCACTACCTCATGATCCAAGCACGTATGCTGCGGCATATGGGGCTTACCCTGTGTATGGGAACCACCAACAGCAAGTAAGCTGAGTGAATTGTACCCCGAAAGAGCATGATGTAGCTCTGGTAATCAGTATTAATCATGCTAGAAGGGGAAATTCGTTTCATTTCTCTTCAATTCCATCGGTTCTGTAAAATTCTTATAAATCTCTACAATTTGTGGAGTGGAACTGAATTTTGATGACTTGGGGTAGCTTTATAGGGATTTAATTTATCATTTGTTTAGGATTATAGTAGTTGAAGAAAAACTTTATCAATTGGAATAGATTGTTTTGCAGTATGCTGTCTGAATAAAGTTGTGCTCCAGAGCGTGAGTCTGCCAAACTCTATTCTAAATCTGCTCTAGTATGAGTTAATTACCTTAGTTTGTCCAATATTTATTCGAGTAGGATGAATGTTTGCAGAGGTGCTCGATACTTTCTTGCTACAATATCAGTTTGTTACCTACTGAGCAGATAAAGAAAAATTTACAATATTCACCTTGACCTTTTGTGTTTATAGTAATTTACTATAAAAATATTACTTTTATATTATTTAAATTAAGAACTATCATAAAAGAGTTCAACTTAAATTAAAAAGATATTATTTTATATTATACTTAATTGTATAAAGAAATATGAAATTAATGAAATGCAAGAATAGAAGCGGTGGCATGATAACGGCGATAAGTAGATAAGCGACCAGTGGCAAGCAACCTGAAAGGCCTTATTGGCATCTGAATCAACACAATTCCATGCTGTCGGCGATCTAAAAAATAGAAGCAACGTAATCCACGAAGCATGAACCTCCCCATACAGCACGTGATGCCCAAATACGATGACGTTAAGACCTTTTATCCCAAGTGGTCTTACTGTTACAAGTCAATATCATAAGCGGTGGTAATCAGTGTTAGTGGACCCCAGAAGCAATCACGATGTGAGGTTCCTTCCAATCGTCCATTCGGGCCCAGAGGTCGTGCTGGTCTCGTGGTGCGCTAGGGTTTGGCCCTTCTTTAATCTCCGCATTAGGTCGTGTTAGATTCTCTAGACGATTAGGGGTAATGGTATTTTAAATAACTGTAATTTTTTATTTAAATACTTATATTTACAAAATTTAATAAATTGAATATCCTGTCAAATAAATCTGTATAATAAATCAACTAAAAATCATACATAAAATACTTGTATTTCATGATTTTTTTATTTGAATAATTGTGTTGTACCTGGCC
>Ga0325411_1008264_pt1 | contig 11280 bp, 8 predicted proteins | sample PopdelMetagenome_13_FD_206181 | JGI IMG/M metagenome (GOLD analysis project Ga0325411, IMG submission 206181) | Populus deltoides microbial communities from Bellville, Georgia, United States - Xylem-PdIQD-R4 | ecosystem: Host-associated > Plants > Phyllosphere > Stem > Wood/Secondary xylem...
TTAATCCTGTTTTTCTGGTTTGCAGAAAAAAATAGCAGAAAAACACCAGCTAGGGAAACACACACGAGAGAGAGAACCGTAAGTTCAATCTGACTTATCTCCATATTGAGATTTATTTTAATTAGCTATTCATTTATTTTGTTTTCTGCTTCATGAATTCTATTTACTGTGATTAATCATGTATGTGTTTTGCGATGAAATCGGTTTCCTAGTTGGTTGAATGAGGTTTTACACTGCTGTTGCTTCATGAGTTCTTTACAAGCGTTTGTTTATAAATTGTTGTAGTCCCATTAGTGGTCTGATTAGCCGAGGGGAAAAGTAATTATGATAATGTGCTTTGCTTGATTCTTTTACTTTAATGAGCGATTAGTTTTTGTCATCCTCTGTTTTTGCAAAAATGCCCAGGTGATGCTGAAGTTTAGATTTACTTTTCACAATCATTTCCCTATTATGGCGATCAACTATAGTTTACCACTGCCTCATGAGCCTGGGTTTTTTTTTTTCCTCCAAAGCCTAACTGATTTTGCTGTCTTCAATTGAAAATTAAAGAATATTTGTTGATGTGCTTCAGTTTTTGTTTTTTTGAAAATTAAAGACCTAATACTTATTTTGATAAGACAGGGTGGAAATTTCTTATAACATCATTCCAAGAACAAACTGGCCATGCATTCACTAAAACACAATTGAAAAACAAATAGGATAGATGTAAAAAGGATTGGAGGATATGGAATAAGCTGGTTTTTGAAACTAGTATCGGCTGGAGTAGTGAGTTAGGAACAATTTCAGCTAGCGATGAGTGGTGGAAAGAAAAAATTCAGGTAAATTCCCCATCATCCTAACAATTTCTTTTATTATTGTCAAACTTCAAAAAACATTTCAATATATGATCCTTCATTAATTAATTTTATTTATTATATGCAGCAAATTAGAGGAGCCAAAAAATTCAGACATAATGGTGTTGAATGTCTTTGAAGAATAAATATGACAGAATGTATTCCAACATTGTTGCAATTAGAGAGTTTGCATGGGTTCCTTCATCAGGAGTACTTGGTGGCAATGATGTCGATCCTGGCACAAGCAATGCCAACATTGATCGTACTGGTTTCGAAAAAGGAAGCGGTGATTCGGAGGAGGATGGGATTCCAAATTTCCAGACTGACATGTCTCGAATGGTTGGAGGGATAAATATGTCAAACAACAGCAACACAAAGAGCAGTGGTAAAAGAAAAGAACGAGATCCTTCTGAGGTCAGAGGTAGAAAGAAGAAAAAGTCTGGAATTGGTGTTCAGCTGCTGTTAAGGTGCAATCAACTACTTAAGAGTATGTCGACTAAGAGTGATTCCACTTCTTTGAATATGGATCGCTGAGTATTCGTGGGGTGAGGGCTGAGCTCCACTCAATTCCTGGAGTTTCAATTGAAGATGAGTTTCACGACTTTGCTACGGGGTATCTGAGTTTAAGAAGGAAAAGAGAAATATGGGCCAGTATTGGTGATAAGCAACAGAAGTTGAGATGGTTGCAAAAAATGTATGCACGAAGTAAACATGCTTAGCTGACATGGTATGATTTCATTTTCTTAATTGTTAATCAATTAACAATGTTCAAGTGTTTACGGTATTGATACATGTTTATTTTATTTTTGCAGAATAATGTGATGACAGTTTTTAAGAGTAGTTTCCATTTGCTAAAGTTTGTTCGAGTCATTATATTATTCCACATTTCGTGTTGAGACATGTTATCTATTTTTGGGTTCCCAAAAAAAAATGAGAAAACACAAAAAAAAATATTTGGAAGCAATCCAAAAAATAATAAGAGCGAGAAAAGGATGTTAGAATGCCAAAAAAAGGTCAAAATTGGTTGAGGAGGTTCAAAAATATAAAAGATTGAAATTTGACATCATATTTTTGACTGGTGAGAGCCCTGTTGACAAGGAAAATTCAAGTTGAGGAAGAAAAGTTCAAAATCAGATGTTTATGGACTCAATTAAATTTTATCTAAGGTTTAATTGAATTCATGGAGGGTTGAATTGTAAGAAAAATTAATTTTAAAGTCAATTTAGGTTTTTATTGGAAGAAATTAAAGTTCTGGGGTCCAATTATAATTTTGAAGAGTTGATTTGGTCAAATCAGAGGCTTAATTGTATAATTATTGAAGTTTGATGGTAAATTAGGGACTTGATTGAAACAATCCGAAGCCAAAGACCAAACTGGAAAATGCATTAAAATTAAGGGATCCAATTATAATTTATCTGGGGGACTTGATTATAAAATTGTAAAAACATCCAAGGACTAAATCATAAATATCCATTTTTTTATAGGAAAACGGTGCCGTTTTAGAGCACTATTTCATCACCTTTCTTCAAAGCCATTTTAGCAGACAGTTAAGTCATTTCAGCAATAAAAACAGCAGATTGTTCAGTTATGGGGAATGTTTCAGTAAGAAAATTTAATTTTAAAATCAATTTAGGCTTTCATTGGAAGAAATTAAAGTTCTGGGATCCAATTATATTTTTGAAGAGTTGATTTGGTCAAATCAGGGGTTTAATTGCATAATTATTGAAGTTTGATGGTAAATTAGGGACTTGATTGAAACAATCCGATGCCAAAGACCAAACCGGAAAAGACATTAAAATTAAGGGATCCAATTATAATTTATCTGGGGGACTTGATTACAAAATTGTAAAAACATCCAAGGACCAAATCATAAATATCCATTTTTTATAGGAAAACGGTGCCGTTTCAGAGCACTATTTCATCACCTTTCTTCAAAGCCATTTCAGCAGACAGTTAAGCCATTTCAGCAATAAAAACAGCAGATTGTTCAGTTATGGGGAATGTTTCACGGCTATTGTTCCTCTACATGTCGTTACCAAGCTGAACGTTGCACCGCATGGCATTTTTTGGCTTATAAAAGCCAGAGAAAGACGGCGAAAGAAGGGGGGAGAAAAGGAACGAGAGAGGAGAAGAAAGGAGAAAATAGAGGGTGGGAAATCTTTTGAAAAGAATGAAAGAAATAGAGAGACGGGGAAAGAAAGTTACAGAGGAAGAAGGAAGGAAAAATGAGAACCACTGTTGGTCTTCCTCTCCACCGCTGCCACAACGCCGCCACTGAGAAGGGGATATCGATCAATAGACAAAAAAGAAAACAGAGGCTCACGCCTATGCACAAAGAGGAGAAGAGCCACCGTCGCCCCTCACAGCAACTCCACCGGCCAACAACCTCCACCGCACCGTCTGAAAGCCACCAGTAGCTCCACCTCCACCAGAGACCAAAAGGAAAAGAACCAAATAGAAGTAGACGAGGAAGGAAAAAAAAAAAAAAAACAGAGGCTGGTGTCTCTGCACGGGGAAGAAGAAGAAAAGCTGCTGCAAACATAACCACCGTGAACCATCGTCGGCTTCCTCTCCACCGTCACCAGCATCACTGTGAGCGTCAACAGGTCAGCGTTCCTCCCTTTCCCCTTTTCCTTCTTCTTCTTTTTCTTCTCTGCACCGTCTCCACTGTTCGCGTGGCATGTGAACAGTTGAGAGTGCTCCACTGTTCACGTGGCATGTGAACAGTTGAGAGTGCTCCACTATTCACTGGGCTGAACAAGTCTGGCCCAACCCAAAATGAGTGGGCTGGGTTCTGCCAAGTAAAAAAAAATTAAAAAAATATTTTTGAAAGTTTGTGATTTTTCCGCGTATAATTTTATTGAATTTTGCTTAATATTGGTTTGTATTTTTATATCGTAAAGATACAAATCCAATATTAAAATACCCAATTTTCGTCAAAACATTAAAAAATATATATATGTTTTGTTTTTATGCATACGGCCAAGTCTCTCAAAAATTAAAAAAAATTCATCATAATGTATTTTCAAACAACAAAGAAAATTTCAAAAAATATGTACTAGCATGCATTTTGGCTTTAATAATCAGTTTATTAAAGCCACAAGAACTAGGCCAATATTTCAAAAATTCTGAAAAAAAATTATTTTGTTTTTTCTTTTAATATCTGGGGTTACAACCTTATACATAAGACGTATTCCGGATAGTAAGTTCTTTTGTTAACGTTAGAATGGTTAGGGTTCATCCGATAAGATAAGGATCTTCTTACCAAGGAGAACTTTTCTTAAATCATAGACGGACCAACAACTAGAAAACATTACAAGATCTTAGATTTTATCAGACAATAAAACAATGCAACCTACCTTAGGTAAGACGTATTTGAGGTGCTAATACCTTTTCTTTACGCAACTAGTCCCCGTACTCGATCTCCGAGACCAGTTAGGATTCCTAGTGACCAAAATACTAGGTGGCAACTCCCATTCCATTTTTCCACTAATAAAAGACAAGAATTCCTTGTCTCCCCACATTTGCCGTATTAGATACATGATTTGAGAGTGGATGTTTACGCCGCGACGCCGCAGACGTGCGACAAGACATATAGGCATATCCATTTGCGGTAATATTTTTAGAGTTGTATTTATTAAACTGCTTTTCGGGAGTTAATAGACTTGGATGAGAAATTGCTGGTTTTTAATGTTGTATTTTATCTGCGAATTCAACTGTTAAATGGTTAACACACTTGGATGGAATTGGTTGTTCATTTACCTTAACTATTTTTTTCCCTGACAAAACTGAGCTTGATTCTTCCTGTTATAAGGCTTGTTTTCTTGTAATATTCCAGCTGCCACAGTTGGGTCTAACTATGAGCTTGTGAGGTCTGAAAGTTGGATTTGGTTAGAAGCTAGAAACCCCCTTTGCAGTTATTATTGGTGTTTTTTTTTCCTTTTTGCCGTGAGGTCTGATAGCTGTATTTTTCCTTTCTACTGGTGTTTTTTTCCTTTCTGTTGTGGGGTCTGATAGCTGTATTTTTCTTCCTTTTTGTCGTGGGGCAATTCTTGGTTCCCAGTAGGACAATCATGTGAAAGTAATTGCAAAACATTCAGAGTGTGTTTTTTAACCTGACTGGTTGAGTCTGTGAAACTGTCATGGAATGAGAAGTAAACAAAAAAAAAAAGAGCCAATGAATCTTGAATAATAGAATGAGGACAATCACGTGAAACTATGAAACTAACATTTACAATACAAATGAAAGAATAAATGTCAGAATGTAGCCCATGTATGAGTTGTAAAATTAACATCATATGCTACTTTTACAGCTCATACATGTGAGAATGTACTTATGTTGAAAGCAAAAAAATTACAAAAGAGACGTAAATATCATTGAATTTTTTCTATATAAGAAGGGATGTTTGTATCATATTTTTCAATGAACTATCTTTCTTCATAACAAATCTCTCAAACCTCTCAATTGCATTTGATACAAGTAAGTGGAACACTTTTTTTTTTTTTTTGCTTTACAGGTATGGAAAAAATTATGTTTCACCAACTCTTTGATAATTTTTTTTTATTGAATGATATTTAATTATTTAAAGTTTTTTTTATTAACAACATATCAATTTTTTTTTTTACATGTAATTGAAGTTATGGATGATCCACGATTTAATGTCATATTTTATGAAGATTTTGATGACAATTATGATAATGTAATGAACCGCATTGTAGACCGCATTAATCATCCTAGTTGTGAAGGTAGTGGTGCCTCAGTTGTTGGCGCTGTAAATGATGGTGATGGAAACAACGCCAACGATGACAGTAACGATGATGATGATGACGGTGACGATGACGATAACAGCGATGATGACAATGAATTTATTTTAAGGAAGCAGTTTGATATGAAAAAATTAATTATATGCACGACTGGAGCTATAAACATGTATTATATTAATTATATGCATAAAGAACCGTGTATGATTTCGTACAACATAGGGATGCGTTGGTTGAATGAGGTTTTAAGAAGTCATTGGAAACGATGTATTAACATGTTCAGGATGGACTCAACCATATTGTTGAGTCTGTGCAATGATTTAGAAACGCACCATGGCTTACAAACTTCAAGAAGAATGAACGTTATTGAAAAGGTGGCAATGTTTCTATTTACAATAGCAGTTGGGGCGTTAAATAGACAAGTGCAGGAGAGATTTCAACATTCAAGTGAAACTGTTAATAGATGTTTAAAAGAAGTTCTTAAATTATTATGTTTGTTTGTTGTGGAAGTCATGAAACCAATAGATTCATAATTTACGAGCACATCAAGAGAAATTGCAATGAATCCAAGATTTATGCCACATTTCAAGGTAAGATGAATTTTTGTTTAATTAAGTTGTTTAAATGAGTATGAAATATTTTATAAATGTTTATGATTACTTAATTTTTTGTGGCCTGTAAAATTGTGTCGGTGCAATTGATGCCACACATGTTCATGTCTGCATATCATTTGAAAATAAAATTCTATTTATTGAAAGAAAAGATGTACCAACACAAAATGTTATGGTCACTTGTAGTTTCCACATGCAATTCATGTTTGTGTGGGTAGGATGGAAAGGCAGTGCACACGATACGCGTATTTTTCTTGAAGCTATTGACAATAGCTGTATAAAATTTTCAAAACCATCAGAAGGTTGTGATTTGAAATAAATTAAAGATTTGGTAATTGAAGACATATAATTTGTTTTTTTAGTTTTGTTAAAAATCACTATATTATTCTTATTTGCAAGGAAATACTATTTGGTTGATGTTGGATATCCCAAATGAGTATGGGTATTTGGGTCCTTACAAAGACGAGAGGTATCACTTCCAAGAATTTAAGCGTCGTGGACAACCAAGTGATCGGAAAGAAGTGTTTAAACGTGCATACTCATCACTACATAACGTGATAGAGCGTTCTTTTGGGGTATGGAAACAAAGGTGAAGAATTTTGCAAAACATGTCTGCTTATCCATACAAAACACAAGTTGAAATTGTAGTTGCATCAATGGCACTACATAACTATATTAAAAGGAGATTGCAAGATGATGCGGTTTTTTCTGAGTATAATCGCAATTCCAATTTAATTTCAAATGACTTTTTACCTGATATTGTTCCTCGCTCGACCGTTCAAGGATCACTGAGGCCTTCACTTATGGATTTTGTACGCGATGAAATTGTAAATAGTTTGATGGAACAATGAAAGAATAAATTAATATATAAGGATTTTTAATTTCGTTATGTAATCATAATTACAAAATACCTATGTTTTGCAATTTTATATATTTAAGTTATTTTACAATCAAACCTCAAACAAAAAGCATATTAACTAAACACAAGAAACTGTTTTTTTTTTTTTCAACTATAATTTCAACCATAATTTTAATCAAACATCTTATTTTTTTAAATGAACCTCACAACTTTTTATTAAACTATTTTTTTTAAATCACAACCACTAAAACAACTATAATGCCAAACATACTTAGTATTGTTCATATGGAAAGCAAAATCACCATCGAGTTCTAAATTCCTGGGAAGGGGATATATACCGTCCACCGTTTATTTATTTAACGTAAGAAAACTCTTGCATGCAGGAAATGCTCAAAAACTGACGAATCCTTTCTCCTTCAAGCTTTCCACGGTTTCCTTGATGCTAGCTTCCAAAGGAATGAATGCAATACCCAAGCTTTTGGCTTTTTCCTTGGAAACCTGATAGATTGGCACATATGGCTCATCATCGGCGCACCTGCCAAAGTTTATCACAAAGGAATCAATATAACTTTTGAAGAAAAATTGCAGATGATAACAGAGAATTCTCTAAGAGAACAATCTACTCAGTTCAATGAAGGATCTTCAAACACTTAAGTTAGTGAAAAAAGTGGCCTTGAATGAACACAGATGAATTTTGGTGTCGAATTATTCCATGAAACAAATTAACTAGAACTAGCTACAACAAATCATCAAAAAGGACTGGCTGATGATTGTACCATTCAAGATGTGACTTTCATCGTGTACTTATGTTTCAAGGTCAAACACTTTTCACAAGAGATACATGATTGGAAACCTTTGATTATTGATTATAGTCAATTCTTTCATCTCTATTTGCTTCATCCACCTTCACATCCCACACCAGGCGAAATGTGTACCACTATTACCCAGGCATGGTGTTGCAATCTGTTTTTTAATGCACATTTTGCAATAGAATGCTGGCTACTGAACAGACAAACTTCTACTTCTTGTTTTTTTTTTCTTTGATTGAACGGACTTTTTTATGTGCCTTCTAAACTGGCACAAGAGGGTGAGGTCAGTAATAAGCATCACAAGAATGCATAGGCACACTGCCACCTTACTAAAATCTTTGCTTGCCAAATGCATATGCCGCCGTGAAAACCACACAAAATAAGGAGACAAAAAGGTAAAATGCTGTGAAAGGTATAAACAGGGGAGGGAGAACGAGAGTATTGTGCCTGAGATCAGAAATCATCAGACCAAAACGATAAATAGAAAGGGTAAATTATAGTGGGAAAAGACTTACTTTTCCGGGAGTTGGAGATCAGGATAAAGCTCTCGCAGAATCTTCACTACTTCTGAGTGGTGTGCCACTCTCTCAACCAAACAATATCTCCCACTAGCTGATGACAGCTCAAATGCTTGTATGTGTGCATTGGCAACATCTTTAACATTTATCCATCCAAAAGATGCATTGGAGAAAGTTTGTGCTCCTGCATTCAACACAGAGGTAAGAAAATAGCCACATGCTTTAAGGAAAGAATATTATCAAACAAAGAGTTGGCTACATTACTCTTCTTCGTTAATAAAGTAACAACTATTAATATTTGGGTTTCTCTTCTTCAAAACAGTATTTTTAACTAGGTAAAAAGAGTGTAACAGATAGCTAGCCAGTATTGAAGTCCAGTAGCATGGGAGATTTAACAATTCTAACAAACAAACATAAAATGAGTGCTTTTCATTTGCAATTTACGTCACTTATGCAAGTTCTCTACAGAATTTTATGTGCTTCTAATTAGTTCTTTGCAAGAGTGACTTGTTGAGATGAAATATATGCTACTGGTTACGTACAGGATGAAAAGATTAGTCTAGTTAGCATAAAGAATTACCTTTTATTAGGCTTAAAATTGCTGCAGCACTTGTATTAAGTGTTGGCTGCAAGAGAGGACCAATAACCATTGATGGATTTATTGCAACCATGTCCATACCCTTTTCTTTTGTAAATTTCCATGCAGCATCCTCAGCCAATGTCTTTGAAAGCACGTACCAAAGCTAAAAACAGACAGGGAATAAGGGATTGGAGACAAAATACTACAGATCTTAGCACAGCCCATTGTCAAATGCACATGGTAGAAACATTTCGTTATCTTTACTTACACATCATCAAAAGCCAGCAGACAGAATTGTGTTTAATGGAATGGCCTAGGATGAGAGAAACCGCACATTGAACATAACTTTGAGAGATAAGTTCCAATTGATCATGAGAAAAAATATTACTGATGTTTAATTCTCAGGAGCTACATCACAAAGATGGTTATAGTGTCTCTTCACTATTATATTAATGATTTGGTAGGAGAAAATGAAACTTCATTCAGAAGATTTATAGAAGCAAAGGAGCAGTATCTTACAGTAAAAGTTTTGAAGTCAATAGCAGAAGTAATGAAAGATAGATTCTTAATACCATTTAGAAACACTTCATCTTCAAAAAGAGTTTTCATATCTGATGTGAGAACGGGGAAAAAAATTACATCCTTATATCTTTCTATCACTATTTTCTCTGACTTTCTACAAATGATAATTTATTATTCTGCTAAACCTCCAACTTTCTTAGAGCAATGTCCAAACAAACATAAAAACAAAGAAAGAGACATCATAAGCAGAAGTTACACCTAGCATAAAATGACAAAATTGCAAGCAATGTAGTTGTGCCGCCACCACCATCTGGCTCAATCAGCAAAACCATATCCCAGAGTACACTCAGTTTCAGAACAGAATTAAAATGGATAAAAGTGAACTGTGTGATTTGATTTCCATTTCCAAAGCTATGAAGAATGAAACAACTCGACACTAAAAGTGAACAAGATTTGAAAAATATAATTTCATAAGCGAGAGAACTTTTTTTTCCCCGAAGATCCAGAAAGTATCGGCACGTGCACACACCTTAGATTCTCTACACAGTTCCGGATCCGAAAACCAAGTTTCATCCACTACTACAACTGGAGTCCGAGGTTTCCTATTGTAAGCAACTGTAGCCATAGAAGATGTTAAAACAACTCGTTTGATTGATGGGTGTTTTGCACATGAGCCAAGGACATTGAGTGTTCCTTTCACTGCAGGATCAAGCAACTCTGCCTGAAATGAGAAGAAAATTGATTACAACCATTTGAAGACAAATCAAAACAAATCCAGACTTCAACATCTAAAAGTTCATCTAAACATCTTGACCCTAAGAACAAAAGACAGAATTTATTTTTTCTGACTGTAAATCAGCTTCAACTGAAAGAAATAAGTTCCCATGCTGCACTCTAACAACATAGTTCAAGAATCAGTGAAGGCAAATAGCATTTACATAGGCCAAACTTTCAAATATATTCGAAAACTATATTGCTCGATGCTGGATACCTTCCTAAGAAAAGGTGTTGTTTGATAAAAGTATATATATATATATATATATATATAGGTTTCAAAGAACTGCTGCATCTTATACATTCCTGACTTTCATGTACCTCAACAATGAATTCTATGAAACAATATCACATCCTACTCATAGCCATGAGCTCTTGTGACAGCATCTTAATTAGCATCCAGGGTGTAATATTTCAGCACCTAGTTGCCTATGAATATCACAATGATTGTGATAGAGATACATTCTATTTTGGGGCACTATTTAAGTTTCTACCTGATTTTCATAAATAATGAAGTCTCAAGTACATAAGAAAAACTGCAGTTATTTAAGAGTGGGTATGCAGGATTAACCTGTGGGTCCTTGACATCATTATAAAAAGGAGATGCAGTGTGGAAAACACCTTCACACCCTTCAACAATAGAATCAAAGGAACCTTCTTCCAATAAATTTGCTTTGACCAGCTCAAGTCTCTCCTGAGCTCCACTGAGTGCACGCAAGTGTTGTGTCTTTTTGGGATCATCTGTGGAATATAAATTGAAAACAACCAGTAAATCACTGAAATTGCAAGTAGTTTTTGGTAAAGATAAATTGTGATGAGCAAACTTAAAAATTGCAACAAGTACACTATTTCCCCTAAGTCAACCTCACAGGAAAAAACACAAGCAAGATCATTCTGTCATGATGAACAGAGCATGCCCGAAACTATATAGTCAATAACATTATATTTCTCCAAGGCACACTAAAATAGATTACTTTCAGTTTTAGTGCAATATAATGCATGATGAAGCAGCG
>Ga0325411_1008266_pt1 | contig 11279 bp, 7 predicted proteins | sample PopdelMetagenome_13_FD_206181 | JGI IMG/M metagenome (GOLD analysis project Ga0325411, IMG submission 206181) | Populus deltoides microbial communities from Bellville, Georgia, United States - Xylem-PdIQD-R4 | ecosystem: Host-associated > Plants > Phyllosphere > Stem > Wood/Secondary xylem...
ATTACAAATTCTTGAAACTGCTACAAACAACTTTGACATATCCAAGAAGCTTGGGCAGGGCGGCTTTGGTGCGGTATACAGGGTAATTCTTCTGGAACCTAAAGGTGCTTTATAGTTATTTAGAGCAAATAGGTATTTAATGGTTTGATGTGACATTGTAGGGAAAATTGCCAGATGGGCAGGAAATAGCTGTCAAAAGACTTTCTAAAACATCTAGTCAAGGTCTCGAAGAGTTTATGAATGAAGTTGCGGTGATTTCGAAACTCCAACATAGGAATCTTGTGAGACTTCTTGGTTGCTGTGTTGAAGGAGAAGAGATGATGTTGGTTTATGAGTACATGCCGAATAAAAGCTTGGATGCATTTCTCTTTGGTTAGCTCTACTGCCCTTTTTTGTTTAGCTACTACTTTTCTTGACTCATTTTCATTTTTCCTGGTTTTCTCATAAATTTTTCTGGATACAATTTGTTTAGATTCACTCATGAAAGGACAACTAGATTGGAAAAGACGCTTCAATATTATTAATGCAATTTGTCGAGGTCTTCTATACCTTCACAGAGATTCTAGACTAAGAATTATTCATAGAGATCTGAAGCCAAGTAACATCTTATTGGACCACGAGCTGAATCCAAAAATTTCAGACTTCGGAATAGCCAGGATTTCTGGCGGCAATGAAGTGAATACTACCAGGGTTGTTGGAACCTTGTAAGTAGTGTTTTTTTTTTTTTCCCATTTTCAACCCTATTAATGTTTCTCTAGTTATAGCTCAGAAAGCTGTTATGCTGATGCAGTGGCTATATGTCCCCTGAATATTTAATGGAAGGAAGATTTTCAGAGAAATCAGATGTGTTTAGCTTTGGAGTGTTGTTGCTGGAGATAGTGAGCGGAAGAAAGAACGCTCATTTTTATAGCGATGAGCATGCTTTGAGTCTTATAGGATTTGTATGTCTGTCCGGCACACTGCCTGAGATATATTTGGAAAGCTCCTTTCAATTTCTGATACTATTAAACTTGCAAACTCTTGTATGATTGTATCAACTTTTGCAGGCTTGGAAACTGTGGAATGAAGGTGACATTGCAGCTTTGGTCGATCCTGCAATATCAGATCCATGTTTTCAGGTGGAGATATTCCGATGCATACATATTGGTCTGTTGTGTGTGCAAGAATTGGCAAAAGATAGACCGGCCGTGTCAACTATCATTTCCATGCTAAATAGTGAAATTGTGGATCTTCCTACTCCAAAGAAACCAGCATTTGTTGAAAGGCAGACTTCCTTGGGTACAGAGGCCATTACTCAGAGCCAAAAGATAAATTCCATTAACAATGTGACAATTTCTGATCTTAAAGGCCGATAGAGTTCAGAACATGTTTACTTTTCTGTTAGATCATTTTTAAATGTTATATAACATTACATTGCTTGGTAAAAAACATATAACGTTGTAATTTTTGAAAGACATGAATAAAATGCTTTCACTCATCATCAATTGTGGTTAGAGGTTAAAACAATTGACTAACCTAATAGGAATAGGTTTATACTATTTCAACACTATTTCAACTCTAAAAACACAACAGTTCGAAGCCAATCAATGCTAGAATTTGAAAGCCAATCTGTGATGTTTTGAAATTTAATGAGTAGGTAAAAGGCAATAAAGCCCTTGGAGGCTTAAAAGTTGGTATAATTAAATGAAGGGTATTGTAGTAATTGTATAAAGAGATGATAAGTATAAATAAAAAGGAAAAAAGAAAAGAAAAGATCTGAATACTTGAGAGAGCAAACCGTGAGAGAGAAGGGAGAAAGAAGAAGAAAAGAAAAGAGGGGAAAACAAGAGAAAAAGGAAAGGAGTTGGAGGAAATAAGTAAAAAGGGGTAAGATTATGCTTTAATGTGTAATATGTTTTCTTTAGCTTTAATTTCGGTTTTGATAAATGTTAGGGTTTTGAATATTGTGTTTTGAGTTTGATTGATGAATTATTTGGAAGGTTATGGGTTGATTGTTGTGGGTAATTGGTTAATTAGTTGATTGTGAGAGATTGGAGGTAAAGATGATGATTTTGAGTTATGATTTTATTTGAATGGTGGAATTTTGTTAGAAATCAGGAGATGACAGTAGGTAATTTGTGAAATTCTGGGTTTGAGGTTGAAGATGACGAAAATTCAATTTGGTCCCTCAATTTGTGAAATTACAGTTTAGTCCTTAAACTTTGGGAAAATTATAATTTAACCCCTAATTGTATTTTGAGATTCTGGAAAGTGTTATATGAGGTTAAGGATGATGAATCTGATTTTGATAATTGATTTGGAATATTTTCAGTTTGGTCCCTCAATTTTGGGAATTTACATTTTAGTCCCTGAACTTTATGAAAATTACAGTTCGGTCCCTGGTTCGTTCTAGACAGAATTAAGGATGGTTTATGGGTGAAAATTCAGTATAGTTATGTATTTTCCAGATTGGTCCAATTTTGGTAAAATTACGTTTTGGTCCCTATTTTGGAAAATTGTCGTTTTAGTCCATAAACTTAGGAGACTAAAGCTGATTTTATTTTATGCATTGGGATCTTTTGTTTGAGTTATTTTTGAGTATATTTCATATATTGTTGTAGGTTCTTCTAACGATCCTCAATAGAATTTTCGGGTCTTTCGTCTGACATTTCTTTTAGTTCTATATTTTCCAGGTGAGTGGGATAATCTTTAATATGCATATATGATAAGTAAATATGTATTCTGATTATACAATGAGTACAACTCGTTAATTTCTTGAATAATTATATATGTTGCTTATTTTCCGAGTACTCATTTATTCTTGAATTTGCACTCGCAATCTGTCAAAGTAAATTCTATTTGATATGATATACGTTTCTTGGATGATTATGTGAATATCTAATATGCCTTGATATGGGACTTGTCAGTAACTCCATGCTAACGGAGAGTAGTTAGCCTGTGTGCACATAGTATTCTGTATACCTAGCTGGTGAGAGAGGCATCAGCCTGTGGAGACTGATCATCCCACAGTGGTCACCTTCGGGTGTCATCTGGTCACCTTCGAGTGTCATCTGATCTCTGACATATAGTCCACTATGTTATGATGATACGTTTAGTATGTATATGATATGTATATGATAATATGATATGTTTAGTATGTATATGTATATGTATATCAAGATAAATAATCTTGCGAACTATAAATATCAAGAATATCTAAAATGTATATTAATTATTATTCCCTCACTGAGTTGGTTGAACTCACCCCTCATTCTTAATATTATTTCAGGTTCTTAGTTTCTGATAGCAGGTGAACCTTGTTGAATGTTCCTGCTTCTTCAGTTTTGGGTCGGTATGCCTTGCTTATCTTTCAAGGCTGTTTGATTCGATGTCTTAGGCGCTCCACTATTACCTTGTTTTGATTAAGTTTGGATTTTGACAATGTAATGAGTATTATGGATTATTGTTTTTGTTTTAATTACTGATAAGGAGTTTTAAACTATCTTTTGGTTTCATCAGTTTTGAATAATATAAGATTTTTGAAGATTATGAAATGCTGTGTATTTTTGAATAAATTATTCTTTGATATGTCCGTTTTGAGGCTTAGCGCGGGAGGGGTGTCCTTCCGCCACCGCTCCTGCGTTGTCGGTCATGGACCCGGGATTCGGGTCGTGATACAATCAATGCTAGAATTTGAAGCGAGGGTCCTAGAACAAGTCGTGGAGCAAGTGACTAAATTAGAATAAGAAATGAAAGGCATATTAAAAGAACAAAATTGGTAGAATTGGGAGAAAATAATGGAATTTATGACTTTACGTAAACCTGCTCCTCCTTCTAGTTCTTTTGGCTTAGGATTTCTCTCTTTATCTTCGTTATCATCTATGTAACAATGTATTTATTATTATAAAATTATTTTTAATAAATATTGAATTTAATAAAATTGCTAGTGTTTGATTTTATTATGATTTTTATTGTTTTTTAAATAACAATTACATAACTAAAAAGAATACTAAACTTTCGATGGAATCACCAATAATTTTTTTTTTATCAATGATTCTGTTGGAAATATAAAAAAATATTTCATTGGCAATTTAGTTACCGATGAAATGGCTAATTGAAGCTGGTCAATGCATTTATTTTTTGGCATATTCTGCTAGCAACAAGAAATAATAAATTCGGCAAATAATAAATCAAACGAATGTAAACGGGAAATCTGTTGATACTAAATCTTTTTTATTAACAACAAAAATGCTGACAAATAATGAATCCTTGATAAATAATATTTTGATGATGAGTCTCTGTCGGGAAATCTGTTGGCAATGTAAACGGCAAATGTAATACTGTTTACTCGACAAAGGAATATACCGTAAGTGTTTTCTAATTATCTGTGGCGTGTGTTGGTCACGCGCTCAAATTCGGTTGGTGACAATTTTCTTTCACTGCTAAACAATTAGATTGGAAAAAGCGCTTCTAAAATGTCCAAATAATTTGTCGAGGTCCTGTTTACCGTCATAGACTCGTAGAGATTCTAGACTATGAATCATTCAAAGGGATCTGAAGCCTGCAAGTAACATCTTCTCGGATGACCAGATGAATCCAAAAATTTCAGACATCGGATTGGCCAAGATCTTTGGTGGCAGAGAAGATCAAGTGAATGCTACTAGGGTTGCAAGTAGACTTTTCTTTCCTATTTTTTACTGTATTCAAGCATCAACGGTTCGAGCTAAAAAACTGTGGATCTTATGCTGCGGTTTATATCTCCCCTGAATTTTTAAGGGTAGCGCTATTTTCAAAGAAGTCAAAGGTTTTTAGCTTTTGACGCAGGAAAAAAAGTCAAAAGATTGCTCTACAATGATTGGCTGAAGTCTGAAGTCCTCATTATCAATGTGATGATACAGCAACGTCTTTAGACCGGTCAGGCTCTTCAGACTTCTTAGAAACTTACCTGCCTTTATCAGTTGATGGTTTAGAGTATAAATTTAAGCATCGCCCACATGAATATTGCAGGCAAATTCAAAATAGATCAAGTACGAATAAAGCTACTTTAAAATAAGAATGTCAAGAGCTTCTTGATAGCGCCTTACATGAACATGTCAATCATGGTGAGGCAAGTGTATGTTTTGTGATAATATCCTATAAAAATAAAAATTCTATCGATCTCACAAGCTAGTTGATGAGGTTCATCCTGATGAAATATCACTATTTTAGCACAAGAGGGTCAAAATCTCAGAGTAAAACATAACCCTGCTTGTGCAATATAACAGTTTGGTTAAACATTCTTTATAGATGGAAATTTACAGAAAACATAAGAATTTCTGACTTAAAATTGCTAAACTTAGTTTATATTTGAAAAATAACTTCATGATTGGAATTAAAAGGACAGGAACAGAAATATTCTTCTTCGTGGCATTCTTTCTCTGAACAGTCAATAAGCCATTTGTAAATCTTCCATTCTCATCAATAACAAGTATGGTACTTGGCAACTGCGAAGTTGCAGTAGCTCTTCTTCTGTTTCTATCATGTTCCTCTTCAGTTTATGGTGATGCAGGAGATACCATAACTACTTCGCAACCCATCAAAGATCCAGAAGCTATAGTCTCTGCCGGCAATAAGTTCAAACTGGGATTTTTCAGCCCAGTTAATTCAACATATCGATATGTCGGAATATGGTATGGTAATATATCAGCAGAAACTCAAGTACTATGGGTGGCCAACAGAAACACCGCAATCAACGATTCTTCTGGGATGATGACAATATCTGAAGATGGAAATCTCGTGGTTTTGAATGGTCAGGGAGAGGTTCTGTGGTCATCAAATGTTTCAATTGGGTTCAATCAGTCAACTGCACAGCTTACTGATGATGGAAACCTTGTCTTGAAAGCTGGACCGAATGGAAACCTTGTATGGCAAAGTTTCCAGCATCCTACGGATACTTACATACCAAAGATGAGACTTAGTGCTAACGCAAGAACTGGGAGCAAGACACTGCTAATGTCATGGAGGAGCTCATCTGATCCTTCAGTTGGAAACTACGCTGCTGGTGTCAATCCATTAGGAATTCCTGAGTTCTTCATCTGGTACAATGGTCTTCCATTTTGGCGTAGTGGTCCATGGGATGGTCACAATTTTATTGGAATACCAGGAATGTATACTTCTGTGTATTTGCAAGGATTTAGTGTACAAGAAGAAGCAGATGGCACTTTCACTCTTAGTTTAAATATTCAAGACCCAGTTATCCGTGCAAGATATGTTTTGACTTCTGATGGAAAACTTATAGAACAATACTGGGATTATGGGAAGGGAGGTTGGGAGTTTACCTGGGAAGCTCAATCAACTGAGTGTGATATTTATGGCAAGTGCGGGCCATTTGGAAGCTGCGATGCACAGAATTCACCTATCTGCACATGTTTAAAAGGGTTTGTTGCAAAAAATAAAGATGAATGGAACAAAGGAATTTGGACTAGCGGATGTGTTAGGATGACATCGTTGCAGTGTGATGGAATACAAAATGGTAGTGAAGTGGGAAAAGAAGATGGATTTATGAAGCTAGAGATGATGAAGGTGCCAACCTTTGCCGAGTACTGGCCATATACGTCCTCCGAACAAGATTGCAAAGATGAGTGCTTGAGGAATTGTTCCTGTGTCGCTTATTCATATTATAAAGAGTTTGGTTGTATGGCTTGGACAGGAAACTTGATTGATATACAAAAGTTCTCTGAAGGAGGGAAAGATCTCAACATTCGCCTGGCGAATATAGAACTTGGTAATTATAATAATATTTTCTGATTTTCATGCTCTAGTGTTTCGTTTATCAGGTGTGCATAACTAGTGTAGATACGTGGAGTTCTGTACCAGTATGAGAAATTATTAATAAGTTTTTTCATATTTCCTTTACATTTTTCCCAAATAATCATCAGTACAATTTTTTAGTTGCAGATAACATGAGAAACTTGGAAATAATCATCAGTATATCAGTGATTGTAGGAGCCATAGCCATCTGCATCTGTGTGTTTTTTTCACGGAAGTGGATGGCTACACATAGAGGTAATATGCTACGTCTTATTCGCCTACTGAACTTTTAAACTTTACAATTTTTACAAGAAAAGAAAAAAACAATTCTCAAATAATAACGATACTTCCACTTAAATTCAGAAAGGAATTTGATAAGTGAGGAGACCTTATCGTCAGAAGCTCAAGAAACAGTTTTTGATGGAAACTTGACCGAAAACGTCAAGGAAGTTAAACTTGAACCACTCTTCAAATTACAAATTCTCGAAACTGCTACAAACAACTTTGATATATCCAAGAAGCTTGGGCAGGGCGGCTTTGGTACAGTATACAAGGTAATTCTTCTGGAACTAAAGGTGCGTTCTAGTTATTTAGAGAAAATAGGTATTTATTGGTTTGATGTGACATTGTAGGGAAAATTGCCAGATGGGCTGGAAATAGCTGTGAAAAGACTTTCTAAAACATCTGGTCAAGGGCTTGAAGAGTTTATGAATGAAGTTGCGGTGATTTCTAAACTCCAACATAGGAATCTTGTGAGACTTCTTGGTTGCTGTGTTGAAGGAGAAGAGATGATGTTGGTTTATGAGTACATGCCGAATAAAAGCTTGGATGCATTTCTCTTTGGTTAGGGCTACAACTCTTTTTTGTTTAGCTACTACTTTTCTTGACTCATTTTCAATTTCATAGATCATAAGTTTCAAGCAGGAGAAGCAGATTGCTACTTTTCTTTAGTCTTTTTCATTTGCGCTTGTTTTCTCATAATACTTTCTGGATACAATGTGTTTAGATTCACCCAGGAAAGGACAGCTAGATTGGAAAAGACGCTTCAACATTATTAACGGAATTTGTCGAGGTCTTCTATACCTTCACAGAGATTCTAGACTAAGAATTATTCATAGAGATCTGAAGCCAAGTAACATCTTATTGGACAACGAGCTGAATCCAAAAATTTCAGACTTTGGAATAGCCAGGATTTCTGGCAGCAATGAAGTGAATACTACCAGGGTTGTTGGAACCTTGTAAGTAGTTTTGTTTTTTTTTTTTTCCCATTTTCACTCCCATTACTGTTTCTCTAATTTGAGCTCAGAAAGCTGTTTTGCTTATGCAGTGGCTATATGTCCCCTGAATATTTAATGGAAGGAAGATTTTCAGAGAAATCAGATGTGTTTAGCTTTGGAGTGTTGTTGCTGGAGATTGTGAGCGGAAGAAGGAACGCTCAATTTTATAGCAATGAGCATGCTTTGAGTCTTATAGGATTTGTATGTCTATCCACCACACTGCCTGAGATATATTTGGAAAACACCTTTCAATTTCTGATACTATTGAACTTGCAAACTCTTACTTGTATGATTTTATCAACATTTGCAGGCTTGGAAACTGTGGAATGAAGGTGACATTGCGGCTTTGGTCGATCCCGCAATATCAGATCCATGTTTTCAGGTGGAGATATTCCGATGCATACATATTGGTCTGTTGTGTGTGCAAGAATTGGCAAAAGATAGACCGGCCGTGTCAACTATCATTTCCATGCTAAATAGTGAAATTGTGGATCTTCCTACTCCAAAGAAACCAGCATTTATTGAAAGGCAGAGTTCCTTGGATACAGAGTCCGTTACTCAGAGCCATAAGATAAATTCCATTAACAATGTGACGATTTCTGATCTTAACGGCCGATAGAGTTTAGAACATTACTTTTCTGTTAGATATTAATATAGTTGATCTTTGTGAAATGTTGTATCACATTACATTGCTTGGTATGACTTAATCAGACTGCTATCAGGCTGTCAGTTTTATGGTATTTATATTCTACTTGCATATTGAAGAAAATATCATTTACGGAGAGAGAAGCTCCCAATGGCCGTTTCATGCATCCTAATGCTGTTCCTTGAAAAAAATGCTTGAAACGACGGCTTCTGTACCTCCTTTTAGAAATGACGTGCTTTCATTTAGCAAAAGTTAGCAAAAGCAACCTATGCACCCTAATGCTGTCATTGTAATAATTACATCATCTCTACCCATCAAATATCCTGAAAGCTTGGTTCCAGGATATGTGAAAAACGATTTAAAAAAGTTTTGAGTAGTCTATAAAAGTAGCAACATTAACTTCACCTCAAAGAAGGCTGTGCAAAAGGCATAAAGAAAGGATAAAAAAACACTCACAATAATCCAACAATGTCTAGATAATATTACTTTTAAGATAATGATTAATGCAACCACTGCTAAGTAAGCAAGAGAAGTTTTGCTATAATCAAGCCAAGGAGCTGACAATTTCAGAAAAGGTATGCCTATAAAAGTTATGGGATGACTTTGAAAAGCTACATATGCTTGAATTAGAGAGTATTTCAGATTACTTCGCTAGAGTATTGGTCATATACAATCAAATAAAGAGATATATGAAGAAGATAGAGGTAACATGTGTGGTAAAAAAGATTTTATGCTCGCTACAAAAAAAATTCCATTATGCAATGATTGTGATAGAGGAGTCGCATAATATGGATTTTATTACAATTCAAGGACTTATAGAAAAACTACAAGCTCATGAAGAAAGAGTCAATCATATTCAAGTAGACTTAAAAGCACAAGCATTTTTTCTAAAAACACTATTCAAAAAAGAAGTAAGATGGTTCTGGATATATCCAAGAAGGTAGATGATGTGGACAAGGCAGAGGAAGAAGAGGAAGAGGTAGATTTGGAAAAGGAGGTCGAGGCAACCTTAACAAGTTAACCAGTTTACCGTATGAAGCAAACCGTTGATGGTGAGAAGTATGAATTTCTACCAATTCTTGATGAAGAGAAGAAGAGATATGAAGATCATCAAGAATTTGTTACACCTCCACAATCACCAATGAACTCAACTTCACATTTATCTTCTTCTTCTCGTGGAAGTTCCAGCAATGGCAGCCCACCTAGGCCACCAAGAAAGATGATGATCCTTGATGACTTATATGAGGTAACTAATCCTATTGATGATGATGTAACACTATATTATCACCTTGCTATATGTGATCCTACAATGTTTGAAGAAGTAGTAAAGGATAAAAAATTGAGAATTACTATGAATGAGGAGATTCTGTCAATTGAGAAAAATGACATATGAAAATTGATTTCTAGACTAAAAAAAAAGATGTCAGTAAGTGTCAAATGGATCTACAATGAAAAAAATAAAGCTAAAGGAGAACTCGAGAGGTACAAGGCAAGATTAGTGGCAAAAGACTATAGTTAAAAGCATGAGATTGACTTTGGTGAAATGTTTGTTCCAATTGCTGGATTGAAGATCATTCGATTAATAATTTTTATATCCACCTAACATAGATAAAAAAAATTTATCAAATGGATGTCAAATTAGCTTTTTTAAATCAATTGGATTAAAAGAATCAATCGACCTGTTAAGTTGGCAAAATATTTTTCCTTATCAGTTTAGGTTTTTTTTTTTTGTTAGTTTAATTTCTTGATTTTCTAGGACTATATACCTATAAATAGGCTTGTAATTAGAACCTAAGAGAAGTATGTAGAAAAGCTTATAAGATGTATCGTTGAGAAAACATTTAATGCAAAAACAACCTTTCTCTGAAATTTTTCTTGTTCTTTAGTTTCGCTTTTAAAGATTATCTTCTACCACACCTAAGAAAATAATTATTCTGTTTTTATTCTGTTTCAATATTTATTTTTATGTGGTTTTAGCTTAGTGAAATCACATGTATTTTACAATAATCAACTAGATTTTGCTAGCAACAAAAATGCAACTATGTTCTAAATTCTATCAAATTTAAATTCTAATTTCTTAGCAGTAGGAAGGTCGACACTATTTAGCATTGACATAACATAAATTTTGGAATTGAAAGAAAATGATGGAATACATGGCTTTACATTATCCTGTTCGTCCTTCTGGTCCCTTTGGCTAAGGATTTGCCTGTGTCCACCTCCATTTTCACCTCCATATATGTGTAGCAATGTAATTATTGTTGTAAAATTATTATTTAATGAATATTAAAATTAATAAGATTTTGATGTTCAATAAAATTAATAATGTTTTGGTTTTATTGTGATTTTTGTTGTTTTTTTAAATAAAAACTAAATAACTAAAAAAAAATGCTAAACTTGTGAAGGAATCATCAAAGGGTTTTTTTATCCATAGGTGACTCCATGATCATAAATATAGGCCATGTTTCCTTGGAAAGTTACAAAATAGTTTAGAAGTTTTAGACTTTTCTAAGGGAATTAGCGACAAACATTCTGTTGCCAATCCCTTCATTTATTCTATTAGCAATATTTAGTTTTTGTCGATGGAATAG
>Ga0325411_1008267_pt1 | contig 11279 bp, 5 predicted proteins | sample PopdelMetagenome_13_FD_206181 | JGI IMG/M metagenome (GOLD analysis project Ga0325411, IMG submission 206181) | Populus deltoides microbial communities from Bellville, Georgia, United States - Xylem-PdIQD-R4 | ecosystem: Host-associated > Plants > Phyllosphere > Stem > Wood/Secondary xylem...
AAAAATTACTTTTAATACCATCACATTAAAATAATTCAAAACATAAAATATTTAATTTTAAATAAAAAAATTCAAATTTCTAAAAAATAAGGCTTCAACCTACAGTCAATTGATCTGGACTTGAACCCAAGGGAATGTTAAGAAACAAAGTCTTCACAGACATACAAGTTTGGATAATTTGTCTCACCAGTGTTGATGAAGAAAGATTTTATTTTTCTATTAAAATTAACCCGAAAGCACTTGATAAACATTGTTATTAAATTCGAACTGGTCTAGCGGGTTAACCTGATGGCTGGACTGGTCTAAGTAAGATAAAAGACCGGCTAGTGCAATAACCCGATAAAACCTGGTCTACCCGATGGGTCAATCCATGATCCGAGCGACCCGTATGAAACCCAATGTTTTTTTTAAATATAATTTTTCTCTTATACCACTCTTTTTTCATATATTTTTTAGTTGGTTATTAATAATTTTTAAAATTCACAATATAAATACTAGAAAGATATTTTATTTTTTCAATGTGGGATTTGAAACCCTTTAATATATATATTCTATATTTCAAGAAGAAAATTTTTTTTTTAATGTGAAATTTGAAGTTCTTTCATATATATACTCTATGTTTATAAGAAAAAAATTAAGTTTTTTTAATGTGAAATAAAAATTTTTTTAGTTTAAATACTTTAATTTCAAAAGATAACATAATATATTTTTAATGTAAGATAAAACTTATATTTACATAAATTATTTTTTAATTTTTTTATATAAAATATTAACATTTTAAATATTTTTTTATCTTTTCAGATTGACTCATGAAACTCAAGATCGGATCCGGGCAAAACTCCGAAACTAAGTTCTATAAATATGCTTGCGAAAAAAGAAATTTTTTAAAAACGTTTAGACAATTATTAAACTTTACAAGTACCACGCTTTATAAAACTCGACAGTCGAGGATGGTAATGAAAACAAAGAATACCATTCTTTCTTCTTAAAAATCTTATATTAATATATAAGATTTACTATGAGTATTTAGAAAAAAATAATTTTCTGAAATATAAATTAATATATAAAAACATGTTATTAAAATCAATTTTTTTTACTAACTACTTATTAAAACACAGAAGTTATAGTAAAATCACGCAAGCAGGTAATCAGCCCACCTAGATAAATTCTATGTTGAAAAGATTAATAGTAGCCATTAGAGCTTGTTTGTTTCTGCGTTTTAAAAATATTTTTAACAAAATTTAATTTTTTTTTATTTTTTTATTAACTTCAAATTAATATGTTTTTAGTATTTTCAAATCATTTTAATGTGCTGATGTCAAAAATAATTTTTAAAAAATAAAAAAATCATTTGCATGTATTTTAATATGAAAAGTTATTTGAAAAACAACTGCAATCACGTTGCCAAACACACTCTTAATATATACACAATCAATTTAAGTCAACCTTGTACAATAAACATGGGTAGAAATAAACATAACAAGTTTTTGTTATTTAAAAATGCTTATAAAATGGTTATTTTTTTTAAAAATTAATTATTTTATTGTTTTTAATTATTTTGATATGTAATATCAAAAATAAATTTAAAAAAATAAAAAAATGTTATTTTAACATATATATTTTAAAAAATAATCATTAGAAAATAGAAAGAATAGTTCTGCAAGTCACGGTAGGGGACGGGGAGCCCACTTGGGAAATTGTGACTTAGATTTTGAAAATACAAGGATAGACAGACACATCACGCGGCTGATTTGGTGCTACTTTGGCGTTATTTTCCCTTCTTTTCCCATCTTCTTGGTATCCATGCCCGGGAATCATTCATACACGAAGGAATGCGAAACAATCAAGGATCCTTTATCCATTGGTAATGAAATTACAATAAATTTCTAGCCAGTCTGAGTTGCTACCCTCCTCGTGGACAGATTGAGATCGAAATTAATTTCATTGCACGTGCTTCGATTATGTTTCTTGTTCAAGATCTTACAGTAGATGCTCCCTGTCATACCATTTTTTGGTTAGATTCGAGAGCAAGTCTAGCAGACAGATTAGAGATTAGTTTCATCGTTTCTTTGCTTTGATAGTTTCTTAACTAGAACCTTGACTAGCAGCAACCAAACCATTTCATTTGGCAATGGTATGCAAGGCGTGATAAGAGGATGATGGGCTGCTAGCTTTTTGGCCTTTTCCCAACAACATTGAATCATGTATAGTGTGGAGGACAACTTTTTTTCTGGAGCTTATCCATATCTTCTCGATCTCGTGTAAAGCGTGCCTTGTTTTGCCTTTTGTCAAGGAGTACTGGATGTACCTTCCATTTTTATCTTGGCCCAATATTGTTCAAGCGGAAATCTTGTTCTATTTGCTTCAAAAAGCAGAGTCAGGAGCTGGTCCATGTAAAGTGTAGTCTTTGATGACTGTTGTTCCCTTTTCATTTTTCTATTTCATGACTTTTAGATAGTGGAAACACCATTTCCTCTTGTGTTTTTCTACAAGCAAATGCTAGAAGCAAAGAAGACAAAAAAGGTAGTTCAAACACTCTGTATTTCCCTGCATTTCTGTTGGAAATACAAGGTCCAGGGGGGCTGATTGCTTGCAGGTTATTGTTTACTCTGGCCTCCTATTGCAAAGCTAAAGGGTGGGAATGTTCCGATACATCTTCTGACTGTCAACAACAAAGAGTAAAGCATTGGAACAACGTATTCCTTGCAAGAAAAGGGAGCCGTCTACGATGCCTTAAATAGAAAATCTTTGCAATAGGTATTGAGAAATATTGAAGAACACTTGCAAAACTTTGAAATTTGTTGAAAGGAACTCATTTGAATATTGCAACATCCAGAACCCACCATGATTCATACAGCTGTGGACAGTGAGGTCAACCAAATGTTGTTTAATTTTTCTTAGTAGAGCTCTAGATCACGAAATGACATGCTATAGATCCAATGCCAGAGAATAATGGCATTCAAGAAAATGCCTTACTGTCATTTGATTAACCAAAATAGGAAAAAAAAAAACATATCATGCATGTGTAGAACAAGCACAAATACGATCATCCAAAGTAAATGACTGAAGTTTATAGATAGTAGTATCACTTTTATTTGTTTCTGTTTAAAAAGCTTTAAGCAAGCTAATAAGCTTGCAACTCAACTAGCATCCATGTCCTCTCAAGTGTCTCTTTGGTAAAAAAAGAAAAAAAACGACCACCCATTTCACTTTAATAAACTCTTTCTCATGGACAATTACAAACCTCTAATTACCTATAGAATTTACTCATGACAATTTTGGGTTACCACCAAACTTTAACTCGTCAGTGAGTTGGAAACACCCTAACATCATCCAAGACAGGGCCACACATATGACCATAATCGTTCATCTTGTTGTGATAGTATGAACTGTAAAATGTAATCCTTGTCCTGTCTGAAATTGCCTGGAACCTTAAATTTGCAGTCTTGGATCCACCCTTTCCCTGAGAAACATAGGGGGCTTTGACAGTTTCCTTGGCAGCAAAAGCCTCAACCATCATAGATCCATGACAAGCATTCTTTGCATCTCCAATTGTAAATGTGAGGTTATAGAATTTGTTAGGAATTGTCCTAATGACTTGTGCTATGGCACTCTCTCTCCCTGCTACCATCTCAATCGCGGCAAATCCTGAGGGAACAAAGAAGTGATTCTTGTCAACGTATTTTACAGGTTTGAGAGATTCAACGATCCAGCCGGGGAGTGGTGAGATTAGATCTTGATGCTTGGCAGGGATCAAGATTCCAGTTGAGAAGTTCTTGAACACATGTGGACCAACTTCAAAGCCACCATTTTTAACCAGGTTGCCTGTATACAATTAAATGAAAATACAAACGATCACTTCGGTTGTCTAAAGAGAGCACATATATAAAACAACAAATGACTTCAGCAAATTCTAAGAATCCTGTAAAAGCTAGGATCTTACCAATAGTACGCTTGAGAGGTGGCAGCTCCTTGATTGCAATAGCATCCAATAGAGGTCCACAAGAGGGGTCCTCTTGAACACCAGGGTTATGAAATGTGACCTTGACAGCTTTAGAAGTAGCTTTCCAAGCCAAGGAATAAGTGTCACCACCATCACTGCTATACAAGGTCTGAAGAGGGAGGTCGCTTGACTGGCCAGGGACTGAGACCCTTAGCACTTCATCTTGAGCACAGGTTCTGGTGGCTCCAAATGTGAGTGCATAGACTGAGCCTGGTTTGACAGTAAGAATTTGAGAGATAGAGGCCTCATTGCCCAGCCTCACTGCATGGACCCCCCGAGGAATGGCTAGGAAGAACCCCCCTGGCTGTGGCCCACCTGAGACATACTCTACTAAGCCATTGATTTCCCATTTTGGGAGTGAGTGTTTTCCTATGATCACTGTTTTCTTGAGGTTTGATTTTGCTGGTGCCTCTTCAAAATCCCCATTTTCAACAAGTCCTGCAAAATATTTCCATATTACACATGGTCATGTATGATCATCCATATCACAAGAGCTGTAAGAATATCTTACATAAACTATAATAAAAAAGAGAGGCTATTGCTTACCATCAAGAGGTGGAGGTGGAATGGCAGCATTAGCTAAGCCATGGCAAAAAGAGAAAAGGAGAGCAACGCAAATAGAGAGTAACAAAGCCATTGTGTGTGCTTTGCTTTTCAAGAAGTGGCTCCCTAAATAGAGAAGGAAAAGTCTCGAGGTGGGTCTGAAAAATGGAAAAAATCTATTTATATATTCATAATACAAATACAAAAAAAAAAAGAAAAAAAGTTGGATGCATCGAAGAAAGGTAAATCACAGTAGAAAACAACCCATGTTAAAGTGGCACCAAATTAGCCGTGCGATGTGTCGGGCTGTCCCTCTATTTTTAAAATCAAAGTCCCAAGTTTCCATGAACCTTCTTGATTCATGTGGATCCTTCATTGGTTGCCGTGATTTGCTCTCTCCTAGGACTTCTTCGATGACTAGATGTCTGATCTCTTCCTAATCTTGACTCCTTTGTTTCATGTCTACACAAGCCGGTGATTATGCAAGTTTGATGCTTGATTTTGCCAAGGAAGTACCAGTTTCGTACATCTTTAACTCCAATTGACCTTGCTCTTGCTCACAAGCATCTGCCTTCCCCATGTCCTATGATTTGTGTTGGTGGGCAGAATGGCAGATAGTATTATTTCACAGAAACAAAAGGGCATGTGTGAAATCCTGAAGGTGACATTATCTATTGCATTTCTTCTAGTAATTAGGGCCATTAAAATGGGTTGGTAAAAATTAATGACGTTGTTTGCTGCCGTTAGCATCCTTAGGGATTTTATGAAGCTTGGTTCTTGTATTACTAATAATTTGAATTTCTAGTCCACCTACAAAATTATAAAACCTAGCCAGGTTGGCCTGGTTTAGGCTGATTTATATATATAAAAATAACTTACAGTCAACTTGATTGATCTAGCAATCTAATAATTTAATTTTTTTTAAAAAAATTCTTTCAAAACAATATCATTGTGAATTTTTTTAATACAAATTGAAGCTATGTTAACAAGTTAATCCATTCAACCGTGATGAATTCCTAAACCGAGCGTAGCACCTGGTCTCAATTCTAGAAATAACTCTGCTCATGTAGAACTCACAAGGGCATCATGTGTGCATAAGAGACCTGAATTGGGCTCTATGATAGAAAATGTTAACTGGGATTCAGTCTACTACCAATCCTAAAATGATACTCTCCCCAGCTTAGGCAGAGAAACAATTTTGGGTTTTGTGAATCTTCTTAAAAGTATTTTGGGCCATGCTCGGTGTTTCTCTAAACCGGAAGGAATTAGGAAAGATATTTATTTTGAGACAATGATTTTTGTTTCGAGTATTTTAACGGGGGAAAGAAGATAAGGGAAATGAGAAGAAATTGAAATAAGTTGGGTTTTTAGATTTCTTTTACAGAATTACTCTTCATTAATGTACAAATTGGTATGAGAATATCCCTTGGAGTTCTAACGAAAAAACTTTGAGAATAATCTCCTAATCTATTAAGAAAAGAAATAATTAATCAAAAGTTTACTTGAAAAATTTCTGGTAAAGATAAAAAAACCGTAAAATACTTATTTCATTGCTTATATAATGCACTTGCATGGCACCTTGTCTCCTTTCTATTTCACTTCCTTCACATAATTTTCTTTCCGATCTTTAAACTACCATTAGGCACAAGCTACTATTTCCGTGCAGAAAGGTGGTTTTAGTTGCCTAACGATGATTTTTAGTTGCTGCCCTCCTTGAGGGAGCTTCTTTCTTTCTGTCAAAGAGGTAAAACTCAAACTTAAACAGTGAACTCGTATTGTTTTGGTTGCAAGACGTCAAATTCTGGGGCATTTTATCTAGCTTCCAACGTTGGAGGGAAAATTGAGAAAACCCAAGTGAAATCTGCTGTTAAAATTCTTTCTCTGTCTCATTTACTTTTATCACATTTCCTTTCTGGGTTTGTCATGTTTTATGATTTGTTACTGAACTATATAGTGTTAAAATGTAGATATGAGAAGTACCATGTTGGGGGAGATGATGAGGAAAGAAAAGCTAATTACACTGACATGGTAAGGCCTTGTAAAACTATGGGCTCTAGTCATTCAATTATGCTCTTGCTCATTTTAGTTTACTTGGATTTTTGTCAGGGGTTATTGGTAAATGATTTGTTTAACGATTTTTGTTGATAGTAGTTGGTTTTGATAATAGTGAAATAATGCCTTGTGGGTTTTCAGGTCAACAAGTACTATGACCTTGTGACAAGCTTCTATGAATATGGTTGGGGTGAATCTTTCCATTTTGCTCCTAGGTGAGGACCGAGGAGTGATTGCCAATGCGAACCCTTTGAATCTTCTATTAGGGATGTAAGCATGGAGTTTTGGCGGGGTTCCCATGTTGGAGTGATGATAGATGATGTTATTTATGTATTCATAGGTGGAAGTGGGAGTATCTTGGTGAGAGCCTCAAGAGACATGAGCACTTTCTTGCTTTGCAGTTAGGTTTGAAGAAAGGACAGAAGGTGATTTCTTAGTATCATTTATTTGTTGTAATGTGATAAAATCTTGGTGAAATTGGACATTTTTTTTAAAGCTTTCTTACCAAACTATTTAATTAATTGAACTTGTATTCCTCAAACTCAGGTGTTAGATGTTGGTTGTGGAATTGGAGGGCCATTAAGAGAAATTGCTAGATTCAGGTAATTGAAAAGGACAAGGGAACTCTTCATTATCGAAGTTTTATCATCTTCGTTCTCCTAGCTATGCATTTATTAAGTAGTGGGTCAAAACCTTTCTTCTTTGTGGGATATAGGAATTCATCAGAAAATAGTTAGAATAGCTCACTACTTGGGCTGTACACTGTAACACCATAACTTCTTTGAATAGCTGCTCCCAACAGCATACTATGTTTTCATTGTTTGCAGTATCTTTAACATGTGATAAGAGTTTGATATCATTGATAGTGCTCGACTCTTTTCCTAGCTGAGTAATCGCTGTATTTTCTTCTATTATGTTGATTGGAAAAGGTAGAAAATTCTGGTACTTTTATGTTGAGTTTGATGCTTAATTTCTAATTAATTTAATCAATGGCCATGATTTTGATGAGATTTTGTAGTGGAACGTTGATAACAGGGGTAAACAACAATGAATATCAAATATCAAGAGGAGAGGTATGTGATTTTGCTATGTGATAAAATGCGTGTGGACATAACTTATTTATGAAAATTTTCAAAGTTCCATAATATTGTGGGGTTTTCAAATTGGGAGTTCATTTGAACTTTTCCATTTTTGCAACCAGAGAAAGTGTCAAATTATTTTTTCAGCCGTATACTCAAGATTTTCCTTCCTTATTAGGAGTTAAATCGCATGGCGGGAGTGGACAAAACTTGCAACTATGTGAAGGTTGGATAAATTGTATCTCATGCAAATGTCATTCAGTTTCAGCTTTGAATCTCTTTTGTGCTGAGATGTTAATTTGTTCGATACTTCAATTGCCTTATGTCCTCCATGTCTGCTTTTGACTATGTTTGAGCCCTTCACGCCTCATGTTTTATGACGATGCAGGCTGATTTCATGAAAATGCCATTTTCTGACAGCACGTTTGATGCAATATTTGCAATAGAAGCCACTTGCCATGCGCCGGATGTGGTATGTCATATTCCAAACTTGAATGAACTCTCAATGTGACAAGTTATGATATAGCCTTCATTGCATTTGCTTCAATTGTTCAATTGTAGACAATCCTTTTTATCTGAAGTTATTTGACTCTGTTTTTTGGATGAAATAGCGTGATTGCTATAAAGAGATTTACAGAATGTTGAAACCTGGCCAGTGTTTTGCTGCTTATGAATGGTGCATAACTGAATCATTTGACCCTCTGAACCAAGAACACCAAAGGATTAAGGTTGCCTGCATAAACTTGCCCCTTATTCTGATGTTTACACATAGGGCGCGGTAACTCAATTATGCTATTGGAAACAGGGAGAAGTTGAGCTTGGCAATGGGCTTCCTGACATCAGGTCAATGGGAGAATGTCTTGAAGCTCTGCAACTTGCAGTTCGAGGTTAGTGACCTTGTTTTGGTTGAACTATTCACTGAACTCTACTTGTATAGTTCAAAGTTAAGATAAATATATGGAGTCCATGCTCTGGAAAACATCCTCTACTCTCCTATATGTTTTTCTATTCTAATGTATTTTAGGTTGTATAGGAGAAGGATGTTGCTGTGGGTTCACCTCTACCTTGGTATTTTCCTCTTGACAAAAATCAGTTCTCACTAAGCAGTTTCTGAGTAACAGCTGTTGGACGATTCATCACTAGGAACATGGTACAAGTATTTTGGTGCTTTCTTTTAAACCAGAAGTTCTTACAATCATATTGGCTTTTTTCTCAATCAAATGTAGTTCTATTCCTAACTCCTCGCAAATTAATCTGTAATTCAAATATTTATTGCTCATTTAGGTCAAAACCTTAGAGTTCTTGCACCTTGCACCAGAGGGTAGCCAAAGAGTTCAGGCTTTCTTGGAGAAAGCAGCAGATGCACTTGTTGAAGGCGGAAGGTAAATCCTCTCGTAATAGTTCAACTGCATCGCTAACTCTTTGTGGGCTTACTATTCGTATATCATTTTTAAAAATGGAACTCAAAATAGTTTTTTAAATTCTCATAACAAATCTTATGCTGCAGGCAGTATGCATACAAAAAATCTTTAAACACTAAAATTCTGAGTCTTTAGAAAGGATGAATTCTTTACCCTTTTCCTTCTCTTGCATCGCTGGCTTCACAGCCTTTTAACATTGCCCCTACCCACCTCCAACCCCCCATTGGCTGATAGATACATGGAAAGAGCAAGATTGGAAATTATGAAGGAACCTCCTCTGTTTCAGGTGAGAAGGAGAATTAGAAGAAGTAGAATAGGAGAGGAATTTAGTTTTGGTAATCAGGATTTATCCTTAACTTGCTTTCAGTTCCTGTTCTTCATTGATAAACCAGGAAGGCTCTTTCCAGTGATACATTAAAATGTTAGCCTGGCCATTGGATCCAATACATTAAAACACAAACTAGATATCCTGAATGCTTGCATAACTCACCCTTCTAGTCTCATTAAGTTTACTCAGCTGGGTCACAGGTCGATTTGCACATTCAATCTGGTTTAAACAGCGAAGTTTTTTCTTAGCATGCATGCTCTCACTGTATGATCATTCTGCCCTTGATTCATGCAGGATGGGAATCTTCACGCTATGTGCTTTTTCCCCTCTCGGAAGCCTCTTTTGTAGGCCAAACAAAAACCTAGAAGATGCTTCGAAGGTTTTTTCACATTTCCTCTGATTCTTGAAAAATAATTCTGGTGCACATTCGCTGCTTGGAAACCAGAGATGAGAATTGCCTATGCATATTGGACTCAAGTTCAGTTAATGTGTCTACTTAACTACGTGCTATTTTTTATTTAATAAAAAAGGGTAATACACATTGGACTCAAATTCTTGCGTATGTCTCTTAGCTTTAACCTTGCAAATGCCATGTCAGTTCGAATTTCACAGCTGCAGTATCTTTGATGATTAATTTTACTGCTATGTTTCAGTATAAAGAACAGCAGAAAGATTAGTAGGTTTGGGTCGGAGCTGAGTTTAGGACTTAGATGAAAAATTATAAATGAATATGCTAGAGGATCTTGTAACCGATTAGCATTCGGATTAAAAAATGAAAATTTGACCTCGGGATGGTATTGCCAGTCACGACTAGTTCTGAAAATGGTATTTTCTTAATAATGCTTTCTCTCTGCGCACAAATGAAGATGAGTTTGCTTTTGAGATAGTTTTTATAGTTGTAGTTTTAAAAAAATAAATTTTAAAAAAATATGTTTAGGTGTAGTTAGTTGGATTTAAATACGTGTTTAGTAAAAATTATGGTTGAGATTTATGTACAGTAAAAAACACATGTATAAAATGTTTGGTTGTGGTTATTTTTTAAAAGTAATTTTTATTCGGAAACACATCAAAATAATTTTTTTTATTTTTTAAAAATTATTTTTGATATCAATGTATTAAAATAATTGAAAATACAAAAAAAATTAATTTAAAATAAAAAAAAATAAAAAAATTTCAAATTTTAAAAAAAATATTTTTGAAACGCAAAAATAAATAGAATTTTACAAAACACAGTTAAAAAATATATAAAAACTGTTTTATAAAAAATACATTTCAAACTTAATTTTTTAATAAATCTTTTAATATAAAATAAAATTTGGTATATTACCAAAAACTAAAACTAAACAAACGGGCCGTCGTGCTCCCACAACAAGACTTGATGAATTTCTTCGATGAACGTGCAAAAGTTGGTACCCTCAGAAGAGGACATGCCTTGAGTTTCAATATGTTTTTTTTGTTAAAAAAAATTAAAATTAATTTTTTTAATAATTTTGTTTTAATATGTTGATATATATAAAAAATAAAAAATAAAAAAAATATTATTTTAATATATTTTCAAATAAAAAATATTTTCAAAAATAATCACTTTCACGTTACAAACATCCTGCAAATATACTGGTTTACAGAAACCGCATTCATCCGAGTACAGTTCAGATAAAAGGCAGTAGCTTCCACCCAACTCAGTTCAAATAGAAGATATTTTCAGTTTCAAAGGTCACAGCCTCGATATGGCTCATTTAAAGAAGGCAATGGGAATCTTCCCTTCTCAGCTGTGCACAAACTGGTTGAAGAAAATTGAAAATGCAGCGAAGCAACCAAATGGTAGCCTTAGCCGAAGCATAGCAATAAAACAT
>Ga0325411_1008269_pt1 | contig 11278 bp, 4 predicted proteins | sample PopdelMetagenome_13_FD_206181 | JGI IMG/M metagenome (GOLD analysis project Ga0325411, IMG submission 206181) | Populus deltoides microbial communities from Bellville, Georgia, United States - Xylem-PdIQD-R4 | ecosystem: Host-associated > Plants > Phyllosphere > Stem > Wood/Secondary xylem...
CGGATTCGGATCAAAAAATAATTTTAATATAAAAATATTTCCTGACGCCTTTAGGATTTTGAGAAAAAATTAAATACAAACTGAAAATTTGACGAATCATTAAAATTAACATTAACCAATAAAAAAAATTAAGAAAAGTGGTGGGTTTTTTTTATATGTATCCCCTAGCAGAATATTATTTATTGTGGTAATTTTTTATTTTATTTTTTAAAATATTTAATTTATTAAAAATTAAATTTCATGACTGGTTGTGGATTTTTTTGTTAACATAATTGTCTCAATATTATATTTCATGTCGTAGGTTTGGTGAGTTAACCCAATTGATTCGATTTTTTTAATTTCATTTTTCAACATCGGGTTGATTGGAAATTAGGCTTTATGATTTGTTTAAGTTTACTTTTTACAAGGTTATGTTGGTCTCATAACCCGTTATGGGTTTTTCAAGTTAACCAATTAAACTCAAGTCATTTTATTGTGTCTTTTATTTAGATTGAATTTATTTCAATTTCATTCTTTTGCAGTGGGTTTGCAGGGATTGAACTTCGTTTTTTGTCTCGATTTGCTTTTCTGTTGGGTTGTTTTAATATCATGATCATGGTTGCGAGTGTCACGGGTTAAACCAGGTTGACTTGGGTCATTCTTTTGTTTACTTCTTATGAGATTACCCTGATCTTATGATCAGAGTCATGGGTTTGATAAGTTAACTCGGATTGACTTAAATCATTTTATTTTTGTCAATTTTTAATTGGTTTTTTTTTCAACCTCAACATTTAATTGATTGAGAATTGAGTTTTATTATTTGTTTTGATTTACTTTTTATGTAGTTATCCTGAGTTTGAAAAGTTAACTCATGTCATTTCTTTGTGTCTTTTTTTTAATTACTTGTTTCGATTTCATTATTTAACATTGAATTGATAAGAAATTGAGCTTTATAATTTTTCTAGTTGTTGCTTTGGTGGGTTAACTCGTGTTAACGCTTATCAATATATTATGTTGTTGTCTTAATATTCTTTAAATGTTTTTTAGTCAAACCACATTTCTATTGGTTGTTCAAGTTGCCCTTAAACTTGCCAGGTCAACCAAGTTATCAATATTGCACAATTTTATTTTATTTTTTGCTAGAAAAAACATTAGCAAAGCTTTAATTTTTTTACATTAAAATAAAATTATATGACACTAGCGTAATGCAAGCCAGAAATCTAATATAGACTAATTAACATTAACAATTAAAAAAATTGGAAGTCGTGGTGTTTTGATGGTGCACAAACTCACATAGCACTATTCATTTACAATAATGGTTTTCTTTATAATCTAAGTTTTTTTTTTCATTTCATAATTTAATATTATACAATATACTAGTATATCAATATACTAGTGAATTGCTGTAGAAATAGTAATTTTGTAAATTTTTCTATAGATGGAAAATCTGTAATTTTTTATTTTGGGAAAAACAATTTTTATTTGCCTCCTTTTCCTTTACATTCAACTTCCTTGTCACACTATACTTAAAATGTTTATAATCACTCATTTTGTTTTTGTTTTTATTTTCTTGTAATTTTTTTTTGTGATTTTTTTTTTCTTTATAATGAGGTGAATGAGGGCTCTTTTTTTTTACTCTATCAATGAGGCGAGCACCACTCTACACTTTCAGGTCCATGCATGTGAGCCCTTTTTTTTCCTTGTTAATGGGACAAATAACATATCATTTGACCTTTTTTAAAATGAGTTAGTCATGTGTGCATAAAATGTACGTATAAGTTTTTTTTATTTATAATTATAATTTTTTTAACAAAAGATATGTTGAAAATGCCTTTATATTCTTTTCTTTTTGCTAAAAAAAAATACATGACCTATGACAAAGTGATGGTTAAGTAGCTAGTGAAAAAAACTAAAAGATGTGATGTTTTCATTTTGCATCACCTCACAAGATACTATTCATTTGTAATAGTATTTTTAAAAAATTTATATTTTTATTTTATCATTTAGTATTTAGTTTATTAAAGATTGTACTTCATAATTTATTTTGTTTTTTAAACTAAAAGAGGCGGTGCTTTCATTTTACATAGCCTTATGAAACATTGTTCATTGCGATAGTTTCTTTTTTGCTTTTTTTTTAATATAGATATATATATATATATATATATATATATATTAATTTTATCATTTAATATCTAGTTTATTAGAAATCAACCTTTTTTATTTATTTTATATGGGGTAATCATGGTTTAGTGACCTAGGTCGCAGATTTGGCAGGTTCACTTGAATTAAAACCAAGTTGATTTAATATATTGTTATATCAATATTTTTTTTTTATTCAAAGAACATCTTCTTGGATTTATTTATTTTTTAGTCAAACTAAGTTTTTAATAGTCATCTGAGTTGTCTTTAAGCCTATCAAGTCAATCAGGTTATATGGGATCAGCTACAACATAATTTTTTTTTTTTTTGCTAGAAAGAAGTTAATAATGCCTGAAATCTTGTTTTTGCTTAAAAAGAATTGATTTATCCTACAATATAATATGGGTCAATAATATAATAAATACAAAAAAGAATTTATGCTAATAATAAGAAATTAAATTGGGAAGACGAGGGTAAATATAAATGAAGAAACATGTACTCGTGTCATGTCATGCTATTTAAGTTTTTTAGAAAATGTAAAAATTAAAATTCAATGGAAATTTTTTTTTTCTAGCATAGCTCCTCTTTCTTTTTTATATCAACTTGACTTAGCTTTACTCCATGGCCCTTTCCGCAAACTCAATTTAAAATTAGAACATGTTGAACTTGGTTTAATGTGACATGCCTGGCTAAGCGGTCCAATTCTGACTTAATTGTTTAGTTTAAAACTCATTTTTTTAAAAATAAATCCAAGCGGCAATCATTTTATTTATTTATTTCAAGACGATAAGATTTTTTATTTATCTAGGCTGATTCGTTAAACTTATTATATGAGTTATAAACCCGGTTAAGTTAAAAATGTTTTTGTTATTTAGTTATATAATAACAAAAATAAGCACGCAAAGAAAAACAAATGAATAAAATATAAGAAAAAAACAAAATCAAATATCATGGATGGCTAAAAAAAACAGAAGTTGTTAATATTAGATAAATATGTTATAAATTTATTAAAAAAAAGTTGAGCTATACTTTATTAAATAATATTTCAAATCCATTTTTAATTAATTTATTTGCATGAATTTCAATTAAAAAATTTGAAGTAGTGGTTTTCATAGTGTAAATCTACTTGAAATCTATTAATGATTCCATAAGGTAATCACAAGTTGAAACCCAAACCGGATCAGTAAGCCCTCCCAGCTGATAAATTGCTATAGTTTCTTCTATCTCGTGAAACCAAGTAATTGCTCACTCATTCGAGTGGAAACTTGCTGTAAAAAGTATATGCTAATGACTAGTACTGTGGCAGTTCAGTTAAAAAGTTAATCATCCATGGGTGATGATGATGATCGTTGATTGAAATTGTGGGGGAATTCGGTAGGGATTCCATGGGTTCCTTTCCTCGATCTTTTGCATCTTGATTTACCTTTACCCAAATGGGTGGTGGTTGCTGCACAAGCTTTTATAAATCCCACTATTGTGTTTACTGATTTTGTTATTGCTTCATGCCATCAACCATATTTATTATCCTTGATATTTGTGTTTCTTTTGTTGTGGTTTGATTTGTAGTTTTGAAATCCGACTCAATAAATGAATTTAAAATTAAAATCAAATCGGGTTTAAAAAAAATTGGGATGATCCGATCAAAACCCGGAACTAGAACTTTTAACCGAGCCGATTACCGGACTGGGTATAAAAACTATAGTTTACCTAGCTTTGATACCAAATTTATAACAATTCTTACAGCAAATTTATAAATAAAAGTTATTGGACTAGCTTAAGGAAGTATAAGCCTAAAAAAACTAAAGAGGAAATTGCAAACTTAAATGATAAAATTACCTGATATTCATAATAACATTGATGTGTGCGCGCTTGTAATTAAATTTTTCATTTTTTTTAGTTTTTGTATAAATAAGAAAGGAAATTTAATGTTCTTGAAAAAACAAATGTGAATTCAGTATTTGCCTCCACGCAAAACACCTTCATTGAAACATATTTTGGTTTTCTTTATTTTTATTTTTTAAGTTATCCTAATCTCATAATTTCTTACATGAGTTTAATAGACTAACCTAATTTGATTTAGATTTTTTGTTATTTTTAATTATTTTTTTTAATTTTATCTTTCAATATTACTTTGATTGAAAATTAAATTTCATAATTTATTTTGTGTTTTCTATAGAGTTTTTCTGGTTTCATGACTTGGGTTATAGATTTAGTGGGTTAACTTTGATTGACATAGGTCTCTTTTTGTCTCCTTTTCAATTGATTTTTTTTAAAAAAATTAATTTTTCAATTTTGGGTTGATTGAAAATTAGACTTTATAATCTATTTTAATTTGTTTTTTATTGGGTTATTCTGATTTTATTACCTAAGTCGTTGGGTAACCTGGGTTGACCCGAGTTTTTTTTTCATTTATTTTTTTCTTTTCAATTTGATTCTTCTACACTTAATTGATTGAGAATTGAGAATTGAGATTCACAATTTATTTTTAATTTTCTTTGCATGGAGTTATCACAATCTCTTAACTTGAATAGCGTATTTAATAGTTAATTTAAGTCGATCCAATATATTTTCGTCTCAATACTTTTTTTAAAAAATATCATTTTAATTTTTTTAATTAAATTATATTTTTATTTATCATCCCAATTGTTTTTTATTCTTCCACATTGTTTGGATAACATTCAATCAACCCCGCATGACTTTAAATATTTTTACTATAAAACACTTTAACAGTATCAGAACCTCTTTTCACATTAAAAAAAATGATCCAACTTGCAGCACAAGTCAGTAATCTAAGCCAGCCTCTAGTATAAATTCTCATCCACCACAAAAATATGATTTTTTTAGGATGGATTGTTTCCCTTCTTTTTTTTTTTTGTCGTTTTAGCAAAGGGAGAGGAACTTTCTTTTCTATTTTCATGTAAAACAAAATAGTTCTTGACATGGTTAGTTTTAGATTTTAGTAATTTTGATTTTTTATTGAAAATAATTTTGAAATTATAATTTTATTTTACTTGTAGCATTTATTATTACTTGCTACGCTCTTAGTTGGAAATGAAGATTTAATTTGGAGATTAATTTATTTTTTCTAAGCATATTGAATTCCTTTTTCTATTTATGCAAAAATTAAAAATAAAATTAATTTTTCTATTTCTATTAGAAAATGGACACATGTCAAATCATCAATAGATTCAATTTTGTTGGCTGAAGATTAAGAAAAAACATTAAAAGGTACGGGGAAAACTTCATTCACCCGCATCATAATATTATAAATTACAACAGTAATACATAATTATTTTTATTTCAACTTTTTTGCATTCTGATCCTTTTTTATGGTTATCAAATTTTTGTTTGTTTTTTCAACCAGTTCTTAGCACGGACGAGCAAAAAAACCAAAAAAACTAAAAAAATCAAATTGTGAAAAAAAACCGATTAAAATTTTAAAAAAACTGACTAGTTCGGTTTTATAAGCCTAAAACCGAACCGAACCCAAATAAAAAAACTAGAAAAAACCGAGCAAAACCGGAAAAACCAAGCCAAACCGGTTTGAACCGGTTGTTGTCCTAAAAAACCGAACCGAAATCGGTCGGTTTGAACTAGTTTTGGTTTTTTTTAAAAAAAATTAGGTTTCATTACTTTTTTTTAATAAAAACCAAATTAGACAAAAAATAATCACCTCTAATTCTTAGTTTGTGTGTTTATTGGGATTTAAAGATGATAATTTTAATTTACTTTTTATATTTTTATCATGATATCAAAAAAATATTCCAACATCAAGTTGGTCTCGACTTCATAAAATAGAATTTAGTTTTGTTATTTGAACAAAATTTTAAAGCGAATGACCAAAAAAAAGAAGAAAAAAAGAACAATCCTTTTGTTGTTTTTAAACAAGGTGTTTCTAAATCTCATCCTTTGTTTTTTATGTTTTTTTAGTTATTGATATTTTTTTATTTTAATTTCATCATTTGATAATATGTTATTTAGAAATTTTTATTGATAATTTATTTCGATCTGTTTTTAAAAATAAAAAAACATATAAATCTTAAGTGATCCAGAAATTTGTAAAACTTAAACTGGTGACCTATAAAAAAATACAACTAGAATTTAATCGGTTAAACTTTACCTTTCATGTTCATGTTATATATATATATATATTTTTTTTTTCTTTTTGGTATACGTTCTTCGCCGCGTCCACCACACCAGCTCGCTGAACTTCACAGGCTAAGCTCGAGCTTGACACGACACCCACTTCACTTGGGAATTTGTGATGGCACTTGCCTGTCCAATTCCCTCAAAGATTCATCAATCTGCCTCCCGGGAGTCTATAAGGAAAAATGAAACTTCGTCTCATACACAGATCAATTAAATGCAAAATATAAATAGACAATTAAGAAATATTAGACCCCATTATCAAGATTTTGAAGCATAAATCTTCCAAGAACATGTAAGGCTGAAAGATTCAAGAAAATTATCCAGATTTCATGGTTCATTTCTAGAAAAACTATAATCTATAGCTACGAGATTTATGCTTCAATTTTTTTAAAAAAAAAGAAAAAGAAAAAATATATAACACTGATACCGATAAAAAAAAATTATTTATTAGCTGGGTACAAGGTAAACGATTCCACAAAATAGAGATAAAACTATTTTAAGTGCCTAAACTTATATATTTTTTATAATTAAACGTCTGATCTTTAATTTTACTTAAATAGTTATATGATATTTTTATTTTATAAAATAAAATATCTAAGTAGATGTATTTTGATGAAATGATGATATAAATACTAACATCTAACAAAATATTTAAGGTTGACGTCATTAATAAAATGTCAAAGCAATTAAATAAAAAGGAAAACTCATTCCAAATCCAGTTGAAAATTAAAAGACTATATATATATTAGAAAAATAAACACACTTAAATCAAGTGACATAGCTGGTAATTAGTTGCCCGGTTGCGAAATAGATCTGGAATTGGAGGGGAAAAAAACTGACCTTGTGATCGACGAATTTGAGAAGCTGGAAGGGGACATCATGGAACTTGTCGTGGCCCGGTCCGGTGACAGTTCTGACGGTGTCCTCGACAGTTCGGACCCCCGGTTTCAGTGGACCAGAATTTTCCTTGGCATATCTGTAGACGCTTGAAAAACAGACCACCACGTAGATCGGCACCACTTGAACAAAATCTACGTACTTGAGCTTTTTTCTCCTTGTCTTCAACCTAATTGAACATATATATATAAACCGGGCTTCTCTCTGGGTTCCTGCGCAAGTAATGGGAGCTCATGGGAATTGAAGCCCCATTTAAAATATTTCATTCATACAAATCCTCCTTGGCTTTATATAAATTAATCAAAAAACCCGACCCTCTTGGGTTCTTGGATTATATATTCATCTGGTAAGCGAGCTAGATATCTCTCTGTTTTCTAGCATCTTTCTAGATAACAAATAAGCATGAAAAAGGTTTAGGTGAAAATCAATCAGAACAGCTCTTGCATACTAAAGTCGGGCTTACCATCTCTGTTCGCTGTTTAGGTTCTAATTTCGCCATTTCCTCTCATCAGCGACTCTAATTCCTTGAGCGAACCCTTCCAAATAAACGGGAACTTCTGGCAAGGGAGAGTATAATAAATTAATAATAGCTCGCCAGAATAAGGAGCGTTGCAACGGCACCCTTTTCGTACGGATTCTTTTGCTTATTTTTGTTTCATCGTCTATGTTATGGTGACAGCCTGTTGGCACGGGGGGGGGATCCTTCGGATAATTACAGTATTGGTACTCAAAGGTTTAAATTTCTTTTTTTAACAAACAAAAAGTTTATTTTTATTTGTTTTGGTAGGGACATAATTAAGAAAAAGAAGAGCAATAAATCTGAAGTTTGTTGGGAAGTTGATTCAGGGTTGGCTCATGGTTGAAATATACCGTGGATATTTTTTTTTAGTTTAACGTGGGTGTCCAGGCCAGCTTATGCGCACCTCAACTAATCCCCCGGGTCCTGAAGTTAGCGACCATATAAGCTTCCAGTGGCCATCATATAAGCAACTACAAAGCTCGAACTTGAGACTGCAGAGAGAATAAACCTCTTAATCCCGAACTTTTATCACTATACCACTACCTAAATGATTATAATAGACTTTTTTATATATATAATAAGTGGTTTTTTCTTATATTGCTGTCTCGCTAGTATAAAAGGAGATTGCCGAAGCGAAAAAAAAGGGAAAAATAAGTCTGAATACTTATGATTTACCAAAAAAAAAATATATCTTATTTTTAAGGACCCGAGGGATTGTGAAGAAAATATTGGAAAAGAAGAAAATCAACTTCAAGTTCATCCATTAGCACAATCTAGTCGATGACTTTTTCTTTTCTCAGAAAGACATTGTTCACTTCAACAATGCTTTGTTTTTTTTATAAAGGTTTAGATTATTATTTTTTTAATTTATTTTTTAATGAGTTTGCTTATTTTAGTCTTATGATTTAGATCGTGAATTTGACAAGTTAATTTAAATTATTTTTTTTATGCCTGTGTTGTTTTTAGACCTGTTAAGTTGACTATGTTACATCAAATCAACCATTGCATGGTTTAATTTTTTTTTTTACTAAAAAACATGTTAGCAACACCTGAATATGTTTTATATTTAAAAAAATTGATCTAACCTATGACGTAGCAATGTAAACTCTTTTTTTTATTATTCTTTTTATTGATTTTTTTTTCCAATTTCATTATTCAACATCAAGTTGATTGAAAGTTTGATATAGTAATATATTTTGATTTGCTTTTAATGGAGTTATTTTGGTCTTCTAACCCAAGTTTGGTAGGTTAATCTGAGTTGATTTAAGTAACTTTTTAGTCTTTTTTTATGATTTTTTTTTCAATTTAATCCTTTAACATTGCGTTGATCGGGAACTGGGCTTCATAATATACATACATGTGTGTGTGTTATCACGATCTTATGACCCAGATCGTTGGTCAGGTTGGTTGACTTTGATTTTTTTGTCATATTTTAGTTGAATTATTTCAATTTTATTCTTTAATATTATATTAATTACAAATTAGGCTTCATAATTTACTTAGTTTGTGTTCTATGAGGTTCTTGTTACCTATGTTATAAGTTTAATTGGTTGACCTAAGTTAACTCAAGTGGTTTTCTATATCTTTTTTAAAATTGATTTTCTTTTAATTCGATCCTTGAACATTTAGTTAATTGAAAATTGATATTTATAATTTGTTTTAATTTTTTTAAGAGGTTATCCCGGTGTCACAATCCATGTTTTACATGTTAACCTGGGTTAAGTCAACTTATTTTTTTTTTAAATTTAATTTTGTTTTTAATTTTATTTTTCAATACTTGGGTAATTAATAATTGAGTTTAATAATTTTTTCTTATTTGTTTTCTATATGGTTATTAAGGTTTAATAACCTGGGTAAAAGATTTGACATGTTAACTCGAGTGGATTCGAGTCAATCCAATACATAAGTTTGGTGGTAAAAAAACTGCATTTTATTTATTTTACGAATCTGGACTAGTATCTAAAGATTTATTCTTTATATCGGTCAAAAAAGAGTATATATTCTTAAAATTGTTTTAAGAACAACTTAATTCTGGTCAAACAAGTAACGTTTAATTTTAATTATATTTAATTTTGATTAGTATGTAAATCAGGTAAAAAATATCATTAAAAGTTCCATCAAAAGAAAAGTTTATCTACGCTTTAATTACACTTTCTATCTTTTTAATACATTTGTTCCCTCTTACTAAAGGATGGTTAACATAGACCAGGAAATTGATGCAAATCGGGTTCTTTCCATACCTTATGGACTGAAGGTTCCCTACAGTCACTTTAGCCTCTTCGTGGAATCGCTATTACCAGTTTTTTTAATTATTATTATTTTTTAATATTAGATTGTATTGATATATAATTAAACTTTATAATTATTTTTTGATTTATTTTTTATAAGATTATCACGATCTTATAATCCAAGTCGTAAGTTTTACGGGTTAGCCAAATTGATTTATATTTTTTTATTAAATAAATTTTTTTCTTCAATTTCATCTTCCAACATGGTATTGATTGAAAACTAGACTTTATATTTTTTTTTATTTGTTTTTTATGAAGTTATCATGATCTTCTTACCCAGATTTCTCAAGTTACCTCGAGTTGACTAGAGTTATTTATTATCATTTTTTCTTATTTTAATCCTATAATATCAGATTGATTAAAATTTTGGCTTCATATTTTTTTTATGGAGTTATCACGGTCTTATGATCTGAGTCACGAGTTAAGCCGGTCGACTTAAGTTTTTTTGTCCTTCAATATTGGGCTGATTAAGAATTATACTTCATAATTTGTTTCAGTTTGCATTCTACGAGGCTATCCCAATCTCATGATCCGGGTCATAAGTTTGGTCGGTTGACTCGGGTTAACTCTTATTGTTTTTTGTGTTCTTTTTTAAACTGATTTGTTTTTTAATTTCATCTTCAAACATTTAGATTGATTCGGAATCAAGCTATGTAATTTGTTTAAATTTACTTTTTATGGAGTTATCTTAGTCTTATGATATAGATTTAATAGGTTAACTTGAGTTGACTTTACTCATTTTTAGTTGGATTTTGTTTTCAATTTCATTATTCAACATTAAGTTGAATAAGAATTGGATTTGATATTTTTTTTATTTGTTTTTTACACGGTTATTAAAGTCTCATGACTTAGGTGATGAATTTAACAAGTTAACCCGAGTTAATCCGAGTCGATATAAAATATTATTGTTTCAATATATATATTTTAAATATTATCTTGATTTTTTTAGTTAAATTAAATTTTTATTAATCATCTAAATTGTTATTAAACCTTTTAAGTGGATCATGTTATTGGTTAATTTCTTTTACTAAAAAAAAAAACATATTAACATTATCTAGAATTTTTTTCACATCCAAAAAATTGATTTAGCCTGTAATGTAGCGTTACTTTGAAAATGTGTACAATTAGTCATAAAAATACAAAAATGCTCTTAAATTACATAAATAAAAATAAGCAGCTACAGAAATTGCAACAGTCGCTTTAGTTTTTCTTTAAATAAAATCAGGGCAAACTGCGAACCCAAAAACAAGCAGGACTCCGTCTCCCAGCCAGAAAACCTTTGACCGAATTCGCGAAACCAAAAAAA
>Ga0325411_1008273_pt1 | contig 11274 bp, 7 predicted proteins | sample PopdelMetagenome_13_FD_206181 | JGI IMG/M metagenome (GOLD analysis project Ga0325411, IMG submission 206181) | Populus deltoides microbial communities from Bellville, Georgia, United States - Xylem-PdIQD-R4 | ecosystem: Host-associated > Plants > Phyllosphere > Stem > Wood/Secondary xylem...
GCTGAGACTGCACTTGCACTTTGATTATTTGCATTCTTTTAGCAAACCCTCCAGTGAGCATACTTCAGGATGAAGATTTCACAGTAAAGATAGCTGATTTTGGAGCTCCAGAGCTGATTTCATCGGGCAAAGCTGATATAGCCAAAAAAAAATACAGGGGAATTGTGGCTACCCGGATAGTGAGTGTCTTATGATAGGTAATTTAACAGTAAGGAGTAATGTCTTCAGCTTCGGAGTAGTTCTCGTGGAACTTCTGACAGGACAGAAGCCAAACTCCAATGCCTGCAGAGAAGCGTAACATCATTTTCATCTCATCATTGGAAAACAATCATCTCCTTAAAATTCTAGATTTTGAGGTAGCTAAAGAAGAACCGGAGGAAATAGAAATGGTTGCTGAGCTTGCAAAAAGATGTACAAATAGCAGCGGTATAAAAAGGCCAAGCATGAAGTATCTGATGAGCTATCTAGGCTAACAGGAATAAAGATTGTTAAAATCACGAGTTAATTTATAAAATTATATAATTTTATAAGTTAATATATATTTAACGGGCAAAACCATTTTAAAAACTCAAAAATAGATAAAAATAAATGAAATCATGATTTTACAACCGTTTTTTCGATTTTAACCAAAAAAAAACATCATATACTACAGTATTCCTGAAATTTCTTGTTTATATTTCATTTCACCATTTATTTAATGCTGACCGCCCAATTTATCCTTCCAAGCGACCGTTCAGGCAAAACATTGTTGGCCACACGAAGCAACTCCAAGCACAGACCACTGGATCTATGTCAGTGGTTAGTTTTGTCGAAGGAAAAGTAAGAAACTAAGAAGCTTACAGAGGACCCATTTTTTGCTGCCAGAAAGTCACATTCAAGATTAGTTTTTGACACAAAAATGAACACTTTGACATGACAATACCAAAATAAGTAGCCCAACTTTCACTTTTAAATTGCGTGGAACTGTAATAATAATACTTTTTTAAAAAAATATTAAAAAAATATTTTTTATTTTTAAAATTCAATATTAAGATATTAAAATAATTTAAAAATATTAATTTTTTTAACTTTTATATAAAAAAATCAAATTTGAAAAAAAAAATTGAAACTCACATATAAAACTCCTGTACATATATTGAATTTTAAACCAATATCTATAGCATCTAATATCTTTTTAAATCCTGTTTATTTTTAAATTTCAAAAATATTTATAAAAAAATTTAAAATGATATAATATTTTTAGTGTACTCAATACTGATATGCAATTTGATATAGTCATAATTTTATAGACTATTTATTAATAATGTTTCCAAAATAAAATATGTTTATAGAATATTAAAGTTGTGTTTGTATTGATCATAATTTGATTCTAATAATCATGTTTGAAATGATTATAAGCCGATTTAAATTCATTCTTTGTTTGAAATGATTATAAGCCGATTTAAATTGATTCTTAAATTGATTCTTAAATTATTAAACACATGGCATCTAGAAATAATTTCTCTAATAATAGGCTTGATATAAGATGACAATATAACATAGATATTGATAAGAACTAAAAAAAATTCAGTGCACGTATTGTCAAAAAATTTCCTTATAATTTTACAATCCAAGTTTATTTTGTATTTTTCATGCCGTGTTAAAATTACAATTTTAACAACCTTGAACAGCTCTTCATGAATACTTGTGGGGTCAGAAAAATAGTGAAGAGATATAATCTTTGCCAGGCAAATCATCACTCTTCTCCATGAGAATGCAAGTCCTTGAATAAGTGAACCTAAGATGGGTTCCTTATTGAAGTCCAGAAAGTCCGCTACAATCACAAAGTCCAAATTAAATGCTACGTTGAATTGGTCTAGCATCGTCCTAAATCACTGGGATCAAAATTATATCACGTCTCAGGAATGGCCTTTCGGTCCACAGTAAACTTCAACAGGACCATCCGGCCACCATAGGGTATTTGCCATAGCAGAAACAGAGGAGAGCTAGGGACTTTTACCCATAAATTAGCCTACAAGACAATAATCCCAGCTTTTGGCGCCATTAGCAACAATCTGAGGAGGGACTGTAACAGCCTAGTTTCCATTCTCCTTCAGTGGATGACCCAGAAACAGGGACAACGATGGCTTAAAGCATTTCGCAAAACAAATACTGAAACAAATGGTCTTGAGTTTATCCAAGAACATTAGGAAAAAAGAAAAAGGAAAAACTTACAGAGTCGAGACACGTTTCTTATTAATGGATCACCAAGTCTTGAAAGGGACCAAAGGTTCGACATCTGATGATGATAGAGCCTGATCAACTTGAAAACTGCTGCAAGTAATTGATGTAGAAGCATCATCCCACGCACTGATAACTTCAGCCGTGATGCTCTCAGCTTCTTCGTTATTTTGTTGAACGTCCTTCTTTTGTGACAATTGAATGATCCTCTCCAACTCTGATGTGACTTGTTTCATTGTCGGTCGATTTTTTCCATTCAAATTCAAGCATCTCATTGCAATATTAGCTACACCGATGACATCCTCCTTGGGGCAGTGCTCCTTAATTTGAGCATCAACAATATCAAAAATTCTGTTCTCTTCCATCAAAAGAACAAAATGTGCAGCCAAGTTTTTGCGTTCTTGTGACTCGTTTGTAAGAATTGCTTTTTGTCCAGTTAAGAGCTCAGCAAGAACTACTCCAAAACTATAGACGTCACTCTTATCTGTATACTGACTGGACCAAAAGTATTCTGGGTCCAAGTAACCATAGGTGCCTTGCACACTAGTCGTCAAATGAGTTTGATCAACGGAGAGTGATCTTGAAGTCCCGAAATCAGCAATCTTTGCTCGATACTTGTGATCTAAGAGTATGTTGGTGGACTTTATATCTCGATGATAAATTGGAATGGAAGCTGCTGAGTGAAGATAGCAAAGTGCCCCGGCAGTTTCAGCAGCAATCTGTAATCTCATTTCCCATGATAAAGGGAACTCCTCATTTTGGCGAAGGAGATACTCGGAAAGAGTTCCATTAGGAATAAATTCATAAACTAAAAGAGGAACTTCTGCCTCCAAACAGCAACCAAGTAGCCTGACTATATTTCTTTGGTTGATTTGTGAAAGAATACAGACCTCGTTGATGAATCCTTCAAGGTTTTCTTCACCCACCATTGTGGACCTTTTGACCGCAACAATTACTCCATCTGATAGCATCCCTTTGAACACGGTACCTTGGCCACCTTGACCAAGTATCCTATTCACATTGAAACCATCTGTGGCAGTTTCCAACTCCTCTGAGCTAAATACTTTGGTTTTGGAAATACCACCTTGATCACTTGAGGATAAATGTTGCTGTAACAGTAGACCACCATTCTGTCTGAAAAACTTCTGTTTCAGTTTGATGCTCTTCCTTTTCTCCATGATTTTGTATAGCCACCAGCTACCAATAACCAGTAACAACACTCCAACAACTCCAACAACAGCTGCATTTCTCAAAAAAAAAAAAATAATAATAATAATTTCATGATCGATCATTATTTAATGTTCATATTAAGAGTCCATTTTGGGAAAGCAGTAGTATATGCGTTCTCAAAATCAGAAGCAACAAAAGTATATTTGGGAATGTAGTACTCTATATGCGTTCTCAAAATCAGAAGCGACAAAAGTTTATTAAAGTTTTACTGTGTTCCCAAAACGGTCTCTAAATCTAATAAGATAAATAGCTCAATCTAAAAGTATATTTTCATTAATTATAAAAAATCTATAAGTCATAACATAATAGATATGAATATCTAATTATATACCGATTGAGTCATGAATCATTATTATATTGCAAACAAAAGTCATATTATTATTGAAATTTTCTTATTTCTATAACATTTTCAAAAATTATAGTTTTTTTTTTAAAAAATTTCTAAAGCTTTATACAAAATTTTAAATGGCTGAGCATCTTCAAATAGGTTTTGTCATAGTTTTTCGAGGCAAAAAAATTATTCCTTTAAAGTTTAAAAAATTTAAATTTATTTTAAGAAATTTATTTTTTATGTTTCATGAGATTTTCAAGAAAGACAAAGATGATCCACTTCTTTTTATTTATTTATTTATTTTATCCTATGAGAGAATAACTTGTTATTAAATATTGACTTTGAGTGGCATATGCAACAAAGCATTGGCGAGAGAAGGGGCCATCACTTTTCAATTATTTTCAAATAAAATTCTATGATAGATTTTCATATTTTGAATATTTTTTAAAATAAAAAATAAACCAGTTTTTCGATTCGTCTAATTTTGTAATTGAACTGAAATTAAACTGAATTATAAAACCTAGCAAACTGAATTAGATGAACAAAACTAACATAGCTAGTTTTGGCGTCGATTTTCATGGCGTCGAGGAGAGTGGCACGGCTGGTCACGGTGCTGCTGCTAGAAATTGCGAGGAGATCAGGTGGTTGATTTTTCGGAGGAGTTCGGGTGGTTTGTGAGGCTACTGCTGTCAGGATGAAAGTAGGAGGGAGACAGTCCATCTGTGGATTTCCAGCTGGAGTTGGCGCGGATTTGATGGTGTGGAGGAAGAGTGGCGCGGCTGGTTCGTCTGGCTATGGTGGATAGGATGGTAAATCTGTGGCGGCTGGTATCTGGTGGAGAGAGAAGTGGGAAATGGTAGTTTTGTATTTTTTATCTCCAGGGTGGTTTTATTAGGGGGTCATTTTATTTCGTAGCTAAACAGTGTTGGCAAGTTTTATAACATTATTTTATTATTTATTTAAAAATATATTAAAATAATATTTTTTTTATTTTTTAAAATTATTTTTAATATTAATATATTAAAACAATATAAAAATATAAAAAATAATTTTTAAAAAATATAAAATTTTAAAAAACACAATTTCAAAACCAATCAGCCACTCAATATGCTTGCATAAATTACATATAGGATAATTGAAAAACAAGGAATACGTGCCACTGCCACGTAAGAAGTGGATGCATACGAATGACATTAATTACCTGCAATAATAATTGTGATGATGCGAAACCCACGGCAACCTCTCTTGCCATCACCATGCATGCCAAGTGGACATTTACATTCGTAATTCCCAATGGTGTTATGGCATTTACCATGACATGGGTATCTCTTGCCATCCCTACACTCATCGATATCTGTGAACATAACAAATTACGAATTTACATTAATTCAACAGAGAGTAAAAGTTCTAAGAAGTTCTGAGTTGTTTCGTTTCATAATTTACCAAATTATGAATTTGCCATGACTGTGGATTTAGAAGTTGTTTTGTTTCAAGTATATCTGAGAAGAGGAATGAACAGTCTTGTAATTTCAATCACTCAACTACTGAAGGCATCTGTCACTTTACCTTGGCATCCTTTTTCAAGATATGGGTTTCCTTCGAACCCTTCATTGCATGCGCAGCGATATCCTTGGCCATTATCGGAGTAGTAGCAATTTGTATTGATGCCGCAAGCATATGAACTCTTATTGCCCTGAGCATTTTCGCATGTCTCGGTTTGAGCTACCCATTCGATCACAACATTTGATGCTTCCAAATCTGTTGGAGTACGAGAGAGTGGCCAATCCGAGAGGTCAAGGGAGTCTATGTCCTCAAGGAAAGCAAAGCCACAAGGGTTAAATTCGAAAACATCCTTGTGATTGTGAAGGCTATCAATGAGAATTTTTAGAGAATTGAGACCCTTGGGAATCGAGGTCTGGCAGCATCCAGAACCTGAGCAGGAATTATTCTTTGACATGGTAACATTTCTAGTGCATAAAGAGAGACAAGCAGACCCGAATGTCGCCTCCTCGTTGGTCACCATGGCAGTGGTGTCACAACCAACAGTTGTGAACACATTTCGAGAGTCTGAAATGGTGAAGGGGCCTGATCCAAGTGAGATAAACTGATTGAAAAGCATCGACTTTCGCCCTGACTTGTCATAGCAATCGAACGATGTAAAAATGCCTACAGTGACTGTGCCATTCAGCAATGATATATTGCGAGCAGGCATGCTCTCTCCAAACCACAGTTCAAGATGACCATCATCAGTGGAATTGCAGTCTAGAAAGAAGTTTTCATTCATGGCACATCTTTGTTCCCCAATCCCAAACGGGTAAGGAACAATAACATCCCCACACCTTTCTTGGCAGCCATCTCTCACATCTGGATTTGCTGTTGCTCCTGTTACTGCAGCCACTAGTAGCAACATCATCAGCAAAAACACCCACCTCTGAAGTATCATTTTCTATACACCACCCAACCTAATATATGTATACAAAGAAGCTCCAAACCAACTCTCTCCCGCTAAATTTTAATTGTGCAACTTCATTTCCTGGTAGACAATATATAGCTAAGAGAGAAAACACTCATCATATGACCAATTCCGAGATGATCAGGTCAATGAAGTCTTGCGAGTCCTTTCTTCGATCTTTCTTTTATAGGAATCCAAAATTAACCCAAATGTGACGTAATTAGATTTATTGTATTAAGATTTCTATTCTTTCAAGTTCGGAAAATATCCCATCCGAAGTCATGAGTCAATGAGGCCCCAGTAATGAATCGCGAAGACTAAAATGAATGGTGTGAAAGAAACCAATAGGAGAAACAGACAGGGAAAAGAAAAGTCCCTCCTGAGAATACAGTATACCCCACAAAAGGCAGCCATATTGGAATATTTTCTTGTTTCTGCAAGCTAAGGTTCCCTTTCCTCAATAAAAATGGGTATGGTATTAACAAAGTTTTCTCATTGGAAAATTTACTTCTGAGTATGAACATAACTTTATCATAGTGAACTTCAACAGGACCAGCCGGGCTCCATGGGGTATTTGCCACGGCAGAAACAGTGGAGAGCTTGGGACTTTACCCATAAATTAACCTACAAGACAACAATCCCAGGCTTTGGCGCCATTAGCAACATTATAAATAGTGTTTTTGGTCTAATCAATTTTTTTTAATTTTTTTTTTAGATTTAGATTTTTTTTATTTTTCTTTTTATTTTTATGCAATCCTATTCTAATTTAATTTTTACTTTGTTAAGAAATAAAATCATTAAGATGGTTGGGAAATATTGTGAAGATATATTTTTATAATATTGACAAATATTTATTTTTTGTATTGAATCGTTTTTTTCACTTTATTTGTTGTTGATATCTTAATTTTTAATGATATTATTAAATTAACCAGGTTTATTAAACTTATTTGAGCCAATTACCTAAACATTACATTTTTTATTTTTTAAAAAAATATTAAATTTGTTTTGATATTTTTTATGCCATAAAAAAAGATTGGTCCGCGGCGTTGTGCAGACCATCTAACTAATGCTACCTAAAAGTGGTTAATCATTGTACCAAGTGTCCATTTTTTTTTCTTTTCAAAATATTTTTAAAAAAATTAAAAATATTGTTTTTACTTTGAATTAGATTTTTAGTATTTTTAGATTTTTTTGTGTTATATTAAAAATAAATAAATAAATAAAAAAATTATTTTTAAATATTTTTTATGATCCTAACACAATTTCAGACGGGGAGTAAATCACTGGCAGCAAAATTACTAAATGATATCTTTAATTGTCTCAGGAATGGGAAAGATTAACGTGGACAGGGAAGCTTTGGCAGCACCTTTCCCAGGTCATTTTATCTTAAACAGAACTTTTCTAATGTAAAAATAAATATTTCTCTCTTTTGCTATCTCTTTTTAGTTTTAGTATCTTGATGATTAAACTTGCTCAAAGCAGCAGCAGCAGCAGCAGCAGCAGCATCATTCACAGCAGGGGTTGAAAAGGCTCTCATACCTCTTTGAAAAACTGCAGTTTTTCCATCCTTTCACACTCTCCTCATCCTCAACGTTTGTGATATATCCCACAGTTTTGCAACATTAAAAAAATTATTGGAAGTAATGGTTGTTTAGTCTGAAATCAATGCAACATCAAAATTTATAAAGATTCAGTGTTAAACAAATAAGATTCAAGAGGATGGTTAAAGGGGAGATAACATGAGAGAGTTGGAGAAGGGAAAGAAAAAATATCTCAAACCAAAATTTAACCCAAATGTGATGTAAGAAAAGTCTAGTGGAATTGGAGTTTTTAATAATAAAATTATAAATTAAAGTTGTTTGGACGACAGTCAAGTCACTTTTAACAAAAAAAAAAAAAAAGTCAGACAGAAAAGGAAAGGTTTCTTTCCCAGCTAGGTTTTAAGCACTGGTTCAGCTCCTCATCTTTCTGTGATGCTCTTGCTCCGGCCGCTCAACTTCGTCGTTGGCATCTTGTACTGTTCCCTCCCTATCTATCCACCTCTCCAAAGACAATATCTTGGGTGGTGATGAGGCCACTTCTTTTAAAAATTCTGTCTTTCTTGTTTTTTTTTTAATTATTTTATTCCTATTGGAAAAAGATTCCATCCTAAGTCATCAGTCAATGAGGCACCGGTAGTCGATCATGAAGATTTCGGACACATTACAAATGGGTTGTTTTTTCATTGGAAAATTTACTTTTAAGAATGAACATAAAGTGTGTTTGTCTTCTTCTTTTTTTCAAAAAGCGTTTTTAAAGATTTATTTTTTTTTAATTAAATTTTTTTAATCAATTTGAAAATGAACAATCATTTTTTTTTAATGTTTTTTTAATAGGTTAAAACAGCGTTTCCAAACAAGCCCTCGCGGTCTTTACTCAAAACAAGAGGGATGTTTAACAACTATGCCTGAAACAAAGCAGATGCATACAATTTCTTCTTTCAAGATTCTTTTCCTTTTTTTATTACATGCGAGTAATTCGTAGAAGATGATCATACACTGTCAACACTCAGGACTTTCCTTGACCTCAAGTAAGTGAACACCTTTTCTACGCAGGTGAGAGTTGCATGTGATTTCAAGGAACAGTATTAAGCTAAGATTTCAGCAAAGTGGGGGAACTTGCTCAAAGCAGTAGCATTCACAACAGGGGTTGAAATGGCTTTCACACCTCTTTAATTTGAAAAACTGTTATCCAACTTTTGAAATCAAGGTTCTAGTTTTTTATTTATTCAGTTATCTCTTATCATCTCATTAAATTAAATGACTTTTTAATAGTAAAATTCTTATCCATGATTATTTAAAAATATGCTCAACTACTCGTGTGATTTTTTGCATAAAAACATAGACTGTTCAGATCCATCTCTCACACTCATGATTTAACACGCTCCGATGGAATTAGAGTCAAAATCAGTTATCAAACGGGTAGAAACTTTGTGGGTCATAAGAATAATAAGGTCCCTGCCACCATGCCTGAGGTGAAGGAACTTTGTGGGCTGGACAATGTGGAAAGGTACTTGGGGTGGAAAATGGGTAGAAAGTGAACTTCTTTAAGATTGGGCTGCGTAATTTGTTGGAAATGCTGTTGTTTTTAAGCCATGCAAAAAAAATCATATGGCCAGAGAGGTCGGTCATCTAACAACATAAAAAAAACATAAAACATTACATTACTGCTAGTACTTGCACACACCACCTTATTTTATTGAAGATGGTGAGGTGTTTTGTCTGGTGTTTAAGTGTGGTAATGATTATTTTTTAAAATATATTTTTATATAAAAATATATAAAAATAATTTTTGATATAATACTTTAAAATAATGATGTGAAAACATCAAAAACTATAATTTCAACTCCATTCCTGAACAAATCTAAACATGTTTTTTGCTTTGCTTTGGTGTTGACTTTGTCGTGTAGAATTATTCCACTAAGTTTCTTGCATGATCAACAGTTTTCGTTTCGTATACGCCGATCTTTCATGTCATTTTTATCATTTTGTGTGGTACATTTTTCAAATTAAAGAGGAAAAGTGTACTATAGGGTACAACATAAAATAATTAAAAATAATATGATCCACCACCTCACACGCAACCTTCATTATTTTTCTTTTCTCTTTTAAACATTATTATTCAAGATTAAATTGTTTCAAACTGGATCATGTAGTTAAATTTTGGTTTGATATCTTGAAGCCCATCATTAGATTTAGATTATTTATTAACAAATTAAAGTTTTGTGCTCGTAACGGTAATATTCTTGAATGAGTTTAAAAAAGTGTTTAGTTGCGTGCTTCTTTCTACATTTAAAATAACTATAGCAACTCACCTGTTTGATAATACTTCAATAACAAATTTCTATTAATGGGGGCTACTGTTAACTATGGCACAGCCATAGGTTTGCAAGAAGCAGCAATTTGCTGCTTCTTGAGCTGGATTATTAATATTAATTATTAATCTGTTATCTATAATTATTTGAAAATATACTTAATACTAACATGGTTTTTTATATAAAAATATAAACGGTTTAAATCCATCTATCACACTCATGATTTAACACTATCCACATAGAATTGGAGTTAAAATCAGTCACCAAAACTATCCAAATTCTGCTAGAAAAAAATGTCACAATCGCTTACCAAGTGTAACACCCCTACTATTATAAAACCAAACACTGGGTTCGCCTATGTCATTCTTACTAGGTTTTCGACGTGATCAGGTAAGCACTAGTTGATATTGTAACAGGAGGTACGAGAATGTTGTTCATGTTCATGCAAATAGTTTGCTTTATTTTTAAATCAATTAAATACACACACGTGTGTGTGTGTGAAATAGTTCGTTTTATTTTTAATGAACTCCATATATGTATATGTATATATTTTGATAGTTTTGAAGTCTCTAAGAGTTTCATCAAAGACAAGAAGATGTCAAGGATTTCAATTCCTATAGTGGGATTTCTCCTGCTATGCTGTCTTGCAACTATGATTCAAGTTGTAGGAGATTACATAAAATACAAAGACCCAAAAAAGCAGACTAACGTACGAATAGAGGATCTGATGAGTCGAATGACATTAGCAGAAAAGATTGGTCAGATGACACAGATATAGCGATCTGTTGCAACTGCTGATGTCTCAAGGGATTACTCTATTGGCAGCATACTAAGTGGTGGAGGAAGTGCCCCTCACTTTAACGCCAAAGCTCAAGAATGGATTCATATGATTAACATGGATTCCAAAAAGCTTCACTCTCTAGTCGTCTTGGAATTCCTATGATTTATGGGATTGATGCTGTTCATGGGCACAACAATATTTATAAGGCAACTATATTCCCCCATAACGTCGGTCTAGGAGCAACAAGGTAAGATATCATTTACCTTCCGAAATGATGTTTTTGATTACACACATGCAAATGTTAGTTACCACCTTTTCTTGTTCCAAAGAATTTAAAGAGTTTTACATGAGCATGGTTTATTGATCGAAAACTGTCTAGACAAGGACCGTGACCAGGTTTATGCAAT
>Ga0325411_1008276_pt1 | contig 11271 bp, 9 predicted proteins | sample PopdelMetagenome_13_FD_206181 | JGI IMG/M metagenome (GOLD analysis project Ga0325411, IMG submission 206181) | Populus deltoides microbial communities from Bellville, Georgia, United States - Xylem-PdIQD-R4 | ecosystem: Host-associated > Plants > Phyllosphere > Stem > Wood/Secondary xylem...
AAAACATAATGACTAACTTATAAAATCATAAAAAATGCATAGACTAAATTATAATTAACTCTAATTAACAATGGTAGCAGATGCAAAAAATGGTAACAGTTTGTATAAAAACAGTAAATGACATATAGAAAAATTGCATGAACAAAGGAAGCTGGATGCGTTAAATGATATTCCATGTAGTATAAGAGCACAAGACCTCAAAAGGACAAAGCATTAAGGAGACCATATTAAATAATAATAAGAACGCAACACACCGCTTTCGTGCCAAGAAGAACCCAAAGGCTGATTAATTATTGAGGAAGATAACTTGATGCCATGCTTAAAAACCTAAGCCATCATATTGAACAAAGTCATGTTAGGACCTAGAAATTAAAAAAAAAAAAAAGCCAAATAACAAAGCAAGCATTAGGTACTGCAAAATGAGTAAATATTACAGATTTTTATCCAAAATTCAATAGTTGAAGCATACATATAGATGAATTATATAGCCAGTTCCAAACTCCCTATTATATCTAGAATGTCTTTGAGTTGAAAAAAATAAAATAAAAAAATAGTTAAATTAAGGAAATTTTTAAAAATAGAGAACGAATATTAAAAAAAATAAATGAAATTAAATAGTGAAATTACTATATTTCATGTACTAAAAAATCATGTCCCATTTCTTACATTGTTTCTCCAACTTTTTTAAATTCTCAATGTGACTATCATATTAAAATATAATTAAGAGCATTTTAGATTAAAAAAAAATAGTTAGGGTTTGGGATCCTGCATCCTTACGGGTGGGTTGTTGGTCTAGCTAGGCAAGGTGAGAATAATGGACATTAATTAGGGGGAAGGAAGGATTAAAAAGAAAAATTAGATACCATCTAACATTTTTAGCTGAACTGAATTAAAAGCCTGCCACCTAAACCATTTGGTGATCAAAAACATTTCCAAATCATGCATGCTGACCTCAAGACAGGACAATCAAGTGAAAACAGACAACATATATAGCTAATGTGGGAAATTAATTAAACACCATGCAAGGAGGAAGCAACCATGAATTCTAACCTCTTTCTTTACACAATTCTGCTACTTATATATATAACAAGTAAAACAGCAAGAAAAAAAAAGAATGAATGAAGATACAAAAATAAAACAGCAATCTTATTAACGAAACACAACATCAACAAGCAAGTTTCCTTATATATATATAAGCATATGAATACATTCAAAACACCTAGATGTCGGCGTACAGGAGGACAAAAAGACTTGCAGACATCAAAGAACACCCAGCATCAATAATACTAATTGTTAAAAATTAAATTGGAGGTTTTGATAAATTTTCAATTAAACATGCATAATTTCCATCAATCACTCTCTTCCAAACACAAGAATTGCCAACATTGGTCAAGTTGCATAAAATCATTCAATTTATGAACCGTAACCCTAAAAATTAATTTGGGGGTTTTCATAAATTTTCAATTAAACATGTATAATTAGGTTATAAATCATGGTAAAAACATTTCATAAACCTTATATTATCGAATTAATAGCCTAAAACCATTATTCAAAGTATCGGAAAAAAAATTGTTACCTGTGTTCTTCAGTTACAGGTGAGGGAGATGGATCAACACGACAGAATAACACCTGAGATTGGAAAAGTTAGGTTAGAACCGTTTAGTGTAACTTAAATTGCAACAAAGAAAACAAAAACCCTAAATTAATTACCTGAGCTATTGAAGAAAAGAGTGCAAAACCTAACCCGTTTACAGAGAAGGGGTAAATCAAGATGTTCGATGGTGATGATGATGGGTCTGGTGCGATGTTGCCATGGGTCTGTGTTTTTGTTGGTTTACAGAGAAATATTGAAACTGTTAAGATGAAGGAGAAGAAGATGAAGAAAAAAAATTAGGGATGCTGAAGACGAATGTGAAGATGATGAATAGTTTGGGATAAAGGAAGATGAAATCGATGAAGAGAGGGTGATTTTTCAACAGTTATTGATCGATGTTATTAGGGACGAAGGATATACTGGAAGAGTGGAAGTAAATTAATTTTCAACTGTAATTGGTTTTGTTGGTCTCTGTATTTCGGTGTGGGGGGAGAGAGCGAAAATAAACGGTTCAGATTTTATGTAATCAACGATCTACATAATTTTAGTTTTATATTAACATTTACATTTTTATTTTTTCAATTAGCAACGGAAAATCCATTGCTAAATTCAACGTAAAGTTTGCAACGGATTATCTGTTGCTAAAGTCCGTTGCTAATATTAAAAAAATAATATATGTGTAATCCGTTGCAAATCTGTTATTGAATTTAGCAACGGAATTATCCGTTGCTAAATTCAGATGCTAATAGCCCCTGTTTTTAGTAGTGACAGCCTAGTCATCTTGCACCGGCTACAACCGTGGAGTCATTTTCAGCCCTTACAGCCATCACTAACTCGCAGCCCCTCAACCATCAGGAGCAGGTATTAGTCGAAGCAGCAGCCCACAGGAAAACAGAGAAAGAGCAAGAAAACACAGAGGGAAGAACGTGCATTACACCAGCACATCACACCTTCATCATCGTCTTCGCCGTCTCTAGAGAGAGCATCGACAAGAAGAGAAAGACAGAGACCAACACCAGTGTTACCAGCGTTCGTCATTGTCTCCAGAATCAGTGATAACCGGTCGTGCACAAGAACTGCAACATCACCATCTTCACCCGTCAGCTATCAGGTAAGCTCTTGCATTCTTTCCACTTTTGCAAATTTAATTACACGGTTACTGTGCATGCTTTCGTTACTGTTCAAGTGAATTAGTGAATTATAATTCACTTGAACAGTAACTAAGGATGCATTTGTTTGCCCAGCCGGGTCACTGGTTTGGGCAAGTGGTGGCTAGGCCGGTTGGGTTCAGTCCAGCCACATGGGCCGAGCTGGACCCAGCCCCTAAAAAAATGAGTAATATCGTTGTTTTTTTGTGTATTTATTTTATGGATTTTGTATTCTTATATTGTAAAAATACAAATCTCGTATTTAAAATATCTGGTTTTCGACGCAATGTGACAAATATATATATATATATATATATATATATATATATATATATATATATAATGTTTTAATGCATACGACCAATACCCTAACATCTTTTTGAATTCCCTCTTAAAAAACATAAATTTTTGAAGTTTCAAAAATGTGTTTTCGCATGGATTTCTTAAACACAACAAAAAATTGTTTTCTTGCATTTCTGGATTTTACAACATGTTTGTAAAACTCCAAAGGGTGTTGGCCAATATTCTATAAGTATAAAAATCTTATTTTGGGGGAATCCATCTATTATTCACCGTTAATGTTTGGATAAAGAAATCCCGAAGGAATGAATATCCAAAATATTATTGGGAATTACTTGTTATTATTCACTGTTAATATTTGGATAAAGAAACCCTAAGTGGTAAATATCCAAAATAATTTTCTAGGAATAACAAGTCATCGCACATCCTTGAAAAAATCTTTGATTATAATGGAGGACATTTCAATTTCTGACTCCACGGTTTACGAGCCGTGAGAGTATGAAACACTAAGGCAAAAATAGGCTTTTAAAGCGCCTTGAATTTCCTTAGATTTCTAAATTTTTGTCCCCCTTCCTTGTGATTTACGAGTCGCAAAACTCTTGAAATACTAAGGGAAAAATGAGCTTTTAAAGCATATGGAATCTCCTTGGATTTCTATCTTAATATATTTAGTCTGAATCAAATACAGATTTCAAGAGATCTGCATTGATTCTCTTTGGTACTTTGTAGATATATTTTGTCATAACCTATTTTTGGTTCTTCCTAATTACATTCCATTTTCTAAAAAAAAATAAGAAGAAGAAGCAGGACACGATGCTGTTTTAAACGACACTGTGCATGTTCTTCTTCCCTGCGCATGCAAATGCAGGGAAGAGGAAGTTTGATTTTTCCCGCTCGTCACTCTCTCTCTCTCCACTCCACTTGCCCGAGAAAACCGGCACTACCCATACCCACCATACCCTGCCAACATAAAAAAAAAAAAAACAGAGAGGGAACCATGCCCCGGGGCGGCTATGCAAAAGCCGCTCCACGCCACCTTACCCTGCGCTTGGACAGGGTAAGGTGGCCCTCTCCCCCTGATTCCTATAAATACAGGGGGGAATGTAGAAGCAGGGAGAAAAGAAAAAAAAGGAAACCAAAGGGGGGCAAAAATTTTGGAGAAAGAGAGAAGGGCAGTGACAGAGAGGGCAGAAGACTGGGGGGATCAGTGAAAAAAAAAAGGAAAAAGAGGGAAAACAGTGAATTGTTTGGAGAGAAACAAGGTGACAGAAACAGAGAGAAGAGGAAGAGCAACCACAGCCGGCTGCCGCGACATCAACACCACCTGGAGCACAAACATAGCAGCACTGCCCACTCCATAGTCAGCCTTCCTCAGCTCATCATCTTCCTCCCACCCGTTGCTGCACCATTGAAGAAAAGGTAGCAACCTGCGCCTCTGCACGGGGAAGAAGAAGAAGAAAACCGCTGCTGTCATCGGGCTTCCCAGCCACTGCCACCTTCATAACCATCGTGAGGCATTGTTGGATTCCTCTCCATCACCACCAGCATCACTGCCAACTGCCATTGCCCTCCCAGTCGACAACAGCCCCGTGAGAAGCAGAAGGAAGAAACGGAAACAGAGGCAAATAGAGCTGAAGAAAAATGCAGAGAAGAAGAGGAAGAAAGTGTTGAAGCATACATTAAGTTTTAATGTTTTTCAGTTAATAATTCCCTGATGTTGGGGTAATCTATTAGTGAAAAATAATATTTGAATTGGTCTAGATTTCTCACCATGTTTTTAGGAAGTAATAACGTGAAGTTTGTTCATCTGTTTTTCTTTTGTAAAGGCTTATATATACAACCATTAGTGACTAAATAAATGTAAGCTTCATTCTTTTAAATACTAAGAGTTGTCCATTATCAGAAGCTGAGAGTTAACAAGTGGTATCAGAGCTACCATCACAGGAGCCTAATTGAGTGTTCTAAAAAACTACAGTTTCTTAAGGAAGAAGCAAGAGTGAGTGAGTGATCAAACAAAAGAGAGAGTGGAGAATTATGGCAACAGAAAACAACAGCTTTGTTCAACCGACGATTCCACGGTTTGATGGTCATTATGATCATTGGGCTATGGTCATGGAGAATTTTCTCAGGTCAAAGGAGTATTGGGATTTGATAGAAAACAAGATACATGTAGCAACAGAAGAAGCAACAAAAACACAACGTAAGCTTATTGCAGATTTGAAACTAAAAGATTTAAAAGTCAAGAACTATCTATTCCAAGCTATAGATAGACATATTATTGAGACCATTCTCAATAAGGAGACTGCAAAGGCTATTTGGGATTCGATGAGATTAAAGTATCAAGGCTCTACAAAGGTGAAACGTGCTCATTTACAGGCTTTGAGAAGGGAATTTGAGATTCTTGGCATGAAGGAGGGTGAGGAGGTCAATGAATACTTTGCCAGAACACTGATCATTGCAAATAAGATGAAAACACATAGAGAAAAAATGGAGCAGAGTGTGATCATTGAAAAAATCTTAAGATCAATGATTCTTAAATTCAATTATGTTGTGTGTGTTCGATTGAAGAGTCTAATGATCTGTCTACTATGACCATAGATGAACTTCAGAGCAATCTGTTGGTCCACGAACAGAGAATGCATGGACAGAAGAAGGAAGAACATGTTCTGAATATCATTAATTCAGAAAATGATAGAGGAAGAGGTGAATACAAGTTTGAAGGAAGAGGAAGAGCTCGTGGGAATTTTAGAGGAAGAGGTCGAAGCATAGGTAGACAGCCTTTCAATAAAGCTCTTGTGGAATGTTTCAGCTATCACAGGCTTGGTCATTATCAATATGAGTGTCCTCGTTTAAGAAATGCTGCAAACTACGCTGAGTTAGATGAAGATAAGGAGTTGCTGTTAATGTCATACATCAAGATGAATAATTCAACAACATAAGAGAATGTATGGTATTTAAACTCCGGGTGCAGTAACCATATGTGTGGTATTAAAAGTTTTTTCTCAGACCTTGATGAAAAGTTTAGACAGTCTGTGAAACTTGGAGACAATTCAAAGATGATGGTGATGGGGAAAGGAAATATCAGACTTCAAGTGGATGGCATGACTCAGGTAATCACTGAAGTTTACTTTGCACTCGAATTAAAAAATAATCTTCTAAGTGTTGGCCAACTACATAGTCATAAAAGGTACTTAATCAATTTTATTGATGACTATAGTAGGAAGACCTGGGTTTATTTCTTATCAGATAAATCTGAGGCATTTGATGTATTTAAGAAGTTCAAAGCACTTGTTGAAAAAGAAACTGGTAATTCTATTTGTTGCCTACGTAATGATAGAGGTGGAGAATTCACCTCGTTGGAGTTTAATCAATTTTACAGCATAAATGGAATAACTAGGCAACTTACTGCCTCTTACACACCCCAACAAAACGGGGTGGCTGAGAGACAGAATCGCACTGTCATGAACATGGTATGCAGCATGCTGTCAGGAAAACAGATTCCTAAGGAGTTTTGGTCTGAGGCTGTCAACTAGGCGATACATATATTGAATCGAAGTCCAACTTCAGCTGTAAAGGAGGTAACACCTGAAGAGGCCTGGAGTGGTAACAAACCTTCTGTGCATTATTTTAGAGTATTTGGATGCATTGCTCATGTCCATATTCCAGACAAACGAAGATCAAAGTTGGATGATAAAAGTGAGAAATGTATCCTGTTAGGTGTAAGTGAGGAGTCAAAAGCATATAGGCTATACAATCCGGTTTCAAAAAAGGTGATAATTAGTAGAGATGTGCTATTTGTCGAAAATGAGAAATGGGAATGGAAAAGAAGCAATGAAGAGATAGAAGTTGATGTATTAGAGTGGGGTGATGAAGAAGAAATCAGGACTCAAGAATCTGAAGAAGGTGGGAATGCTGAGATTGAAGAAATAGATGGTGTGAATGCTGAGATTGAAGAAGTAGATAGAGGAGGTTTTAATTCTCCATCTGGAGACTTAAATACAAATACAGAAGGTTCTTTAAATCTAGCTCAAGGGAGGAACAGAAGAGAGCCTTCTTGGATGAAAGATTATGTGTCAGGTGAAGGATTATTAGAAGAAGATGAGATTGAAAATTTTGTGATATTCACTGCTTCAAAAGATCCTGCGTGCTTCGAAGATGCTTTCAAAAGTCTGAAGTGGAGAGAAGCAATGAAATTAGAGATCAAAGCCATCAAAGAGAATAAGACCTGGGAGTTAACAACATTACCAAAAGGAGCAAAGAAAATAGGAGTGAAATTGGTGTATAAGACCAAACTTAACAAGAAGGGTGAGGTTGACAAGTTTAAGGCTCGTCTCGTGGCAAAGGGTTACTCACAACAGCATGGTATTGATTACAATGAGGTGTTTGCTCCGGTGGCCAGATGGGATACTATCAGAATGATTCTTGCTCTTGCAGCACAAAAGAGCTGGTGTGTGTATCAATTAGACATGAAAAGTGCATTCTTGCATGGAGAATTAAATGAAGATGTATTTGTTGATCAACCACAAGGGTTCACAAAGAGGGGAGAAGAACATAAGGTTTACAAACTTAGAAGAGCTTTGTATGGACTCAAGCAAGCTCCCCAAGCTTGGTATAGCAGAATTGAAGGGTACTTCATTAAAAAGGGTTTTGAGAAATGCTACTATGAACACACACTATTTGTGAAAACTGAAGATGGAGGTAAGATTCTCATTGTAAGCCTTTACGTAGATGATTTGATTTTTACTAGAAACAATGAGGATATGTTTGAGAGATTTAAGGAGTCGATGAAGAAGGAATTTGCCATATCTGATCTTGGCAAAATAAAGTATTTCCTTGGTGTAGAAGTCATACAGGATCATCATGGAATATTTATCAATCAAAAGAAATATGCTTATGAAGTGCTGAAGAGGTTTGGGATGCTTAATAGCAACTCAGTAAAGAATCCAATCGTTTCAGGTTCCAGATTGTCAAAGAATGAGGGAGGAGCTGCTGTAGATACAACAATGTTCAAACAAATGATTGGCAGCCTTATGTATCTAACTGCTACCAGGCCAGACTTAATGTACTCTATTTACTTAATTAGTAGATATATAGAGAGGCCTACTGAAATACATTTGCAAGCTGCGAAGAGGATTCTAAGATATTTGAAGGGAATGGCTGAGCTGGGGATTGCTTACAAAAGAGGTGGAGAAGAAGAATTGGTGGGGTTTGCTGACAGTGATTATGCAGGAGACATTGATGATAGGAAAAGCACTTCAGGCTACATCTTCATGCTTGGAACTGGACCAGTTTCTTGGTCTTCAAAGAAGCAACCAGTTGTAACCCTGTCCACTACAGAGGCTGAATTCATTGCAGCAGCATACTGTGCATGCCAGGGAGTTTGGTTGAGACGAGTTCTTGAAAAGTTGGGACACTTTCAAAGTAAATGCACAACCATTTTTTGTGATAACAGTTCAGCCATAAAATTGTCGAAAAATACACTCATGCATGGGAGGAGCAAACATATAAATTTAAAGTTTCATTTTTTACGTGACTTGACAAGAGAGGGAATTGCGGAACTGGTGCACTGCAACACACAAGAACAACTTTCTGATAAAATGACAAAGCCTCTCAAATTGGAAGTGTTCTTAAAGCTGTGTGACAGACTTGGTATGTGTTTGAAGTTAGTAAACTAATTGCAATTCTGCAATTCAGTTTAAGGGAGGATATGTTGAAGCATGCATTAAGTTTTAATGTTTTTCAGTTAATAATTCCCTGATGTTGGGGTAATCTGTTAGTGCAGAATAATATTTGAATTGGTCTAGATTTCTCACCACGTTTTTAGGAAGTAATAACGTGAAGTTTGTTCTTATGTTTTTCTTCTGTAAAGGCTTATATATATAGCCATTAGTGACTAAAATGTAAGCTTCATTCTTTTAAATACTGAGAGTTGTCCATTATCAGAAGCTGAGAGTTAATAGAAAGGTCGACCACCATCCAAGTCACTCCTTAGGCCGCCACCACCAGCATCTCCATGACACCGCTGCAGAGAGAGAAGAACATTGTTGACAGAGGGAGCAAAGGAAACAAAGAGAAAAAGCAGCGTCGAAACAGCAGGGAGGAAGAGGAAGGCCACAGCAACACCATCGCCAAATCGGCCACCAGCACCACCGTCAGTCCATCTATCCAGGCTCGTCATCCCAGGTAATTCTTCCTCTTATCGCCTTCGGTTGTTCATCTTCTTGCATGCAGAACGTGCACTGTGCACGTTCTGCAAGCAAGAAATTAATGAGCTGGTTACTATACAGGTGCACAGTAACTAGCTAATTAATTAACTAGTTACTGTGCTCATGCATAGTAACCAGTCTATGTTCATTTCGGGCTGGAACATCAGCCTCGCCCATGCAGCTGGGCTGAGTCCAGCCCTGTAGAAAGTAGGCCCGTTTTATTTTGAGCCGATTTCAGCCCAGTCTCCTTTTGGGCCGGGTCCGGTCTAGTAAAAAAAAATTCCAAAATTCCAAAAAAAACCTTTCAAAAAATCTATGATTTTTCGCAATTTTGTTATTGTATTTTGATCAATATTGGTTTGTATTTTGATACTGTAAAGATACAAATCCAGTATTAAAATACCCAGTTTTCGTCAAGTATTAAAAAAAAAGTGTTTTATTCTCATGCATACGGCCAAGTCTCTCGAAGAAAAAAATTACGTCATATTTTCATACAACAAAGAAAACTTAAAAAAATATTTTAGCATCCATTTTGGCTTTAATAACCAGTTTATTAAAGTCACGAGAACTAGGCAAATATTTCAAAATTTTCAAAAAAAAATTATTTTGTTTTCTTAATATCAGGGATTATGAATTTATACGTAAAATGTACTCCCGATATTAAAAAGGTAGTTTTCTTTTATAGACATTAGAACGGTTAGGTTTTGCCATATAAGATAAGAACCTCCATACTGAGGAGGGCTTTTCTTGAACCATAGACGGACCAACAATTAAAAAACATGACAAGACCTTAGATTTTTATCAGACAATAAAACAATGCAGCTTACCTTAGGTAGGGCGTATTTGGGGTGCTAATACCTTCCCTTTACGCAACTAGTCTCCGTATCCGATCTCTAAGACCAGTTAGGGTTCCTAGTGACCAAAATACTAGGTGGCGACTCTCATTCTATTTTTTCCACTAATAAAAAGACAAGAACTCCTAGTCTCTCCATATTTTCCAGATACACACACCATAAGTGAGGGTGGACGATCGTCGTGACGCCGCACACGTGCGACATATCTAAGGGTGGGATCCACATTGACCAAGGGTTATTTCTTTTTAAACTTTCAGCCCAAATCCATTCATCATATCAAAACGTATCCTAGGAAAACACCAACACCATAGCAATTATAAGGCAAACCAAACACTAAGCAGCTTACCTTAGGTAGGGCGTACTAGGAGTGCTAATACCTTCCCTTTATGCAACCAGTCCCTTGCCTTAGAATCTCTGAAAGACCAGTTAGGTTTCCTAGTTACCATAATATTAGGTGGCGACTCTCTTATTCACAATAAAACTAAAGACCCTGAAATCAATCGAGGATCGCCGCGATGCCGTGCTCCGCCACAAGGGTGCGAGAATCACCTCAAATAATAACAAGGAAAAAGTATTTCTCTTATATCTATGTCTAGCAAACGGTAAACTACTTCTCTTCTATCTATGTCTAGCAAACGCTAATTAAACTACTTCTCTTCTATCTATGTCTAGCAGTATTAAGAAAAATTAAGTTTCAAAACTATATACAAGCTCTTAAAGCCAATAAATTTGTGGGATCTATCATCCAATTCTGCCCTAAGATTATAATCTGATGTTTCACAATTTGTTTTTTTATTTTTAAATTCTCTGTGTTTTTTTTTAATGATATATATCTTATGTCTCCGCTCCTCTCAGGTCAAACTTGATGTTAAAGTAGTTATATTTTTGTCTAGCCGTTGATTGCTTTTATTTTAAATAAAGAATTCATCTTTTTATAGAGTAAAATTCTTTTCTTTTTTTATATGGATTAAGCATATAGTTTCTAAAACTTTAATAATTAGTTCTGATAAACTAGAGATTAAGTTACAACTAACTCTTTTTTTATATATATATATATAAAGCAATCATTTTAAAATCTAATTAATAAGACAGTTGATTCTTACTGAATATTTCCCTACAAGAATTCGAGTCATACAGCCGAAAAGTACAAGTGTTGAAGGAAAATGTGA
>Ga0325411_1008279_pt1 | contig 11268 bp, 6 predicted proteins | sample PopdelMetagenome_13_FD_206181 | JGI IMG/M metagenome (GOLD analysis project Ga0325411, IMG submission 206181) | Populus deltoides microbial communities from Bellville, Georgia, United States - Xylem-PdIQD-R4 | ecosystem: Host-associated > Plants > Phyllosphere > Stem > Wood/Secondary xylem...
GATCTTGATGTTCTTTTCTCTCTTCTCTTTGATTCAAACTTTAACAAGTAGACCCATAATCAAAACTTGTATAATTGTTAGAGGACTCAATTGTAGTTTGCTCAGACAATAAAATAATTGCTTTGAGTCATTAAATTAATTAACCAATCACTAAATCAACCCAAGTTAATATCTTGATTATAACAGGTTTGGTCAAATTAAATGAATCATTAAAACTATTAAGATGGACGGAGTTTTATCAAATTAATATATTATTTAATTTAAATAAAATCTCCATCTAAATTAAATTTAAATTCTCGATAAAATTATGCATGCGGAGGAATTTTTTTTTTTTCTGTTTCCAAAAAGACGAGGATATCTTCACTTATCACATAACTTTATCATACAAGAGAGAGAAAAAAGAGCCAAAATCACGCAAACCAGGAAAAATTAAAATAGAAGAAGCAGAAAGCCACACCGATTCATGGCTGCTGCGGCGGAGGACACGGTGGAGAAAGAGGTAGGTCGAGTGGTGGAACAAGCGAAGGAGTTGCAAGAAACCGCTGCTTCTTTAATTGCTAAATCTACACACGACGAACAATCTGTTCGCCAAAAAGCTCTCTCTCTTGAGTCTTCTATTCGGCGTTGCAGTTCTCTCCTTGACCGCAGCAATCACCTCGCTCCTAAATTAGCTGCTAAGGTAGTTAATTAGATTGAATATTTGCTCTGTTGTTGTGTAAATTGGATCTCTTTTGCTCTTCTGATTGATTGATTGATTTTGTGTTGTTTTGTTTAGCTTGAAGAAGATTTACAGAAAGCAAGATGTATTATAGCTGATGGAGATGCTTCTTCTTTTCTTCCTTCAAAGCCTCAAGGTCTTTTTTTTCCTCAAGATGTAATTCTTTTACTATTATTATTACTGGACTATTCTTAATTGATTAATGGACAAATCAAATAAATTATCTGGAGTTTAATGAGGTATGTTGTTGATATTTGCGTGCAGGGCGTTTTCTAAAAATGTTTTTGGGACCGATTAATGTGCGTGCTTCTCGTAAAGATGTGCAGTTCAAGGTTAAAGAGGAGTATAACAGTTACAGGGTATGCTTTATTTTGTTTTAATTCTATCTCTTTTAAAATTTTATTTAAAACTTACAGTGTTGTGTTTCTCCGGGAGCAGGATAGGACTGCACTTTTGTTTCTGTTTTTCCCATCGGTTTTGCTTTGTTTGAGGTCTTGGGTCTGGAATGGGTGCTTGCCTACGTTTCCAGTTCAATTGTATCAGGTAATTTGTTGGATTTTTGATGAATTGAGAGATTTTGTTGATATTTTCTTATTTCGTGCAAGATCAGGTTTTTACATTTTTGGCTTGTGCTTTGATAGGCGTGGCTATTGTTTCTCTACACTGGATTGGCTTTGAGAGAGAATATATTGAGAGCCAATGGAAGCGATATTCGTTCATGGTAATTGCAATTCTGGCTTTTCTGTGCTTTAATATGTTGTCTGAGCTTTGTGTGCTCTTTACAGTGTTCTGCATGTTAAATGCTAATAATTCAATGCGTCTAAAGCAGTTCGAATTTAGTGGGTGAATTCTTTTTTAGCATTCTGGATTGGCTCAAAATATATTGTAGCAGCTGATTCATTGCATTGTGCCATATGAATAGTTGTTTCCTTAAAGTTTTAGTTGGACCTTAACTTGGAAGACTTCCAAGTTTACTGTACTGGAGTCAGTCAAAAGTGCAAAAAACAGAGGGGGATGGGGGTGGGGGGAATAACAGAGATTAACATCCTTTCTTTAGTTTGAAGACATACAACTTGATCAAGCAGACTTCTTGTTTGCAACCACAAACTATTGCTTTCTAGCAGGTCTGCTGATGAATCTTAACTTGATTCAATTAGTGAAGTGTATTTACCTTCATGTTCTTCCTGTCTTTGTATTTATGGCCCTAAGGTGGTATTAGTTCCACAATCTTAACTTCTAGTAATTGCTAGGTTCACAGTTTGTCATTATGAACAATCTCTCATTCATGCGTTCCACATTTTTGAGTTTCACAAATTCCATGATTGTAAAAGAAACGGCTACATTCATTAGATGTAGCTAATAACTCTACCTATTTTCTCGCAACATGAATCTTAAGCCTGCTTTGTTTGGTGATCTGCCACATTCTTCCAGCCATGAGGTTATTGTTCTCCTTTGTCTGCAACTCATCAATAACTCAGCGGATAGAATCATAGGGTGCACTCAGCACTATTACAGCGGAATTGATGTTTTAGTCATAAGCTATACTATTTTTTGCTTAGGGACTTGAGTAGCGAAGCATAATGGTTCATGGTGCTTGTTCCTAATTGGCGGGTACTCCATATACAGTTGATAATTTTAGATGCCTGTAGCAGTCTTATGAACTAATGTTCTGTTTTTGAACAACTTGTCATTTTGTGAAATTATGACTTTTGAGCAGACAAAAGACCGAACCATAAAGCTTGTGAAGAAGGATGCTGGATTGATGGTAGTATGATGACTGGTGCATAAAACCACCACTCTTCCTAGCAGAAAGACTGTTGTCATATGAAGCTGTCCTTCTAGGCTCATTGTTAGCCTAAAAAGGGTTTAAAAGGCCTTTCACCTCAAGAAATAGGCGAAACTTCTAAAAACTGAAAATGGTATTTTTACTTGGCACAATAGCTCAGTTTTGTGTTCAGCTCTAGAAACTAATCATTTATAGACTCTCCTTTCATCACCCTCTTAGAAATATGTTTGGAACATGATGAAATCATATGGAATGTGGAAAAAAAAAAGTTGGAAACCTTAGAATTTTCTTGTTTGGTAGGTTTCTTAACCATGGAATACAGCTTAGTTTAAAAACCATGGAGTACAGCTTAGTTTAAAAACCATTCCCTAGGTGTGGTCTAGGCAGGAGAATCTCAAGTGGGTTTACAACTTAGAGTCATAAGCACTTTAATTTTCAGCTCTGTGGTCTATTTGGCTTTAGTTTTCCATTCTTCTGGGCCATTTCTGCTTAACAGTCTTGCTCTCACATAAGGCTTATTCCGCTCATAGAGCATTCACAAAAGTATGATGTTCATCATCATGCATGGAAATGCCAGTTTCATTAGTTATTGATGTCCCCCTGGATTGGCACAAGAATATCTCAACAAAGTAGATGATATGTTTTTGCAGGTGGATCAACCATCACTATTGTGCTATGATTATGGCCGTAGTTAGTCTCACATGGGAGATTAAAGGTCAACCAAATTGTGCTCAGAAGCAGGTTACTATTTTTCCATTAGATTCTAAATGCGTTGTCTGTTTGTATTTGTTAACAATTCCTTGAATCTTGCTCAGAGAGGGGTACAACTGTTCTTGCAATGGGCTATGATGCAAGGAGTTGCAATGCTTTTGCAAAATAGATATCAACGCCAGAGACTCTATACCCGTATTGCTTTGGGAAAGGTATCATCTTAAAATCACTTGTATGCCCTGCAAAGCATCACTGGATGCTTTACTTTTGGTGTGGTCTGTTTCCATCTTAATTCTTATGACGTTTGTGGTTTGGTGAAGCTTGTCTACTGGTCTGTTGTGCAGGATAGGAATTGTCTCTACTTCAGATGCATATTAATTAGCACATCATATTTTCAATCCTTTTTTGTTTAATTGTTATTTTAGGCTAAGCGAATGGATGTTGTGTGGGGAGAAACAGCTGGTGTGGATGGGCAGTTGTGGCTGTTGTGTCCTATACTCTTCATTCTGCAGGTATTTATGCTACCTCTTAACTGGTGTTCTCATATACAGATGGAACTGGCCTGCTCTTTGCATCTTTCTACTAATCTTAAGATTAGACCTAATATTGTATATGCTTTGTATGGTTTGAACAAATGAAGCAAAGTGTTAATCTGATAGCAATTGAATATTGCACTACAAACATGAACTCATTCCAGCCTGGTTGACAAAGGCTGTAGTTTTCACTAAATTATTTTGGTGGGCTAAGAAATTCATGTTCTTTTGCTGTGAAATTGAGTTTTATGCAAAGACATGCTACTCGAATGAAGTAGACTAAGGAGCATAATGAACAACTTGTTTGGGATCAATTCCAAACTAGAAACTAGAATTGATTTCAATGCTTTAAGTGGATTGAGTTAATTGATTCTCTAATTGAATTCTTGGATTTGAAATTTGTTTTAAAATTGTGGTATTCATTTGAATTGAGTTACTCGAAATACATCATTCACCCAACTTGCCCTCTTCCCAACCATCATTTTCTGTCTTATCTCTCTCATTTATTGATGTGATTAAAGAGAGTGAAAGAGATCCAACACAGCCTATGGCTATGGCTGGTCTACTGGACTATATGGCCTGGAAAAGAAATAACTCTTTCTTATAAAATCTCAAGTACTAATAGTTATAATCCCTTACAACAGTGGTAGCCCTTAAATGGTTATGCAAACCCTTATAAAAAGAAATCCTAGCCTTAAAAATAACTTAATCCGAGCTGTTCCAATAAATCCTAATAAAATAACAGATAACCAAAATAGAAAAGGATAAAAACCCAACTAAAAGAAACCCAACAAACTTGACATTCTGCTTTGATGCTGCTCCTGCATCATTTATACCTGCCACCTGTATCTAAATTTTATTTTATTATTTGAACTTAACCAAACCGCAACTAATCTTCTACCTGCCTGCCAATCCTCCACAACAATAGATGATAGCTATAGACTAGAGATGAAAGTGCAGGGTATAAATTCTAAACAAATATTCTATGGGCTAGCCATTTTCTGTATTACTTTCCAAGTCCAAGGGACCATTACTGTAGACTTTATAAGTAGCATTCAAGGCCGGAGTGGAAAGGAAGGGGACAATGAGCTGCTTGTATCCATTGATGCAGGATCAAATTGTATCCTCCACAACAATAGATGATAGCTATAGACTAGAGATGAAAGTGCAGGATATAAATTCTAAACAAATATTCTATGGGCTAGCCATTTTCTGTATTACTTTCCAAGTCCAAGGGACCATTACTGTAGACTTTATTAGTAGCATTCAAGGCCGGAGCGGAAAGGAAGGGGACAATGAACTGCTTGTATCCATAGATGCAGGATCAAATTGTTTCCAAGGAGCAGGGCAGAGATCCATGTAAAAGAGGGTTCTGTTTGGATAGACATGGCAGATGATACACCACTATAGAACCACTCTGTGATTGCTAAACCAAGAGTGAACATTCAACCAATTTTGCCTGAATCTTTCAGACATAGATATTTTTTTTCTTTCTTTCTGAGAAATTAACATCCAAACTACCACTAGCAACTTGATTGTGAGAAGATCCAGATTTCCACGTATAGGATGTGCCTCTATCATTAAAGAGTAAACCAACTGTATTGAGATTGAAAGCAACTAAAAGAAATTGAACCTAACAAAATCATGACTGCCACCAACAAATCAACTCAAAATTAATTTGCTGTGACCATCTTCCCATGCTCCGAAGGTGTCTTTGGGACAAGATTGGTGTTGAAGGGAAACAAAAAAAACTTTGCGAAGCAGACGAGGAGGTTGTTTTTGGGATAAAGTTCTCAACGGTCAATTCTGAAGCAAACTGCACCGACTTTGTATGTGCTTAGTGGTCAATTCTAATGGTGCAATTTGCCATCATACAGAAATTAATGGTTCCAACGGGTTGTGGAATTCATCAGTTGCTTAGAGCTTTCCAAACCCTGGAATTGAGTAAATGGTGTTGAATTGATTTCATTTCTACCAAATTCTGAGGTTTCACAAAAGGCAGGAAATTCTAGTTTAATCATGAGTGCCTCATTTGGGTTGGCAGGCTTTGCACTCGTTTAACAAAGCATCAACAGGCTTCCTCTTCAGCTGCACATTTGTTTGAAGGAAATTGAAGAAGCATTAGGTTTTTCAAATGATAATGCAATTAGTGTGATCTGCTACTAGAAATTTTGACATTTGAATTGTTGAAGTAAGCATGATGGCCTGAGTTCATCCTGATTATATTGTAGTGCCTCTGGAATTGAGTTTTGACCTGAATAATTGTATGTGCTTCTGGACTTGATATAGGGTTTTGAGGCATATGTTGGACTACAGCTGCTCAGGACTGCATACAAGGGGGTCACCTCCGAGTGGCAGGTATGCTTTTATAACTTTCTTTCCCCCATTTTAAGATCCAGCAATCTACATCCGTACAAATTTGCAGCATTCAATTTGGTGACAGAATCCGTTTCTGGCAGGTTATTTTCTGTGGTGTCCTTCTGGTCTTTATGGCAGTCGGGAACTTCTTAAACACAGTAGAGATACTAATGGTGAAGTCAAGGTTTAAGGCAAAAATGAAAAGTAAGAGCAAGCAGGAAATGGATTGAGGCACTTCTAACCTTTAGGATCACTCCTTCCATTCTCTATAGAATCTCAATTTTGGAATGATCTTTCGTGGGTCTCGAAACATGTTTTGTTGAAGCTGAGGCAATGAAAGTTTCTCCTCTAGGCCTTCACATTTCATTATACCGTTTGCCATTTACGTGTTTATAGCTCCCATCCTAATCGTGGAACCTGGCCATGAAGTGAACTTGATCACTCAGAGAGATGGATGCAAACGGTCAGCAATAAAACCCTCTTAGTTATCTGTCATATGTCCTGTAATCTACTGTTTGGCTTTAGTTTAGGTAGAGGTCTGAGTTTCAGTCTTGCATAATGAAAGCGTGGTCCTTTGTCCATGACAAGTTATTTACGAAGTTATCATAGGCGAGAATCTTGAGTTTTTGTTTACAAATTATCACTCTTCAGAAAAGCAGCTATAAAGAGATTGTGTTACCGGGAGTAGTGCAACCCTTTAATTTTCTCAAGTGTTGTGCTAGTAGCGTGTATTTCATTGAACAAAATTTCCACGAATTTTATTTGTTCAACTTGAGATTTTTCTTGTGAAGATTGCGCTCAATCTTACTGATAATTGTGCTAGTTTTTATTTTTTTTTAAAAAAATTGAGAGTCAGCCTGACTGAATCGGTGTTGTCGTCTTCGTTAAGTGGCTCACGTCCTCTCCACCTCTGATCAAGTCACGGTGTCCTCTTTGCTTGGAAAGCACGGTGATTTCCTCTTGCAGTTTTCCCCCTCAAATTTTGCGTATTGATTCGGCAGTGTGGGGAATGGTAAATGCAGTGACGGGAATCATTAAATGATTGGTCTTGACATTAATAAAGTGGATGCCATGCGAGAGTACAAAATGTTCGTTCTTTCTCTGCACGTGCAACTCTACTCATCATCAGCCTTGTCGAAATCTGATTAGTTATCGTCAGACCGGAAAGTGGGCATCTGTGAATGCCAGGTATCGAATTTAGGTGATGGTACGGTCTCCGGGCTTCGTGGGTAGAAGTGATTGTGTTTCCGGAACCTGATGAGGGTTTTTGCAGAGCTTGCTTGTAAAACCAACCCATTCGTCAGCTTGACAAAAAGACGCTTGCTTGCTCCATTTTGCGGCTGACTGAGCTGGTTGTCTCTCTGATTTTTTGCGTGGGAGGGAATATCCTCTCTTCCAAGAACAAGTGACGTGACCGGCAGATCGAGGCTTGAATTTTATTTATTTACAATCATTGTGGGATCTGACAGGCCTGCGTCACCAATTTGAAGAAATAGGGCAATGCCCTTTGGGTCCAATGGTACTCTCTACCCATGCGAAGCCTTCGAAGAAAGCTGTTTGGGATTACATCACTCGATTCAAAAGAGTGTAACCCAAGAAAGAGATTCCTTGCTTGGATAAGTGGATTGATTTCATTTCTTAAATAATTCCTGAAAGTATCCAAAATGTTTGATTTCATTTCGTAAATTAATGCTATCAACAATTGCGAGTGTTACCATCAATTGTTCGGGTGTCGATATCCACTAGCTAACCAAGCATATGCCATAGTTATAAAATCCATTCGGACTCATGATTCAGTCTGAGGTTTGAATTATAGGTTAAGGTTTGAATTATGGGTTAGGTGGATTAATCTATATTAATTTAAAATAATATTATTTTAATTTTTTTAAAAGTAATTAAGATAATAAAAAATAAGATTTTAAAATCTAATTTAATATAAAAACCTCACTAAAATCAAACTTTAGATCCACAAGTTTATGAGGTTAACCGTTACATCAGACGAGTTTAATAAAATTCATCATAGACAATTATCTAGTAGGTGGCTAAGTGGTAAGAACGTGAGACTAAAAGGTTTGCTTCTCCTATAATCTCAGGTTCGAGATTTGTTGTTGCTAATATGATGACCACTGAAAGTTTACATGGTCGTTAATTTCAAAATTCATAGGATTAATTGAGGTACACACAAGTTAACCTGGACATTCACATTAAAAAAAAAAAAAATCACCATATCCATGGAAGTTGGAACAAATGAGCGAACGTGGAATCCACAGTGCATTCTCTCTGCTTAATTTAATTAATTGGACTAGCAAGGAATATCTTGTATTTCAAACATTTAAATCGGCCTGCAAATTAACTTCATGGTAATTAAATGAACTGATTTGAATTGAATTCATCATTGAATAAACTTCGGACAATTATAATCTTTACAGCACTGGAAAAGTGAAAAAAAATAATATCTTCGTGTGCGTGGTGCTTTCATATATGTAGGCTCCTGACAGCTGCAGCCCCGTTATGATTTGTTCTTCATTATTATGTGATAACGTCCACCTCAATTATGACGATTGAAAATTAACAAAATAGCATAGTTGTTAAACTTTAGGTTTGTCACGTCGATCGATCACGAAAAATTAGAATTCAAAACCTAAGTTGTTGGAGTAGATTTCTAAATATTGGTTCAGATAAAAATCCCAATAAACTAATAAAATTTATAATAATTTCGGTTGATATGAACAGATTTAATTCAAGTTTGTTTTTACGTTTCAAAAATATCTTTAAAAAAATTTAGATTTTTTTGTTTTTTTTTACTTTAAATTAATATTTTTTTATAATGTTTTTAGATCATTTTAATATACTGATGTCAAAAATAATTTTTAAAAAATAAAAAAAATATTATTTTAATATATTTTTGAGTAAAAAACACTTTAAAAAATAACCGGAACCACACTTTCAAATAAAAAAAAACACATTTATTTTAATAAAAAAAGTTGACCCAATAATTCAAAATCCCTTTTCATTCCGGTCACTATATTGGATTTGAAAACTAATATATATATATATATATATATATATATATATATATATATATATATATATAAAATTCATATGTGAACATAGAAAATCATGGAAGACGTACGGTTTAATTGCTACTAGAACTTTTATGGCCTTTCCCCATTATAAATAACTTTATGGCCTTTCCCATTATAAATAACTTTAGTCATAAGCTAACCCTATAATTTAATAAGAAATAAACTCAGTCATTATTGGCAAAACCCTAAGAATAGTTAATGCATGCTTGCTCCTTCCACTCTTCTCTATTTCACCAATCCCCACTCTATCTCCCATCTTCCTCTCTGAAAAATAAAACCTTTGATGCATATTTAAATTAAACTAATTAGGAGAAAAGTCCAGGCTGGGTATATATATATATATATATATATAAACCCTAATAAGTGGTAGCCGACACCAACCAAACTACTCTTTCCCATGTGCTGAACCTAAAATTGTATGATTGGTACTGTTGGTATTTGTATTATTATTATTATTTCTTGCTTACATCTGCCAACACTAAAATAATTGTGGAATATACCTGAATTCATATAGATGTGCTGTGGACATCATCATTGGATACTTGGATTTTAAAAATAGATTTATTTTTATATTTTTATCTTTATTTGTTCAACTAAACATGTTTCTTTTTTAATTTTTTCACGCTATAATACAAACAAAACACAACTAAATATCGCATAATTAACAACATTTACATGTCAATGATAATAAAAGCATCATTATTGGATACTTGAATTTTAAAAACAGATTTATTTTTATTTTTTAAACTAAAGATAATTTTTTTTTTAATTATTTACGCTATAACACGAACGAAACGCAACTAAATATCGCATAATTGACAACATATACATGTCAATGATAATAAAGGGAGCAATTGATGAAATAAAAAGGCATAAATTAATAGATTACTGAAGGAAAGAAGTAATTACAAAGGAAAGGGTGAAGAAGTGGGGGGAATGTGGTGATGGGAAGGAAAAATAAGAAAGCACATGGGTGGATGTGGGTAGGGCATGCCATGCTTTGATGTAAGATTTACAAGATAAGTGGATTAGAGAGAGAGAGAGGCAGAGAGAGAGAGAGAGATGCAGAGAAAGCCATGGTTGTAGCTGCTTGCTAGTTGGCCAAAGTGTGGATGGATGTGTAGTGAGTGGGGAATTATGGGACAGCAATTTCAACATGGCTACCCACATCTGTTGCTGTTGGTTCTTGTCAAAACTAATGCAGATCCCCCATTATTACACTGCTCCGAAATTTTCTAATTATTTCCCCTTTTTTTGCCTTTTATTTTGAAGTTTAGCCAACACCATAAATAATATTTATTTAATTTTGATTAGTTTTTCGTATTTTTAAAAACAGATTAATCTCTCTTCAATCTCAGTTTCTAGCTCAAACTATATTTATATCCCATCAGGTACTGTAATATAAGTTCAATACAAGTATAATAGAATTATATCAATATATTAAAAATCATCGACAAACACACTTGAAAAATATCAATTTAATATATTTTCAAGTTGAATTTAAAAAACATCTAAAAGCTAGACTTCCAAATAGATTGTTATTGTGTTTAATATTTTGGTGTATATTGTTTTTTTATAAGTGATTTTTGCTTGAAAATATATCAAAATAAATTTTTTAAATAATTAAAAAACAATTTAATATTCAATATAAACACACTTTTAAAATACAATTTAAAATGCAACACAAACACAGTTTAAAACATAGTATAAGAAATAGTTCTTTCTCTGTCAGACAATAATTAATTAAAGGATAAACTATACCTCGCTGTGTATGCCATCATCAGTTAATAAATTGGACCACTGAAATTCAGATTCCTAACTTCATTTCTACCCTAGAGGAAGAAAGTGATCGAGGGAGACAGTTCCTTGCTTAATCTGTGCTGATCATCAGGTTTTGGAGATTAATTTATTTATTTAATTAATTTTTTTAAAGAAAAAGAGTCCATCAGCAGCTGTTTTGATTGGAAATACATTATTTTGTTTGTAATATAATAATGTTTGTATGCGTCAATGATGTTGTTTGTCCCCAGACCATGATAGTGCAATATTTATTTATTTATTTTTCTTTAAATAAAT
>Ga0325411_1008282_pt1 | contig 11266 bp, 2 predicted proteins | sample PopdelMetagenome_13_FD_206181 | JGI IMG/M metagenome (GOLD analysis project Ga0325411, IMG submission 206181) | Populus deltoides microbial communities from Bellville, Georgia, United States - Xylem-PdIQD-R4 | ecosystem: Host-associated > Plants > Phyllosphere > Stem > Wood/Secondary xylem...
GGAGAAGAAGTTTTTCGCCTTAGCACCCCCGAATTCCTTTCAACCCCAATATTTAAATAGAGGGGCTTGGGTCTGGTCTACTACCAGCAAGGCCCCACTCAATTCCTTCTGGTCTAGAAAGAGAGGCGCTGAAGTAACTGGCAATGGTGCAGAAAAAAGCTTTACCCAAGGATTACGAATGTGGAAAGATCAAGATGTGAGAATCATGTGGATAGATTGGCTTGTTGCGTGTAGCAGTACTTTCTTTAAGCTTTAAGGGGTTGAGCCTCAGAATGGCCTTGCTCCCTCCGCTGGAAAGAAGAAGACCTAAAAGTGAGTGATATCTGTAGGCCGACCTTGGGATTGATACGCTTCGAAAGATAGAAAAACGTTAAAAAAAGTAACTAAATTGAAAAGGTTATTTTTTTTTCCAACTTACATGAAGAGATAATTTTAAATTTAAAGAAAACTAATAAAATAATAATTTATTATTAAAAAACCCATTACTTGTTATATTTAAACACTAAATAAAAAAAAATCTAAAATATTTTACAGAGACGTTTTGTTGGGATCCAGCCCCTGCTTGCCACCTCTTAGTTCCGCCTCTGCCTCTGGGTCTGAACAATATTTTTCCAAGCCTTTTATATTTTTTTAATTAAAAAAAAAAACGTGACCCTCCACCAACTTAGGTTTTGTACCATTATTCTGGTTGGCACTGTCATTACTCTTAAATATCGTAAATTTCTTAGGGAACTTTCTCCAATTTCTCATGTTAACTGTTCCTTCTACTCTTCATTTTATCGTGTAAAAGCTCCTTTATCAGAATGTTTGTTAAATAATATTTATACGACACGTTTCTATCAAAGTATTAAATGCTGACACCCATTTCTTCATGGATCCACAACAATGAGGGAGTTTTGTAGCGAGGTTACGTCTGTATTTTTAACAAAATGTTGATGCAACTTATTTGTTAAAGAAAAAAAATAATTTATTATTTATGGGATTCACGGCATTTCAGTGTCCAAAACACAGAAGAAAAAAAAACAGAGAAATACTGCTTCCTCACCCTTCATGCTAATTAATTAGAACGAACAGTGAAGCATGTTACATTGTTCTGGTCGGACCGGTTCTTGCCGGATCGGTTCCGGTTCAAAATTTAAAAATACATTGAACCAGGTCCGACCCAGTAAAATAAAAAATATTTTTTATTTTTTAATTGTGTTTTATTCAAAAAAACTAGTGTTTAATATTATTCAATGACACTGCATAAATTAGACAGAGATCGCTTGATGACGTAGCAATTATAGAATTTAATCGCAATTCCAATTTTATTCCTGATTATATTTTACTTGATGTTGTCGCGTGCTTAAGAAACAAAAAAAACTGTAGTCATTGTCGTATGTATTTCTTACATGATGAAATTGTAAATAGTTTAATAGAATAATAAAAAATATTTTATATAAAGTATTATTTATTTCATGATGTAATAGCAATAGTTAAATCAACAATATTTAAATTAAAAACCATCAATATTAATATATATTTTTTAAAATTATTTATAATCTCAATTTCAAAAGCACTCTTAACCAAACACATTAAACTATTTTTTCTTCAACCTCAATTTCAACCACAGTTTTAACCAAACACCTATTTTTTCAAACTAACCTCAACTAAAAGTACTTTTTATAAAATAACTTTTTTTAAACCACAACTACAACAGTTACCGCAATACCAAACACACTCAACTCTTCCATCTTTAGATTTTCATGATGTTTAAGGTTAAAATTAAATAATTAATAGCAAGTAGATTAACCAAGATAAAATAGCTAAATAACTTAATTAATTAAAATAAATTAGTGTTTATCTTTTATTTTCTTATTTTTTGGAATAAAGAATTACTCTGATAAAAACATTTTATATAAAAACATGAGTTAATGACGTTATGATGAAGTGATCGTTACAAAACAATCAAGAAAGTAAGATAAACAAATCTAGGTAAAACCCAAGAACTTACAGCATTCGAAATAAAAAAAAAATTAAATGTGTTTGAAAGTATGGTTGTGTTTATTTTTTAATGTTTTTTTTCAGAAAAATATTAAAAATATATTTTTTATTTGTTAAAAATTATTTTTAATATCAGCATATCAAAATAATAAAAAAATATCAAAAAAATAATAATTTAAAAAAAATAAAAAAAATTAATTTTTTTTAAAAACATTTTAAAAACACAAAAATAAATAAGATCACCTATGCTCGAGTCGTGATTGACGCTAGGTTTTTTTAGTGATTGCATCAGTACTGTCCATTAACTTTTAAATTTAATAATAATAATAATAATAATAATAAAAATAATAACATGTGATGTAAAATGAAAAGCATGTGCAGGGAACAGTAAAGTGAAGGCGACCCTTCATGACTAACCGGAGAAATTTTCCGGTCCAAAGCTGTCTTGTATGGATAATTTAAGGAAATAATTATGACTTGACTAAATTACTATATATCTTGTAGACATTATAAATTAATTATGAAGTAAGAATCTCTTTCTCTCCCTGTTTCCGTCCATGTTTTCCACCTGTGATGACCTTTGATGATGCAATCAAACTGGCCGGCAAAATCAAGAGCTAGCCTTTCTACATCACAGGAATTAATGGCACGGTGCCTTTCCAAAATGCAACGGTGATATAGTTACAGAATCGCCCGCTCCATGTAGTTATTCTCGAGCTCTAATGCATGATTTGGCCATCTTTACGCGGCTGCTTCCGGTGGTTTTCGACGTAATGGATCACACTTGACGACGGAAATCAGCTCAATCCCGCTGCAATCTCAGGCACAGCCATGGAATTTTGTTTTACATGACATGCAGCTCATGATTCCAGGGACGCGCAAGGCAACAAATCCCAGTGGCCGATCTGTGCATGCAACGTCACGTTTCACACATCAACTTGGTCGTACATTGCCTAATTTTACGAGTGTTCTATTCTTAATCCCAACAAAATAAAGTTGTCACACCAATCAATTACAGGGACCTTGCTTTATGGTAAAGCTAGTTAGATAATTAGAGAGAATCTTCAATCACTGCTACTTTCTCTCGTCTTTTCTTCTTCTTCTTCTTCTTCTTCTTTTTTGAATAATTAAATCGAACTACTATTTCAACCACAATTGAAATCAACGAATCAGGCAAGCTCTTGGTGAACGAATTGCCTTCGTCATTGTTTACCTCATCCCCTAACTAGAAGTGTTGATCATGAGCTAGGTTCCATGATAAGCTAATTAGCTCTTTAATCCACTAACAAATGACTTGGAGTTTAGTTTATAAGAGGGCTTTCGAGTATATATCGTGGCTAAATTAGGGGCTTCCAATCTAATATACATATATCAAGTTAATTAATCTAAATCTTTTCTTTTTTCTTTTAAATAAAGAATAAGACAAAACTGCTACTCTTACAATAACATAGTTTTATATTCATACCGACATTATTTAATTTTATTCTTAGAACTTCAAGTTCCTTTGTCTCCATAATACTTGATCGGTTTATCTTTTAGTCATTTATAATAATTAAAAAATAAAAAAAAAAACTCATTTCTCAACTTCTTTTTACTATAAAAAAAACCTAAAAGCATTCCAATTATAATTATAATTAAAATAGTTAATATTGTTGTTTTTATCCTCATCAATAATCGAGTATTAATCGCTTCGTGTACTGAATTTATGGGCTCAAGGAATGGTCTGCTGATCAAGTCTAATTTTTCAACAAAATGGCGTTGGTTAATCAACATCACACCTTTCCTTCGTCTCTACTCTCTGGAGCCATTCCCAACAATGGTGGATCCCCCGATCCCTCTCAACAACCATGTCCTCGGGTACATTACTTATTCTGTACGCCCCATAAATCAAACGTGTCGAATCTTAGAGGCATGAATATCGATGCAAATGCCTGTATTTACACCATGTTAAAAGAAGGGACTCTTCTAGATTCTTTAGTTTATCGATAAATTAATGCTAAACAAATATTATTTAAGAAAATACTAAATTTTATATATGTTTAAGACTATAAGTATATAAAAACATAATTTATAACAAATATGTTATCAACATAAATAAAAATAAATATATTAAACTCGCAATTGGTATATATATATAAAAAATCATAGCATGCATATTAATCTTACAATATATATAAAAAAACAAAAAAAAAATTTACTTGTTGAAACACTTTAAAATAAAGAAACTTTTGTTATTATCAATAATAAATTTTTTATCTTTAAAATTTTAGTACACCTCTCTCGAAATAAAGAATTTACTATCAAATTTACTCGACTAAATAGAGCCTGGGCAATGGGGTTGAAAAATATTTTTATTGTTTTTTCACACAGTAAAATAACTAAAATAACCTTAAAAGAAAGAAAATGAACTAGCGTATAAGGATTGTTTCAACTTTTCCTTTTGAACAACACAATAAAATGATTATATCATCCTTGAATTCAAACTATCTTTATTTTTTGGTCTAAGTTTTTTTGGTCTTTACATCATGATTTTTTTTTGTTATTAACGAGTTGGATAAGAGGCAATTTGGTATTTTAACATGTATAAAATATTATTTGATATTTAAAAATAGATGGCACATGCTATTCATGCGAGCACGCACGACAACGTCCATGCTTTTTGAACGACGTGTGTGGTGTCCTACGATGGCCGAATGTTGACTTCTATGATGGCGTTTGAATCTTCACGACGACCCCTCAAACCCCAACTGACATATGTAATCAATGAACCTCCGGTTTGATATCATTGACATTTTAGTTTTTTTTCTTTCCTCTCCCTCGATTTTTGTGTTACCTTATAGATTTTTAAATCAGTCCTTCAACTTGTTTGTCTTTCATATTTTGTTCTTGTTACTGTTTGTTTTATTTTAAATAATTCATAGAATTGAGATTTTCTTTTAATTTTATCCTCTGATTTTTTTTATTTGTAAAGTTTGGTCCTCGTTCTTTATTTTGTTAATTTTTTGTTTTTAATCATTTTTGTAATTGAATTTGTTTTTCAATCGCGTCTATCAACATTTTATTTCTTTTATTTACTTCTCTTGTTAAATTTTATTTTTTCTTTTTTATTTGCCATTTTTTGTTGTTTCATATTTGTTTTTATTCAAACTTTCTTTTTCAACTTTTTCCCTTGTTGATTGAGATTTTGTTAATTGGGAATTTGGATTCATAATTTTTTTTGTTTTAGATTTGCCTTCTATAGAATAGTTCAAGTCTTATGACCCGGATCACGGGTTTGAAAGGTTAGCCCGAGTTGATTTAAATATTTTTCTACGATAATTTTTTATATTTTTTTAATTTTATCCTTCAACGAGGTTATCTCGATCTCATGTGTCAGGTCGTGGATTTTGCAAGTTAACCCAGGTTGACTTAGACCAATTTTATTTTGTTCAATTAATATGTTGTTACTGTCTATTTTGTTTTATCATGTTATTTAATTAATCGAATTTATTGAATCCAATAAAATAAATGACCCAATTCTCTAACTTCTTTTACATCTTTAAAAATATTATCATCGCTTAATTAATGGACGAACGCCGACTTTCACGATAGCGTTTGAATCTTCACGATGACCCCCTGAACCTCGATTGGCATGTGTGACTAATGAACATCTGGTTTGTCATCGACAACCTTTTTGTTTTTTTCTTTCCGCTCTCATCCTCAATTTTTATATTGACCCTGTAAATTTTTAAACAAGCCCTTCAATTTATTTGTCTTTCATATTTTGTCCTTGTTACTGTTTGTTTTATTTTAAATAATTCATAGAATTGAGATTTTCTTTCAATTTCATCATCCTTTAATTTTTTTATTTGTGAAGTTTGATCCTCATTTATTTATTGTTAATTTTTTGTTTTTAGTTATTTTTTTAATTATTTTTTTTTCAATCGCGTCCATCAACATTTTATTTTTTTTGTTGAATTTCATTTTTACTCTTTTATTTGCTGTTGTGGATTCTTTTTTATTCAAACTTTCTTTTTTATTTTTTCCCTTGTGGGATTTTGTTAATCGGGAATTTGGTTTCATGACACTACAAGATTTAATAGTTTTACCGACGGAATTTTTCCATCGGTGTAAGACACATATTCCGTCGGTAATTAATTTACTGACGACATCACCGATGGAAATACCCCGTTGGTGAATCCTTCATCGATAATTTTTTATCTGTCATCGAAAATAAAAAAATAAAATTACCCGTTTCATTTCGTCGATATATCCCTCGGTAATAATATTTTTTTTATTACCAACGGATTTACAAGTGGAATTATTTAAAAAAATTAAAAAAAATCATTTTATAAAATTATAAAATAATTAAATTAACATAAATCAACACTGTATAATATATACTCAAAATGCTTGAAAACAAAAAAGAAAATCAACTCAAACAAATTTTCAACAACTAAATAAAATGAAAAAATAAATTCAACTAAAAAAATTCATATGAAAAAAATGAAGTTGCAATTGCTAAAAATTTAAAAATCCTATAAATAAATCAACTAAAAATTAATCTCATATGAAAAAACAAATCTCACAGCAACATTTATACAATTATTAAGAACAAAAACAATTAAATATAAAATAAAAAAACAAATATAAAGGGTTAAAAAATCATGAAAAAAGAAGAAAAATCTTACCTTAATGTAGTTGCAAGTGAAGCTAAGGAGAGAAAATTTTTTTCGTAAAGCATATTAATTAAAAAAATAAGAGGATAAAAGAAGAAAGAAGAAGAAGAAATACCCGAGCATGGATAAAAAGAGAAGGAGATGACGAGAGAAAAGAAGAGAAAGAAATAGATATTAATGTTTTTTACATATAGTGGTGAAGAAGAAGAAGAAGAAGAAGAAGTAGTAGAAGTAGAAGAATAAGAAGAAGAAATAAGTCTGTCTTTTGTGAAATAAGGGATTTGGGCTTTTTATTGGGGCGCGTTAGCGACGGATTTACCGACGGATAATTGAATATTAATATTTTTTAATTATTCCGTCGGTAATATTTAATTTAAATTTTCAATTTCGTAAAAAGTTTACAGAAAACCGCCAAATAACACCGACGACTTTTCAATCCGTCGGTGATTTTGTCCGTAAAGAACAACAATTAACAGTGCAATTGGAAAGTGAACAGTTCTGGAGCACTCTGGAAAATACTGACGGATTTTGTCAGTCGGTGATTCCCTTTTGTAATTGACATGATGAACAGTGTAAACAAGTTTACCAACGGATTTACCGACGGATTTTACCAATATAATTTATTCCGTCGGTAATTCCGTTGGTAAATCCTGGCACGTCATCATTTTTTTTTGCTTTGTTTTAATTTTTTTGTCCCTCCGTAATTCCCTCGGTATATACCGAGGGAATATGTCCGTCGGTACAATCCCTCGAAAATTTACCGACGGAAATATTTCCTCGGTATTTCCGTTTGTATTTATCGGTTTTCTGGTAGTGTGATTTTTTTCAGGTTTGCCTTCTATAAAATAGTTTAAGTTCCATGACCCGGGTCACGGGTTTGAAAGGTTAGTCCGAGTTGATTTAAATCTTTTTTTAAGATTATTTTTTATAATAATTTTTTTTTCAATTTCATCTTTCAACGGGGTTATCTCGATCTCATGTGTTAGACCGCGAGTTTCGCAAGTTAACCCAGGTTAACTTTGACTAATTTTATTTTATTGAATTAATTTATTGTTACTTTCTATTTTTTATTATATTATTAAATTAATCAAATTTATTAAATATAATAAAAAAATAACCCAATTCATTAAAAATATTATCATCACTTATACAATTTTTTTTCCCATTTAAAAAAACTCAATTCAGCTCCCACAAACCATTATAGTGTTCGTAGTCCATGGGTTAGTGACGTGACAAGGAAACGTTAGCATGTATGGTATAAATCGCAGGACGCTTGTGAGGGAGAGAGCGCGCAAAAGCTTGGGTGGAAAATATAAAGAAAAGAAACCATAAGCCCCTCTCGTCATTTAAATCACTAACCATAGAGCAGTAAGCAGTCATAAGTGGTCTCTATCCATCCCTGAGTGTCTGTCTTGTGTGGATTTGGAAGTTTGCTGGTTTGATCATTATGGGCAGGAAATGCTCACATTGTGGGAACGTAGGGCATAACTCAAGGACTTGCACAGCTACTCAAAAAGAAAGTTTAAGGCTCTTTGGCGTGCAGCTGGACATAACAGCTTCGTCATCTTCTCCTGCTATGAAGAAGAGTTTTAGTGTGGGTAGCTTGCCATCTTCATCAACCACGCCTTCTTCTTCTACGTCATCCAATTCACCGCAGGTTAACACAGGCGACGAATTTTATCTCCTCTCCAATGGATATCTCTCTGATGGCCAAGTAGGGCGTACTCCAGAAAGGAAGAAGAGTGAGTTCAACTAGTTTTTGTGCTGCTTAATTTGCCACTCACCCTCACACGTAGCTAGTTTCATCTTCTTTTCTGCACACAAATTGAATTAATCATCTATGGAGGTATGATGGTCATAACAAATCGATCATTCGCAGCGCTGTGTTTCACAAATTTCTTTGTTCAATTTATGTGACTTGTCTTGATGGGGGGTTGGCTTTTCATGCATGGTTAGGTGTGCCGTGGACCGAAGAGGAGCACCGGATCTTTCTACTAGGCCTCGAGAAGCTCGGCAAGGGTGACTGGAGGGGTATCTCAAGAAACTTTGTGACCACAAGAACTCCGACCCAAGTAGCCAGTCACGCACAGAAATATTTTCTCAGGCAAAACAGTCTCACTAAAAGAAAACGACGCCCTAGTCTCTTCGACGTAATTATCACCATTATTTCTATATATATATATATATGCTTAATTTAGGCTGTGTTTGTTTTGCAGTTTGATTTAAGTCATTTTTTGGTTTTTAATTAAAAAAAATCACAAATAAATACACCTTCTCAACTTTTTACTTGAATAAAAAAATCATTACAAATTTAAGTCAAGATTTTACTTCCATTGAAAGTTGAAATTCCTAGCTTTAACTTGTAAATCTTACCAAACATAATTCAAAAATTATATCTTGACAGGTTGGGAATGGTACTAGCTCAATCCAACCGGTCACTGCTAGCATTCCTGAGGTCATAATTGAAGGCAACAATATCTTTGGAGGGTTACCATTGATGAGCACAGTAGCTTCTCCAATTTGCACTAGTTTTTCTGAGTTGGGTTTAGGTGATCATCATTCTGTATTGCTTCCATGTTCAAGTCTTGATGAACATGTCAGCTCCAAAACTTCGATCTAGCACTCCTGCTCCCAGCAAAGCCTAGCTAACACTCACTGCCAGCCGCGCGCACCTCCATTGTAGTCTCCCCTCCCCTTCTCTTTAATTAATTAGCGGTGTCCTCTTCGATACCCAAATTTATTTATTTATTTAATTGCCAAATCGCCATGAAAATAGTACTGGGTAGTCTTTATTTTTGCATTTCTATTTTCTTTAATTTTTAATCTTGGCTAGATAACTTTAGAAGATCATGGGGACTTCCTGATGGGAGGAGAAACTCAAGCCCTTGTCATGGTTTCAGATTCTAATTAAAAAATCAAAAGACTTTTCAAGCTAGAGCTTTAATATATTTTTGGGTCAGGTTGATGATGACATATCATGGCATTGCTCTTGGTAGGTCCATGAAAAAGTGACACTAATTATTAAAAAAATTCTTTCTAGATGGAACATGATTAAGAAATTAATAAAAGTTTTAATGGGGCTTTCAGTGAACCATCAGAAATTAAAAATATTATAAGTATGCATCATGGTTGTAAAAAATAAAAACAAATATTTATTTTCTTATACCATTTAAAACCTCTTTTCATACGGTCTGAAATGATCCAAAACCACTTATAAAATTAATTACATTTGATCCATTTTAATTATATGTTATTTATAAATCTCGTTACTTGATATTTATTATAACTTGATTCAATGGACAATAATATATTCTTCTTTTTAAAATAGTCTTGTAATTTAACTGCATGTTACACGACTCCATTATATATTTATGTCTATATATTCTAGAATATGTGTTAATTTAATAATACTGTATATGATAAATATTTATTTAATGATGTAATTAATTGTTATATATAACCTGATATAATGGATATAACAAAAATAAATATTTTTAAATATATAGAAATCATTTTATATATTGTAATATTAACTTCGAGTGTTTATCCAGTAATTTGTACTAATTAAAAATCCAGCAGGGCCTACCATGCTGGTGTTTACAACTTTGGGATGGAGGCATATTCTTGAGAATCAATCAACTAGCACGATATTCTCTATAAAGTTAATGCACAGTGCGATCTTGACTCTACTACATTTATTTTTATGCAGCTGACGTTTCCTTAGCTCTACTGCTTCTCTATTCTCTTTCCAATTTATTGCATGATTGCACCTCTCCTTGGTGGAGTTTAGAGGGGGAATCGTTTTCGGTTTCCTTTTTAATCACATATAAAATTTATTTATTTTTTAATATTTAAATCTATATAATTTAAATGGATTAATTTCAAGTCGGTCCACTCCGGTTTGTATTATTAAGAAAACGGAAAAGGAACCGAAATACACTTTATCAAGTCAATTGAAAGGTCCCAGCGGCACAAGTGGTGGGTATTCGGTTCCTAGGGCAACAGCCTTCTATTTTTTATTATTTTAATTTATTAATATAAAAAATAAATTAAAGATTATAAAATATTATTTTTTTAATATATTTTTAATTAAAAAATATTATGCATTACCAAATACATAATAAAAACATTAACCTCAATAGCAACGGAGTTCCTGCTCATGTTGATGATCTCTACAGATCCCATCATAAATAAAATAAAATAAAATAAAATAAAATAAACTCTCCACCACCGGAATTACGTTTGGCGGCTTTTCTAAGAGCGTGTTTGGCAGTGTGGTTGTGGGTGCTTTTCAAATAACTTTTCGTGCCAAAATGCATGCTAATGATTTTTTTTATTTTTTAAAAATAATTTTTGACATCAGCATATCAAAACGATCCAAAATATACAAACCATATTCAATTTTAGTAAAACAAATTTAAAATTTTTAAAAATACAATCACAGCCGTGTTACCAAAGCATAAAATACGAAACGACTACCCGCTCTATCTAGCTTAATAAATAATAATTAAAAAATACTAACGGGTAAATTATTGAATTAATGGGCCGGGCACCGGCTCATCTCCGTTCCAGCTTGAATGTACACTACCATTATTAGTAGAAGTTGCACTCTTTAGCCGGGCCCG
>Ga0325411_1008283_pt1 | contig 11265 bp, 7 predicted proteins | sample PopdelMetagenome_13_FD_206181 | JGI IMG/M metagenome (GOLD analysis project Ga0325411, IMG submission 206181) | Populus deltoides microbial communities from Bellville, Georgia, United States - Xylem-PdIQD-R4 | ecosystem: Host-associated > Plants > Phyllosphere > Stem > Wood/Secondary xylem...
GTAGAAATGAAATTGATGAGTATATCTTGGAAGATTTCTCTTGCAGAAGAACACTAACCAACCAGTAACCAAAAATGAAGTCTCTTCCTCTCCATGCCTGCATTCCTAGCATATCCTCTGCCATAATCAACCGCTCATATTCTCTCCTTCATTTCACAGCCTTAGTAGCCTTGTTCTATTACAGGCTCTCTTCTTTTCTGTCATCAAAACGAACACCTTCACTTCCTTATCTTCTAGTCTCTGCCTCTGAGATGCTGCTTTCCATCATATGGCTTTTTGACCAAGCTTATATATGGAGGCCAGTTTCTCGAACAACTTTTCCGGAAAGATTGCCAGAGGATGAAGAGCTTCCTGGTATTGATGTGTTCATATGCACTGCAGACCACAAGAAGGAACCACCTCTGGAGGTAATGAACACTGTTTTGTCAGCTATGGCACTGGATTATCCACCCGATAAGCTTTCTGTGTATCTTTCGGATGATGGGGGCTCATCTTTAACATTGCAAGGTATGAGAGAGGCTTGGTTGTTTGCCAGGTCTTGGCTTCCTTTTTGTAGAAGGTTTGGAATCAAGATAAGGTGTCCTAAGGTTTATTTTTCAAGTTTGGAAGATAATTATTCTGGTCCCCTTCATTCTCTGGAATACGAGGAGGAAAAGGAGAAGATCAAGGTTTGAATATTTTTATCCTACTAAGTTAAGATCATCAATTTCATGTCTGTCCAATTATTTAATGTTTGTGAGAATTTGATTGAGTTCTATTTAAACTACTTAGTCATGGAAGTACTTGGTTTTGCAGGGAAAATACGAGCTTTTTAAAGAACGTGTCAATAAAGCAGGAGAAATTATTGGAAGTGAAGAGGCCACAAGCAGCAAAGATCATCCCCCGGTAATCGAGGTATGAGTTCTCTTTTCACTGCCTATGAGTTCTACAAACTAATGTTTGGAGCGGTTGATCAAGAAAGCCAAATTTTCGATTCCTACTGTCTGTTTCTTGTATTTCAAGGATTCATTACCATTCCTGTTCTGTTGCAGTTGTTGATGTGCAACATTTGGCACTTTTCTGCAGGTGATAAATGATGAGCCTAAAAATGTTGCTGCAATAAGACAAGCTAAAATGCCTCTTCTTGTCTACGTTTCTCGTGAGAAAGGGCCTTCTCATTCTCATCATTTCAAAGCTGGAGCACTAAATGTTCTTGTACTTCCCTGTCTCTCCACTTCTCTTTCTTTCTTTCTTTTGTTTCCTTTAGTAACATGTTTGTGCGTGCAAGTACACATAAATATAATCACCAGATATCATTAATTTTTACAGCTTAGGGTCTCTGGTATCATGACCAACTCGCCTTACATATTGGTACTGGATTGTGACATGTACTGTAATGACCCAACATCTGCAAGGCAAGCAATGTGTTTCCACCTTGATCCAAAAATTTCTCCCTCGCTGGCTTTCATTCAATTCCCTCAGAAATTTCATAACATCAACAAGAATGACATCTATGATGGGCAGCTGAGAAAAATATTCATGGTAAATAAATTAATCTCCTTTTGCTTTTTCATGGATACTGCAGCGCCTTGAAGAAATTGATTCCTGTCCACAGATGAGTCCTATCAAGTTTCCGGCATTGTTGGGAATTTTGATGCGTGACTTGCAGTGATTAGTGGTCTCTTATGCAGAGATGTTTTCATACTGTGTTTCAGATAAGGTGGCCAGGAATTGATGGGCTTCAAGGACCAGTTCTGTCTGGCACTGGATTTTACATGAAGAGAGAAGCATTGTATGGCAATCTTTCAGAGAAAGGTAAAACAATACTCCTCGACCAAAATAGGATTGAAACTTCCATTCAAAAATTTCGTTCCATAGCAAAGGATACTGAGTAAGTGGTCTGGTTCACTTATTAATCTGTCACTAGGCATGATGCAGATGTCATGCGTCTAAAACAATATTTTGGACATTCGAATGAGTTTATCATGTCGATTCACAAAATCTATCAATATAGCGCCATCAAGAATACAGAATCATCATGCAAACTCCAACAAGAGGCCCAATTTTTATCCTCATGCACCTATGAGAAAGACACTTTATGGGGTGAACAGGCAAGAGTGGCGTGATCAATTCCTGGCTTTCATTTTTGCTCTAAATCCTTATGGATTATAAATTTATGTATTCTTTTCATGTTTTGAAAGCAGATGGGTTTCTTGTATCATTCTGTAGTAGAGGATTATTTTACTGGGTTCATCTTGCATTGCAAAGGGAAAACTTCTGTTTTTTGTAATCCTTCAAAGCCAGCATTCTTGGGCATCTCTACCACAAATTTGAATGACTTGCTAGTTCAAGGAACGAGATGGAACTCTGGGTTGTTTGAAGTTACCCTCTCAAAGTTCTGCCCTTTCATTTATGGCCTATCGAGAATGCCATTACTTCAAACCATGTGCTATGGCTACCTTGCACTTCAACCTCTCTATTTCTTGCCCTTGTGGTGTTTAGCTACGCTGCCTCAACTTTGTCTCCTTAATGGCATCCCCATATACCCTCAGGTAAGAATACCAACGCCCTTGTCTTCTATCTTAATTCTCCATTTTACGTTTCTTTCATCTGCTCTCTCTCGTTTTGATAGTAGCAGTCATTTACATGAAATTTTATATTAACGGCGAATGTTGTGGGAGATTGGTGATATTTAGACGAAAAAAGTCTCTGGTGGAGTGACACTTCTGGCTTTTCACCATTGGCTGTGGAAACAGTGCAATGGAAGGCCAGTATTTCTTCATTTCTGAGTGAAATATAGCTGTTTTGCTGGTTCAAGAGGTGTCGTGAGGAGGCAGAGGAATTAATTCTTCCAAGTCCCAAGTTTTAGCTATTAAATTTCTAAAGAAGCCTTTCATTTGTATCTTTTAAACCTGTTTCGGCACTTTAACGAGTTTGCTCGCTTAATAGCTGTAGGCTCTAAAATTCGTTTGTCTTCTGAAACAGGTTTCATCTTCATGGTTTATGGTCTATTCGTTCATTTTTCTAGCTTCTCTCTTGAAACATTTAGAAGAGATTCTATCCACAGGAGCCTCGATCCAGACCTTGTTAAATGAGCAGCGCATTTGGATGATGAAGTCAGTTACCGCCTCCACATTTGGTAGTTTAGATGCTATCATGAAATGCTTTGGCATGAGAGAAGCCAGTTTCCTGCCAACAAACAAAGTAGCCGATGATGAACAAGTTGCATTATATCAAATGGGAAAACTGAATTTCCAAGCATCAACAATGATACTTACGCCAATTATTACATTAATCATTCTGAACATGGTTTCCTTTATTGGAGGAGTAGCTAGGATGTTCATTGCAGGAAGTTGGAATGAAACATTTGGGCAGGTATTCCTATCACTTTACATATTGATGGTAAACTACCCTGTAATTGAAGGAATGTTACTGAGGAAGGATAAAGGACGTGTTCCCACTCCAGTCACCTTATTGTCTCTTGTAATCACCATTTTCTTGTTGTGCTTGGGACATATGACTCTGAGTTGGTAAATTGGCATGGAATCTCGTTCATCCTATTCCAATATAAATCAGCCTTTATGATCTCTTGGACTATACTCACCTTGTAAGACAGCAAAAACTGAGATTACAGGCAGCTGGGCACAACATCATATTCATTCATGTCCTCCGTAGATAACAGTCCATTATTTTTAGTCCTTGAGCGGGGCATTTTCTGGGGATGCAGGGCATCCTCTGGTTTGATGCTATACTAATTAGTTGCTACTTATTGCACAAGACTTTTATCTGTTTAGGATTTTATGAATTTATTATTCTAGCTCTGTACATCATTAAATTGCAAGTCATTGGTGGTCCAAGATCCAAGCTACATTGAGCGATTTGTAGAAAATTGAGCATATGAAAAGCAGTCCTGTGTTCACATGCATCATCTGGCTCTTTTTTCATTACATTATGATCGATCAACGCTCTAACTGCGTCTCTCCCTTTCAAACCCGAAACACCACTACAAAACCGCCTGCAAAATACCTACGTTCTTCCCCTTTTCCCCTTGTCTATCTTCCCCAAAATAAACTCTCCATATTGTCAAGCTCCCTAAGACTCCACGCCCAATTCAACAAACGAAAAAGATTCTCTCGAGACTCATTCATGACAAAACCATAACGGGCTTCATGGCTCACGTACAAGACCAAAAATCCAAAAGGGTTCAATACTCGACTCAAACGCATACAGTATCTTGGACGGGATTGGTGTTCGTTTTAGTGCCACAGTTTACAAAGCAACATGTGTCCCCATGAACTCAACTCTTGTTGCTATCAAATGCTTTGATCTGGATTAATCTCGAGCCGATTTGGATGGTCTAAGACGTGAAACCAAGACCATGTCACTTCTTTCACACCCTAACATTCTTGAATCTCCTTGTTCTTTCACTGTTGATTTATGCCTTTCATGTCTGCAGGTTCTCTTCAATCCACAATCTACTTTTCTTTCCCAGATGGTCTTCCAGAGTCATGCATTGCTATATAGTGCTCAAGGAAACCCTAAACGCATTGTCTTGTCTTCATAATCAAGGCCACTTGCACACAGATGTCAAGGCCGGAAACATTCACATATAATCGAACGGTAAAGTAGAGCTCGCAAATTTTGGCGTATCAGCCTCATTTACGAATTGAACACCAGTGAAAGATCATCCTCTTTGTCTTGCTCATCAAGCATGAGGTTAAAACTGATGTTGCAGGGACCCCGTATTGGATGGCACCAGTGGTTATACACTCACATACAGGATATAGTTTCAAAGCTGATATATGGTCTTTTTGTATTATTGCATTGGAATTAGCCCATTATCGCCCTCCTTTGTCTCACCTGCCTCCTTCGAGGTGTTCGATCATGAAGATAACACAGAGGTTTCGATTCTCTGATTATCATGATGAAAAGCACAAGAAGAATTGCAGGAACAAGAAGTTTTCTAAGGCTTTGAAGGTGATGTACGAGACACTGATGCAGAAGATTCTGCAGAAATCAAGCTGTCAGATATGAGGTTGATGTTGCTGGATTACCATGAAAGGGCAGACCAGCGCAAGGATAGTAGAAAATAGTAGTCTAGGTTCGGTTTGAGATATTTTGCACACATTTAGTATTGTGGTCATAATTTTTGCTACGGGTGTTAGAATGACACAAATCACCCAATTTCGAAAAGCTTGTTTCGGGTACTCGCACGCAACTAGCCATGCTTGCTAGATGTTGTTTTGGACCCCAAATTCTATCATTTAATTAGGCCTCCATTTTTCTAGATTTGTGTTTTTTTTTCCAGCTTTCGACAACTTAAGAGACATTATTTTGTGATGATTTTTATTTTTGTTTTTCTAAAATTTTATCAACTTACCGTATTTTTATTTCACTAAATAATTGAAATTTATCATGATTAGTAATTTTCCGGCACCTGCTTATGAGTTATTTCAATATAGATTTGATTATTCAGAATGTTATTCAGTTTTTCTCTTTTATTGTAAAACTTTTTATAGCATCATGGTTATCTATCAGCCCTTTTCATCTCAATATCATTTTCCTTTCAGCCTCAATTTTCATAGTTTCGGCCGTGTCATATAGTTGCTTCTTTTCTTGATCAAGGCCCTTGAAACAGACCTTGAACTGATAAGCTCTTAAAGCATTCTCTCTTCAAAAACTGTAAAGGATTAGACTTCTTGGTCAAGAACGTTTTCCACGGGTTGCCAAGTGTTAAGGCTGTGTATGGGATGTCAAGCCAGAGTGGTACTGATATTGAAGAGCAAGAGGATCACGAGGATATAGAGGGAGACTCTGTTGTTCAAAATGTGAAGTTTAGAAGGATATGTGGCTGGAGCTTCAATGATGAAGAATTCGAGCTTGACCCAGTATTCCCTACTGACCCAAAATATTATTCGGTTTTGAAACAGGTTGGTTTTGGAGGTGAATCCATCATTCCAGAAAACAAATCCAATTGCAAGTTAGTGAAAAAGATGGAGAGGAACAGCGAAGGCATGTGGGAATTAAAATTGGTCTCTTAGGAGGGGAGACCGATGGGGAGGAACGAATGGTGCAAACGGAGAAGCAGGAGAACTTGATTTCTGATGCATTTAAAGCCACCGCTTCATTTACCAATGTAGAGATTTTCATCAATATATTGACTTTTTGTGGAAGATGGAATTCTGGCATCTCAAGCTTCTGATTTCTGGTGCATAAAATGTTTGATTTCTTAATTAGTTTTGAAATAAAAAGTAAAACAGTGCTGCTATATATTTTGTGTTTTGCGTGTTGAGATGTGGCTCAGCTCTCAGAGGGATCTAAGTTGGAATCTGAAAGCAAAACTAGAAAGTGTTGCTTCATGTCAGTATGCCTTTTGTTCTGCTGGTAGAGTTTCCAGTCAGGTTCATGCTAGCTATCACGTATATATTATAGTGATAGCTTTCGACAAAACTGAAAATGATCCTGTTTTGTTTCAATCGGTTCCTTTTCTTTTTATAAATATTTAATTGATGACATCAAGTCGATCAACTTTCATGTGCTTCGCTTGAGTTTATATATATATATATATATATAAACTCAAGCGAAGCACATGAAATAAGAAAATCAAGCCCACTTGAGTTTTTTTATGGGCCAGGCATGGGGGCTTGGTAGTCTAAGCCGCTAAGCACCTAGCCTCTCTTACCCTCATTTTCTTTTATATTTTAAAATAAAATTATATTAATTAAATAAATAATTACAATAATGTTTCAAAAATCATTCTATTATTCTATATTTTTTTAATAAGATTAGAGATTTTTTTGGTTGTATTTTCAATTTTTTTAATAATTATATATGAAAATTGCACATCAGTATTCAATTAGAATAATATATATATATATATATATATATTGTTTTTAAAATTAATTTTTTTGATACAGGCTCATAAAAAATAATCAAGATAGTTATTTGTTATTTTTTTTTTGTTGAAAATTAGTTAAATTAAATAAATGAATAATAAAAAGGGAGTTTTGATTAAAGAAATACATTTTTCTCCTAAATTTAAATAATTTAAATTCTTATGAATTTTTATTTTAATTGCTTTAAGTTTTTTATTCAAAAAAACCATGTTGTTGATAAAAAAAAAGGTCATGATTTTGTCAAACAAAAAAAATACATATAGAAAAATAAAAAAAAAATTGATTGAAGAAATATATTTTTTACTCTAGAACCTAAGTTATTAAAAAAACAAATTGGGCATTTTTTACAATCTCAATAAAATTAAATAAAACTAAAAAATATTAGCAACTAAATTAAATACAGTATTTATTTGGTCTAGCATTGGACCAGTCCTTCCTCTCCTCTTTTTTTTTTTTTTCCCCTCATTGATAAACATGGTAACTAAATCATTAGAGCTGGTTGATCATATTTTTTTTAAAAAAAACCTTTTTGGTGTGGCGCTCGATCTTTAATTATGAGTGGAGCAGACGGCACCGGATTACACTGCGGGCAAACCCTGCAATTTCGGCTGTTGAACCTCACAACCTCACAACTATATATAGCATACCACAGGCCCCCTTACTGGCCACTAGTCTTTCAAGAAAGCTATGCTAAATGTGGCACAATCTTTTGTCCATATGGGTTCTCTGAAAAAACTCCACCTCCTTTTCACTTGAAAATGGAAAACAAATCTTGCTGCACTGAGATAACCTGTCTTTGAAGTAGATGGAGTTGTGCAAATCAAAGCTTTTTGGAATGAAATGAAACTGGTTAGCTTGCAGTACTCATGAACACTGTAGCAACTATACCTCCAACTATTGCCCATGAATATGCAAAAGATGAACAAATTGCAAAGGTCCAGTAAAAAGAAAAACTAGATGAATAAATAAAATGCAAGGAAAGAGAGATTGTAGCAAATACTGCATAAATTCATGAATGAATTAGGCAAAAGTCGGGCTGCGTGAAAATTTAGTTTCCATTAATTAACGTAGTCCCATCATCGGGGGTGGAAAAAGATGCTCTTGTAGCTAGGAGCATCCATCACCCCTCCTTTTGCTATCATTTTCTGCTGTATATTTTACCCTGGATCTTGAAAATCTTAAGGTCCATGAAGAATATTTATCATGCTCTGCTATGGTTATTGAATTATTATTATTTACTTCTTACTTTGTTGATGAGCTATGGTAGTATCCTCTGCAGGTTATATGTAATTAACAAGGTTCAAGCAGTAGGTGGCTACTAATTAATAAGAGATCTATATAATATATTAATAAAACTAAAGGGATATCTTTGATGACTTTTAATTGAAGGATATATATATATATATATATATATATATATCATGCCCTTAATATTTGTTTCAATTTTATATTGTTTTGAAAAAAATCAATATATTGATCCCGAACGATTATATTATTAAAAGAAAAGAAATTAAAAATTTTATTGTTTCAATCTCAATATTTTGTTTGGAAAATATCAATATATTAGATGGTAGTGAATAAAAATAAAAGGCGATCTGTATACACGAGAAGGTTTGAATTTATGAAAAAGACACATTTTTCTTCATAAAAAAAAAAAACAAAAGCAATTGTTTTGAACAAGGGGTAAATGCTCAGGGAGAACAAAAAAAAAGGTAATTAATTAGGATCTCGTGAAGTAGTAGTAGCCTTGGGATACGTACATCGACAAACAGAATTTTGTCTTCCTCGCTATTAGGGTACCCATTTTGGTGGTGGTGAGCAAACAACAAGGCCTCCTCTCTCTCTCTTCCTAGCTAGTTTCATATAAATTAAATTCAACCAATTATATCCAGACAAGTCATTGGGCATGTTGAGTTGTGCCCATCTACACATGATCACTCTTCAGTTTTCATTACACTTGTTGCACAAAAATTAGACTCGTATGTACTTTAGTAAAATTTAATGACAAGTGAAGAGCATCCAATAACTCGAGCTAGATTCGGCAAAAAGGTAATAACCTGGCAGGCCGAGGTTCTAGTACATATAGCAAGCGGTGGCCAAAACATGTGGAGCAGGAGCACTTTTCTGGGGATGAGTACCTTCAATGGGATTTTCAGCTTCTGGTTCAGAATTTGATGTGCTCTTTGCTCCAACTTTATTAATCACTCCGCTTTCCTCTCCCTCTCTCTCAAACCGAAAACCCAAGTCTAGATCATCTCCATAGACTACATCTTTTGGTCAGTTTTGTTTCCCTCTTTTCTTTTGTACTCTTTAACTTTTGAGAGAAGGGTTTTTTACTTTCGTGATTTGCATTTATAAATTGACTTGATTTGAGCTAGAATGCTGTTGTCTTTTTTATCTTGCTAGGTCTGACTGAACCGTAAAGAACTCATGGAGAGGAACAGTTTTAGCAGCAACTTGAAAGATCATAGTATTGGTAGTGAAGCGTGCAACAACACTAACAGCAACAAGAAGCTCAGAGATTCATGGAACCTTAGCAGCTGCCAAAGCTTTGGAGAAGATTATCTTGATAGTCTTTCATGGCCTCCAAGATCGTACACGTGTAGCTTCTGCAGAAGGGAATTTAAATCTGCTCAAGCTCTTGGCGGTCACATGAATGTTCATAGGAGAGATAGAGCCAGGTTAAGAAGGTCACCTCCAAGGGACGCTCAGTGTCCTGTTCCGAACCTTAACCCTAACCCTAGTTTATGTCCTCCATTCACTCGCACATTACCATCCTTGGTGTCTCCTCCTCTTTCTGCACTATCTACACCACCTTTAGCTTCTGAAGTCAAGAAATGGACCATTGATGGTACCCCTCTTGACCCTTCAAGCTCTGAACTTTCTGATTTAACAACAACGGGAACCAGAAAATCCTTCTTCACAACCGAAAACTTTGATGGTTTCACACAACAAGATGGATTCAAGATCTGGAAGAAGGCTGAGATTGTGAGGTTAGATTTGGAGATTGGTCTTGTTCGTGACTCCAAGAATGAATTGGATTTGGAACTTCGACTGGGATCTCTTAATTAGGTGATCAACTTGTGCAGCCTTATCAACACAAATTAATACGTTTGATCTTGGAAGCTTGCAATTGACTTGTTGCACCAGTTTGTGATCATGTATTATAAGATGCATTATGTTTAGTAGCTAATCCAGAAGTTTTCTTGAAGAAGTTCAGAAGATGTTAGATTCCAAAGCAAATTAATATTCTCCCTGATCTAGAAACGCATTTTTCTGCTACTTTTCACATGTTATTTTCTGTTATCATGTTTCTATTTTCTCTTAATCATGGCTCTTATTATGTTATATATCTAGATTTGCTGTCAGCATATTGTATGGTTTAAGCTAGTATAACTTTTTGTCTTAGTAGCCATTAGCCATTCTCTTACTGGCTGGTACTTTTTCTAATACTATTATCAACTTTCATAGAAAAAGAAAGATCTCGTTTTTTTATATTGTATATAATTATAGCTTCAGTTTAGATTTCTGATCGATATCTCCCATTTCTTTAGAGAGAGAGAGAAAAGGTGGGTGTGTGACAGAGAATTTTGATGATTCATCCAGTAAAAAATGTTAGATTTTTTCATTTCTTCTTTTTATTGTTTCTATTTCGTTTTTGTAATTTTTTATGTAGTTAATGTGGATTGTGGTTCTTGTTAGGTTAACTGTAACTTAACAACAAAAGGAGTTGATCTTATTAAAAATGGAAGATGGTAAAACTCTCCGGTGGATAGTATACTATTTTGTGATTATTCTAAATAGATCAAAGACCGATCACGCTGTTTAGTGCTCATGGAAAAGGACGATATGAAAGAAGAACAAAATTAAGAGGTGGATGACAAATAAAATGACAGTAGGTCTTCCTGTTCTAGCAAAGGAGTTCTAAGCGGTTTAAGCTGCGAACCAAAAGCAAGCGATTACTAGAAAATTAGCTACATGCTGGATGGTTGCCAACATCATTTTCTTTTCTGGTAATTAAAGGGGCCTTAGCACCATTATCAAGCCACTCCCAACTGAATTAATCTTGAGTTAGCATATCAGCAGCTCCAGGATCGGAGGAACAGGAGGGGGGGAAATGAGCCCCCGGCATAATTAAGCTCGAATCCTTTATTAGCTAGCCAAATACCACTGCCATCCCGAACAATACAACCAGCAGTGGGTTGCCCCTACTAGCTAGCCCCACCTGTATTAACTTTGATCCAATCTCCAGGAGGTTGCCAACATCATCAAACATTATTATTTATATTGTATAGTACTAAAGTCAGATTGCATGATGTTGCATGAATTATGGTGCATGCGTGTGTGTGTAAAAAGATGTCCAATAAAAAAACTCAAATTGTCAGGTGAG
>Ga0325411_1008284_pt1 | contig 11265 bp, 3 predicted proteins | sample PopdelMetagenome_13_FD_206181 | JGI IMG/M metagenome (GOLD analysis project Ga0325411, IMG submission 206181) | Populus deltoides microbial communities from Bellville, Georgia, United States - Xylem-PdIQD-R4 | ecosystem: Host-associated > Plants > Phyllosphere > Stem > Wood/Secondary xylem...
GTGCTATTGAGATTTTTTTTTTTTTTTTTTTATATTTTTTTTTTTGTTTTTTTTTTTTTTATATATATATATATATATATATATATATATATATATATATATATATATATATATATATGAAAGGGTTAAGGTTATATGAACATTGACCTAGCTACCATAAATGAGAAACGAGCATGCATCCCGCTGAAATTGCTACTTGGACAATATTCTGCAGATTCCGCGTGCATGCTAGCTACACATCGAAGCAAGGAAAAACATGACTCCATTGCATGAACCAGCCATATGATAATAAGTATATGTTAAAAAAATTATTGATAGGTTTACAAATAGAAAATACATGTCATACAAAAAAAAATAAACTTAATTGATAGGTTAAGTGTTTAAAGATTTAATATAACATCCCACATCGAAAAAAAAGTGTCCAGAGTCGAGGCATATTAATTAAAATAGTTGGTACCTAACTTTGCAAGACACGTTTTGGGGTCTATGGGCTGCCAAGAACAAAACCGTGAGGCGTAGAAGTCAGGTTGAGCTAAGCTATAGCGGACAATATTTTGCAAGGGAGAGTAGGTCAAGCCTTATATAGGGTATCAGAGCCGAGAACGACTCGTTCTTAAGGTGGGGGGAATATTGTAACATCTTACATCAAAAGAAGAGTGTCCAGAGCCAGGGCATATTAAAGCATTTGATACCTAACCTTGCAAGATGTGTTATGGGACCTGTGAGTTGTTAAAAACAAAACCGTGAGGCGTGGAAGCCGAGTTGAGCTGAGTCATAACAGATAATAAAGAATTAAAATATTATTATTTTATTAAAAATAATTTACCTATAACTCAGGAATTGAGCTAATTACCAAACAATCGAAATATTATCTGAAGTAGCCGTGTGATAATAAGTATATGTTAAAATGATTAGTGTATCCACAAAGAATTGACATTATCTACAAGCAATCATGGTAAAAAAAATATCTAGATTCCTATGTATAAATAAAATAATCCCCTTCTAGATGGAATTATTTTCTTACATTTGAAATTCTAGAAGAAAGAACACGTGGAAAATAGATTGAGGATTAATCTGTGTTTGTCAGATTGAAACGCGGCAGAATCCTACTGGAAAACAAATGGCACCGTCAACACTTTGACCACAGATCCCAAGTTTCCGAGTCCAACCTCCAAATCATAGTCCCGAACCTTCTACTAGCTTCTGGGCGGCCCGTATTATTGAAAAATAATAGCTTGATATGTTGTTTGGATATCCAGAGGGGCGGTTTAGAAATTTGCTAGAGGATATGTTTTAAAGTGATTTTATTTTATAAATGTATTAATATATTTTTTATTTTTTAAAATTTATTTTTAAGATTTAACATATTAAAACAATTTAAAAATATAAAAAAATTAATTTTAAATAAAAAAACAACAGTTGAACCGCAACACCAAATAAATATTTAGATAGAGACATAAAATAAATAAATTACTCTTTAGTCCCTCAATTTTAATCCCAATTATAATTTAATCTTATATGTTTGGAGATCTAGAATTTAATTATTTAACCCTAGCCTTTTTTTACTTTTCAATTATCAATACAACATATATTTTACTAATATATTTTTTTATATTAACAAAAGTCCTCACAAAATTTTTCTCATTCCCTTCTCAAAAATTTCTCTAGCTTCACATATGTTTTCAACTCTAAAATTCATTATAACAGTCTGAAATAAATTTCTTTTACCAATGTTCTTAAAGATTTTAATTTTTTTTAGCCTTTGTAAAAAGACATACTAAAAAGAAAAATTCAGAGTGGAAATCATTGTGGCTTTAGGCTCGGTAGCACCATATATTGTAATAGTAAGATTATAAGTTTAGCCAATCATAAAAGGTGAAGCTCAATTAGTCAGATTTTAAATTTGTTCTTAAAAGATTATCAATTTGAGTTCTACAAACTTCAAAATCACTGGAAGTTTGTATGGTCGTTAACTTCAGAGCTCGTTGTATTAGTCAAGGTAAACACAAACTGGTCCAGATATCTACATTAATAATTTAAAAAAAATTATAAATTTATCGTTCATGACAAAAATATTTGGTCAAGAAGATGGGTGTAATATAGTTTTTTTTTGTTAATTTTAAATAGTTAGTTTAGGATCCAACTACTACTCATCGTATTTGCGTATTTGGTTTGTTATTTCTACCGCGCGTGCATGACTTTGAGAGTCATGATGGTATTATGGACGAACATCTTTATCAAATTATTTTTATATAGCTTGGCAAGGAAATTTAACTTTGATTTAGGGTTATTTTTATCATTTTATCCTGGTTTTGTTGGTATTTTAAAGTAAGATCAGGGGAAAATTTGTACTTTACTATATAATAAATATTAAAAATCATTTCATTCTGGTTTTTTTTGGTATTTTAAAGTAAGATCAGGGGAAAAACTGTACTTTACTATGTAATAAATATTAAAAACAATAGCTAACACGTGCTTTGACATTTAAATATTAATTTTTACAAGAAAAATGCAAACCCACAACAGAGGGCAGGCACATGATTGATTCGTTGATTAAAATAAATGAGCAGAAAAAACCCACTAAACACCAAGATGGCAACAGAAATATGGCCAGAAAGTTAAAATTAGACGCTACACTAATGAACGCAACTGATAAGTTTTGAAAACTAAGTGGTTTCGAGTTTAAATCTTATTATTTTTATTTATTTAATAAAAATTAAATATAAGATAATGTAGGCCTGTGTAAGTTTCAAGTCCAAAGAGCTTTCACTTGAAAAAGTGTGTTAGAGAATAATATAAATCATATTCTAGGACCTCACCTAAAGTTTAAGTTATTAGGTTGAGATGGTTCTTTGACAGTCCTTAACTTAAAGTATATCCAGGGAAGTTGATTAATTATCATTTTCTTATATCATAGTCCTATATATACTTGAAAATGAAATGGTATTATAAAATATTGGTTGAGATTTTGGCTGACGAATTTAAAAAAGAAAAAAATTATATTAATCATGTTAATAAATCCTTAGGTCAATTAGCAATGATCAGAGGAGTAAGTATAAAATTGACAATGAAATGGAAGGGACAAGGTGTGTTTTGACTCGATATTTATTAATTTATATAATTTATTTGATTTGGGTTTTATTGTATAGAAACTCAACTTGGAAACCAGTAATTAAAGTATTAATTACTAATTGTAAGCAAGTCACTATCAGTAATTATATATTCTAGTTTTATTTTTATTTTATGAAAAGTAATATTTTTTGTAAATACTTAATATTGAGAGTTCTGTATGTAATATGCTAGGACTCCATGGTTGACTGATGATTACTAGTAAATAGTTGGAATTGTCTGCCATTGCCAAAGGAAGGGGAAGAAGAAGAAAAAAACGTTTCAAGCTCTTGTTTACTCTTAACTCGAGAAACTTGGAGGTCAAGCGCACATGCAATTAATTTGATAATAATCTATGCTGGGTAACTGTTTAAAGTTAACTTCTTGCTAATCGTGTTTTGACTGTCTTCATATGTGCTTGAAACTTTAGCTAATTAAGATAAACACAGGAAATTAATTATTAATCTCGATTCAAAGAATCTACTAATGATAGCTTATCTGATCTTTCTTGGTTACAGTAATCTTAATTAAGTGGAAATTCTCATGATCCTTGCGTGGTTGGAAAACAACTTTAAATTTTACTATGGATTTAGGAAGCAAGAAAAACCAGAGGATTAACGTTATTTTTTTGTTTCCAAATTGCAGGAGAAATATCGAATTAAACGGTGCCACGCGGTCCGTTTAATTGTAAGCATACATATGATTAGTACGCAGTGAATAATTGACTCGATAAAAAAAATTGACTCAATCGAAGTGATGTATGGAATTTACCTCAGATTTGGAAACCATCAAACAGATCAAAAGAATTAATTTATTCGCCATCACCCACAAAAACATTAAAAAAAATAAACAAGAAAAGGCAACCTTGAAGAGGGAATCGGTCTCTGTTAATCATGAATTCAAAATATAATGTATATTAATGAAAGATATATTTTTTAAATATTTATATAACACATTTATTTTTTAAATATTAAGACGATATATTGAATTGGAAGACAGTTGATATTATACTTGCAACTTGAGTTATGAAACGGTGATAACTCTATTCACTACTATTTTACAATTCCGATGCTATCTTAAATATTACATAGGGATTTATGGATGGATTTGACCGGCGGGATTAATATCATTGGTAATGTCGTCTGTATAAATGACTTGTCATCGTATTTTTTGGTTTTTTTTAAATTTTTTTTCCCACTATAATCCCCTCAGTATATATCGATGAAATATTTTTATCGGTGTTTACCAATGAACATAGCAATGGAATATCATGTCGGTAAAATTCATTACAGTCTACTAATAGAAATATTTCGTCAAACTTTCCGTTTGTATTTGCAAATTTTCTGGTAGTGTTAAACCAGCGATCTGGTTCATTATATCAAGATAAGTTCATAGAAAGAAAATAAAAAAATTATAAAGTTCCACTTCCAGTAAATTTAATGTTAAAAGTTGAAATCGAAAAAAAAAACCAAATAAATGAACCAATATAAAACCAAACATAAAGAAAATAGAAAAAAAAAATTATGAACCCGTGTCAACCCGATTTAACCTATTAAACCCACGACCTGAATCATGAAGCGGAGATAAATTTATAAAAAGTAAATAAATAAAAATTAGAAAGCTAACTTCCAACATATAAATGAAAATTTTATCATCAATTTAAAAAAAAAAAAAAACCAAAAGTGGCTCTCCACGACACATTTTCATCTTTTTTTCAAAACAAGCATCAACCCTCTCCCTAAAAGTAGTCTGTAACCCCCCTTATAAGCTCCACAAATCCAGCCACAATATATAAACCGCTGTCACCAATGCAATATCTCTTCAAATACCTAAGCTTCCCTCCCTTATTTTATTTCAAGTTAAATTTCACTTAACCAAGTAATTAGCAAAATTACACTCGTATAAAAATTTAAGATTTCTCCTAGGTTTCTCTGTTAGTAGTAGAGGTGTATACAATACCTCCTCAATGATTGAAAATAAATAATTATTTATTAAGCATGCATATATTGAGTAACGACAATGCTAAAGTGCTGCTTCTATGGCCTGCAATGGATAATTAAACAAGGTTTTAATTTGATAGATGATGATGATGATGATAAACAAATAGCATCCATAAACATGGGAACAAAATTTATTTTTTAAAAAAATTAGAAACAAGTATAAGAGAGAAATATCAGGTAAAGGAATTCTTATTATTTGTTGTGAGATATGAATTTTATTTTTTCTTTTCTTCTTGTATCTGTTTTTTTTTTAAATAAACCCAATAAAATAACTAATATAATAAAAAAATAAGAAATTAAAGTAATTAAAGTAATGTTTTTTAAAATAAAAAAATAGAATTGAGTTTACTCATTGATACAAGTATCCCGAGCCCTAAACCATGTAAAAACGCTAGGTCTGACTAATTCTCTATATGTTTGGAGAATATTGGACTCACTTGCAGGCCTGTTTTCTATCACCACAGAATTTTCTCACAAGATCATGGCTTTGGTGCCCAGACAACCCTTTGTTTCTTCCTACTCTGTAAAGCAATGGCGAGTCTTTTCAGCCACCACTCAAAGTGGACGTGTGGGCTCCATACCGATACCATTCGTGTGTCTAGAGAAAGCTGCCTTGCATTATCTGGTCTAACCTATCAACATCAAGAAAGAAAGTTCTCCACCATGAAAGGGAGAGAGAGCAGAACGGCCCAGAAAAAGATGATCAAGTTTGAATTTGCAAGGGCAATACTTGGTCTGATATTGAAAGAGATACCAGGGAGTTTTAATCATCAGCCATTCCATCTAGATGAAGAATCGGGTCAAGAATTCAAAAGTTCTAGATTTGAAGAAAACATGAAAAGCCACTGCCTGGTGGAGCAAATGAAGGCTGGATTTGGTCCATGCCAGGTCTAATCAGCTCTAATTTTCAAACCATGCATTGACAAACTTGCTTGGTTAAAGGACTCGTATTAATTAAAAAATAATATTTCTTGTACTCTCTTCACCTTCTAGCAATTAATGCCTGGCCATCCAATATAAACTGCAATTTCAACATTATGCTTTAATAAAGCTTGAGCATATATTAATTATTTACAACAGCCCTCCCAAGAAAAATTTCAGGACCAGAACTACCCGGCGGCTTCCATCTATCTACCATTCCCATTGAATGAGCTAAAGAGGGGATCTTTTACTAAAATATTAATTAATTTCTTAGGCTAGGATTAGTAAAAATTGTTCTTGAAGCCCGTGAAATTCCAATGTTTGTGCTTCTTTCTTGGTAATGAAGGTGAATTGAAATGGGAAGTGTGCTCTTCGCTAATTGCATCGAATCAATGCTTCTAGTTTTGAAATTGAAAAAAATCACATCAAAAAAATATTCTCCCATCAGCATTTATAATATTTATAATGTCAGCATTGCAAAAAATCAAAGAAATTACATGAGATTCTTTTCTTGATAAAACCCTTATATTTATTGAATGCTTTTTATTCCATTGTTTTCTTCTGTAACTCTCCATGATCCATACTTCCACGAACCGCTTTTCTTATTAATGCAGGTCATGGCAAGTTTTTTTTTCGTATTTGAAAAGCCCGACATCTTTATTATCAATTCCCTCATAGACTGGTGGTCATCCATCGTACATGTGCGACGTCACAACGATTATCCTCTCGGGTTAGGATAGTCGAGAATGATATAGGTAGAAATGACAAAGAATTATTGTCCTTTATCAGTAGAAAAAAAGAGAATGAGAGTTGTCACCTCGTATTATGGTTACTAAGAAACCTAATGGTCTGCGAGAGTCTGGATAAGGGGACTAATTACGTAAAGGAAAGGTATTAGCACCCCTAATATGCCTTACCTTAGCTAAGTTATATTATTTATTTGTCTGATATAAACTAGGGTGTTATTGTGTTTTCTAATCGTTGGTTTGTCTAAGGTTGAAGAAAAGTCCTCCTCGATTATTTCTTGAATATAGCTAAGCCCTAGCATTTCGAATGACAAACTAATTATAATGGGATTGTTTGTATTCTGTCCAAACCCTAATGGATAATCATAAACCAGTTACGATATCCATTTCGTATTTTTTTTTAAATTATGATAAAAATGATTTTATCTCTCTTTAGAAAATATGCATATGCACAAAGAAAAAACATATTCTTTGTGCTTTCAGAAAGAGGAAATAAATTTAAATTTTTTTTGAATATTTTCTTTAAAACACATTTTAGAGAAAATCATGTATTTTTAATACCGGGTCTGTATCTTACAGTATAATTCTACAACTTGATACTATGCAAAATAGTTGGAAAAACATGCGAGGAACCCACATATTTTTAAAATGCCTTTTGGAAAATTTAAATTTTTTTATTTTTTTAAAAAATAATAATTTTTAATATTTTAATACTATTATATTATTTATTAAATATATATTGGGCTTGACCGGCCCAGCTATCTTGGTTAGGATGAAATGAGTTTAGCCCGACTCAGTCGAGTTGGGCCGACTGGCAGCCCAACAACCTTTTTTATGTTGGGCTAGACCTGGCCCAACCATCTGGGATGGGCTGAAACAGGTTTAACCCATTATTGCATGCTCACTTACTCAGCCCAATGACCATGCTTAATTATTTTTGTCACTACATGCAAAATGCAATAGGTGGGGGTAGAAGAAGAAGAAAATAAAAGAAGCCTTGCTTGGCTGGAAGAGAAGGGTTGTTGGTGGCATTCTTGGTGGTGTTGGGAAGTCCGACGTCTAACTAGTGGTAGCAATGGCGATGGAGGCACTGTGAAGGAAAAGGGGGAAAGCTAGCTGATAGAGGAAAAAAATAGGAGGGAAAAGGTTGATTTTTCCCAACTTTTGCCTCTGATTTCTTCATGCTCAATGCTTGAAATCCATCCCTATTTATAAGGGTGGAAGAGGGACAATTTATCTTTATTGGGAACAAATCTTGGCCTTTAATTCAACTGCAAAGGATCTCAAACATTGGCTCAAAGGTGCAATCATTGACTGAAAAAGTTGGCAGCTAAATGCTGCCTAAGTTGGTCTCTTTAGGGCGACGCCACAATGGCTATAGGGGCAATTGGTTGGCGAGACCTACTTTGAGATAGTACAATGTTACGCCATTAAGGTGGTGTTTTACCCGATTTAGTAGGGAAAAGTAGCATTAAATGCCCCTGAAAAGTAGACACCTGAGCAATCTTTTCAAGTAAAAAGAAAGAGATGATGAATAATAACCACACAACGCGTCGTCTATTTTTTTTTCAAACGACACCATTTTGGCTTTAGGGCTTTTAATTTAGGTATTTGGTCAAAGTTTAATATAGTTCTTTGGCTTTTAATTTCTTTCAATTGTATCCCTAATTGGCTTCGAACTTTTAATTTCATGCAATTTTGCCCTTGTCAAACTTTAACATCAGCCTTGAATTTTAATGCCCTTTTCATTTTGATCCTTAGTTTTGGATTTATGCAAATTGACTTTCAATTGACCATTAAACTTTTAATTTCTTCAATTTCTCCCCTGCCTTCAATCAAATTAAGTCCTCAGAATTAGACGCCCTTTTCAAAAAGATCCTTGGCTGCAAATTTCTTAAATTTAACCCCTAATTAACTCTAAACTTTGACTGTGTAAAAATTAAGTTTGGTCCTCTGAAAGTTCAATCTTCTCAATTAAGTCTAAATTGGGCTCTCAGACTTAATTCTTCACCAATTAAGTCCCTAATAAAATTAACTTCACTTATTTAATGTATAATTAAGTCCTTGCACTTAATTAAATCCTTTAATTTGACCTAAATTAATTTTTAAACATAATTAAAATTTTAATTTGACTCATGATTAAATCAAATTACCTATTAAAAGTCTAATTATATCTTTAAGATTAATTTATATGCAGATTCATCAAATAATAACCTTGCATCCGCATTATCTCTCCAATCATGGGTACAATAGGGTACGATTACGCTCTTAATTACATTTAAAATTGCAGCTTGATTCTTTTATACATTTGAAATCCTCTTCGACCTGCTTTTGTCAAATCGCTAGTCTTCTTGCTATTATTATTTTATTTTTATTTTTTATTTAAAATGGAAAAGGGTAAATTATGGGGGGAATAACCCAAAATTGGGTTATGATAGGGGAAAGGTTAAGGAGATAGTGCAGAACTTGTCACGGGTGACTAGAACAAAGTTTTTCTCTCTCAGTGGCCATGGTGCTAGATGTCGTTATCTTTGGTTTTGTAGAGGGTTGCTGGTGGTACTCACGGTGGAGGCCTCTGGTGTTAATCTTGACAGTGGAGAGGTTAAAAGGGTTTGAAAGAGAGGAAATCGTGGGGTGAGGAGGGTGACTGTTCGGTGGCTGATGATAAAAGAGAAGTTGGTTCTAGTTGTTGAGTTGTTGTCATTGTCCTAGTGGTTGACAATGTTGTAAAGAAAGACTAAGGAGTTGTTGATTTTGGGTTGTGTGGCTAGTGGTGGGATCGTTGATGACTGGTAGGCATGGATTTGGTTAAGAGGATATGTGTGTTGTGGATGGTTAGTGTTGTCAGGTTTGAGAGAAGCTGGGGGTTATGGGTTGTTGAAAATGAAGGTTGGCAGTTGGGTTGTTGGTTTTGATTGAAGAAGATGGTGGTTGGGTCAGTGACAAGTCTATAAGTGAGGGGGATGTTACGGGTTGGCAAAGATGATGGAGAGCATGTGTGGGAATCACTTTTTTATTTGTTTTTTTTTTAGTTTCTGGTTCCCCCCTTTTATGTGTGTGTGTGTGTGTAACCACCTATTTATATATGAAAGTAAGTTTGTTATTTTCAATTGCTTCGTCTCCATGCAAACTTGGTGACCAAGTAACCCAAAAACCATTTAGTCCCTCAACTTCTTTCTTTTCACATGTAGTCCCTTTGTAAATTTTTATTTTTCTTATTTTTTTGCATTTTGAATTTTTTAAAAAAATGGCAACATCAACGTTAAGTCAAAAAACCACGTTAACAATTGAACATGTTGAAAGTAGATTTTTTTATTTTAAATTCTTTGGAAAAGACGCTGAAAATGACGCAAATATGTTAAAAACATTTTTTTTTTTTTTGCTATATTTGGTTTTGTTTTTCAAAATTTTTCAAAAATTATGGTAAAAATTAGGTAGCAACAAGATTCATGACTATATAAGCTTCTTATGATGAATGCAGTCCATGCCATGTGGAAGAATATCCATCTTTGTTATTGAATACTATACACTCAACTCTCCAAAGACTATGTCTCTACAAAAACCAACCCAAACAACTAAAAAAGACTTATAAAGGACTCATAGACCCTAGAGTTTGTCACACAAAATAGAGATGTTGTGAGTAAAGTTCTTTACACAATGCTTCGTCTACCTATATGTTCATGGTAGCCTAGAGTCTGACTTTATCCTTTATTTTTATGATATTAGCACCAAACTTATCTCTTTCTTCAACACAAGCATTCCAATAAAAAAAGAGCATAATAGAGTTTTTTACCATCACTTAACAAGAAGACGAGAGCACCATAGCTTATCTCTAAAGGTTCAATAAAAAAAAATCTCAATATAGAAAGACTCGAGCCCATTGTCACATAAGCCTTAATTAATGGAGTTTATAACTATTTTTTATAGCAAAAGTTATATACTCTCGATGACAGAACTCTCGTCAGCATTAGACATGCAATGAAAAACTATATTCAGGTAAAGAAAGTCACGCTAACCAGATAATGACACACTCTCATTTCCACTCACATGTAGTAGAGTCTCTTTGATGTCATCAATCTTCCACTAAAGCATTTAAAAGTCCGCCGGTGACTGTGTCACATCACTGTACGGAGATCCCGGTTTGAATCCCTCGGTCTTTTCGTCGGTAAAATCATCTGAAAAAAATCCATGTCATCACACTGTTGCACCTTTTCATAATCTGTCGGCAATACGGTCGGTATATACCGACCGTATTACTAACGAAAATGGTCTGTCGGTATATACCGACAACATTAGAGACGGAGTTTTTTTGTCGACAATTTTCGCTGATTTTTTGATAGTGGAGCTCATAACTATTACCCCTTAGACTTAAATTTTGAAGGCCAGACGTGGCTATATATATTCTCACTCATGCCATAAAAGCCAGCCATGCAAGAATATCATTCTAGGTCATAAAAGTCACCCTTGCAAGACCATATTATTCTATGTCA
>Ga0325411_1008285_pt1 | contig 11264 bp, 7 predicted proteins | sample PopdelMetagenome_13_FD_206181 | JGI IMG/M metagenome (GOLD analysis project Ga0325411, IMG submission 206181) | Populus deltoides microbial communities from Bellville, Georgia, United States - Xylem-PdIQD-R4 | ecosystem: Host-associated > Plants > Phyllosphere > Stem > Wood/Secondary xylem...
GTAATTAATTTTATTAATAATTATAATGTGTGATGAACAAGACGTGCAGGTAGCATTTCTTTGTTAGCTTTCGGCCCATGCGTGATGTGATAGGTGGTGGTTGGTGTTTACTTTTGAGCTGCACGTAAAGCCAATGGCCGGCTTCTGTTCATCTCCCCTTGGCCCTTGACCCCTTCTTCTTCCTACAAGTTGGTATAATTCTTGGACTTTAGATCCTCAAGAACTTGAGCAGGATTAGCGTTCTTGTTAGTGTGCTTTTTAAGTTTCATGTTCTTGCTTTTAACCACTTGTCTCATATTGTTTCTGTCTGCTGTCTGTCCATGTTTCTGGTCCAGCATGACTTTACTTCAATTTCAATCTAATTTGGCCCACGAAATATTCTCTCACATTTCAGTAGGTATTACCTTCGACAGTAAGCCTATATTAAGACCAGGCCTCTCGATCCTAACAATGTTATTAAATCCAAACCGAACAACTATATGGCCAAAACTATTAATCAATGGATCATTGGTTCAGTTATTGATCCAACTAGTCGATAATAATTTATGTAAATATATTTTACTGCATATAAAACATAAATAAAAAAGGATGAGTTGCAAGTGCATAAATTTAGAAAACGAAGGTAACAAGTTCAAGTATAATTAGAGTTATAATTTTTTTTCCCTTATTAATCAGATCCATTGTTTGAATCGGTTAAATTTACTGGATTTGATTAATTAAGTTTGATTTTAATTATGATCCTTTATACTTTCTAAACATATATATTACGTTGTTTATTGAAATAGTATAATAAAGTTTTTGCTGATAAAATTATTTTTTCAAAGAAGCCGGTTAGAGATTACGAGATAAATTAATCTATATATATATATATATATATATATATATATATATATATTTTTCTACTTTATTGTTTTTAAAGAGAAAAAAAATTAACTTTGTTTAAGGGTTTTTTTTTTTGTTATTTTTACAATTATTTGAACAATAAAATAACGATGATATCTTTAAAAGCAAAAAATTATTAAACTTGTATAGAGGGTTTTTTTTTTTTTGTATTTTTAGTTTTTAAAACAATAACATTATGGAATTGCCCTTAAATTCAAAGAATAAGTATGATTTCAAGGGTATTTTTATTCTTTCCTAGGTTAGGAGTTGTTTGGTAATTTTAAAAGATATAAATAATTAGGGTTATCAGGTTATAATGTTATAGTTCTACTCAAATCCATGTTTTTTAAGTGTCGCTCAGAAATATTAGACAGATGCATGAATAAATTGTCGGTTGAAACTAGATCTATATAAGATCCGGCTAATAGTCCACAAGAGCAGGGAAGAGGTCAATGCACATTAATTTGTAGGAAAAGTGGCATAATTCATCGTCAAGCAAGTTCTTATCCCACCTCTTAACCAATCAGCTACATTTTTGATACGTGATTGTAATTATTTTTATTTATAATATATTAATATAATTATTTTTATTTTATAAAAATTATTTTTGATATCAATACATAAAAATAATCTAAAAATATCAAAAAAATATTATTTAAAAAAAAACAAAAAAAATTTAATTTTTTTAAAAATACTTTTAAATCAATCATTTATATCACAGCACATCATTAATTTGTCCCCGAGCAATGAATTAATTATACACATAATTTGTGTTGTTATAGCAATTAATAGCATGTAATTAAATTGGTCAAAAAGCTAACTGAGTAGATGATGGTAACTACTTCTATATACATTCCACTCCAACTTTCAGGCAGTCTTGGTAAAGTGTACATAGTAACAGGTGTTAAAAGAGAACCAGAAGTTTCTTATTTGTAGAAAACAAAGAGAGGTTTCATGAGCTCATGCAAATCGACTTGATCTAAGCTTTTTAGGAGTGCGAATATTGCCTCCCAAATAAAATCCACCGAGTTATTTCTAAATTTGTAATCGAAGGATTTATTCTCAAATTTGGATCCCAATTAATGAAAAGGCAAAGATATACGTTCTGTTCACTCTTCAAGGATTTACAATGCATCCTTAATAAAACCATTGAGTTGTTTCTAAACTTGTAATCAAAGGATTTATTCTCAAATTAATTTAGATCCTAACGAAATGCAGAGATATACGTACATTGTGTTCACTCTTCAAGGATTTACAACATCCTTGACAGAACCAGATTCTATGTCTTCATTAGTGGTAGTAAGAGGAGAAGCTGGCTGAACCTTTGTAGATTCTACTGTCGTGGCAGCTTCTGCAGCTTCTATGTTCGACTTGGGCATGTTTTTCATCTCCTTGGTTTTTCCCAACAAAAAGGAGTACAAACCGATTATTATCAAAACCATGCCCAGCAATCTGCAATCATAGTAATTTCCATTTAATTAGCAATAAGATGTGAGGTTGGATTTTGGAAACAATAAATTAATTGTTAAAAAAAAAAAGGAAAGAACATACTGGCCAGCAGTGATTTCCGCACCAATTATGAGAGCTTCCAAAACTGCCACAAAAATTAATGTCAACGGGTTGAACATAGGAGGATAAGAAGGGCCTCTTCTAACAACAGCCCAACTAATCAAGCAAAATGTTGCAGCTGAGGCTAAGGATCCCTGCAAAGATTAAATCCCATTTGTTAACTTGTGAGAAAGATCATTGACGATACATGTCCATATCCATAATTATATGACTGGTTCCTTAAGAGATACGCTATCCCACCTTTAACTAGCTTAGAACTTTGTGATGGGTTAGTCTTGTAAAAATATTTATCGAGGAGAGACTTGATACCTTGAGATTATAAGTACTTTCCTAGTGGAACATCAGATATCATCATTCATAATTAATTATCTCCAAGAATTACTTTCTGGGTGTAGTTATATATATCTAGTAAATTGGTCAATAGACTTACTGAGTAGATGATGGTAAGTAGCTGCAGATTCCACTCTAGCTTCCAAGCAGCGTTACTTCTATCAATGCATAGACCTATTGCTGCTGATTGGATGGAAGCCAAGATACAAGTGATCATGGTTGTATGATATTTGAATGGGAACACCTTGAGCAATTTGGCCTATCAAAGACACAAGCAAGTAGCTGAATCACATAGCTATTCAAAATGATTTGGTCATGGCTAATTAAGGATAGATAGTGAAAGTGCTAATAATAGATTGATACAAACCTGCAATATATACCATGAAGAATAAGACAAGCAACTGCCAATGAGCAAGATTGTACCACGAGTCTTATGAAGCACAGATGACTTGACTTGAACATGATGTTGAAGAGTTTTATGAATAAGGTGGAATGTTTTTCCCTGATAAAGACAAGCTACCATAGCTCCTGAAACGCATAATATGGCACCTGATATCTTGATTTTCCCCGCTCGAGTACTCAGTCCTAATTTCTCAAGTCTAACCACTTGGTTAGTTTTAATTTTCGGATTTATATAAAGCTATCAAAATGTATGATACATGTATTTGAATCTATGTAGTGAATTTGGGATTAAAATAAATCAAAGTACCTCAAGATGATGGAGAAAACAAAGGTTACTATTGGGACCAAGTTGAGGAAGTTGACAGCATACGTAGCTGAGGTATCTTTGAGACCGTAATAGAACAATCCCATAGCAAACAATATCCTGCGTCATATGCTTGCATTTGTGTTATATATATCTTCTTATAACTTAGACATATAGGATGCATCTTCTTCCATTTGTATACATTAAGATTAGAATCGCCAATCGAGTCGCAAGATACAATTTCAGAAGGTTAATTAATTCATGAATTTGCTTGAAGTATAAAAAGTAATTGAATCGAGTCATTTGCATATTTTTTGTAGTTATTTAATCACATTAAAAAGGGGCCAGATTTTAAATCAATTATAATTCTTACAATACCTTTTAAGATGTGTTAAGAAAGGTTAAATAAATATTATTTTATACATCAAATACTACAAATAAAGGTTCAATAAATATTCAAATATCACTAATTTTACTCACGATATCAGCATTCTTTTGAAAATAGCATTAAATAAAATACTTTGTTAACACTATATATTCTACCTAAGTCAAAAGACAACAAGACTAAGTTGTTTAGTCTGAAATGCATGCTATTAATTGTGATTCAATTGCAGCCATACACATTTAAATGATGACTCCAAAAATGGTAAAAGAAATTAACATTAATGAGGAAATAATAAATGTGATGCAATGTGAATTTTTTTTTTCCCGTAGTATAATTAAAGTAATGCCTTGTTAAGAAATATAAGAAGAAAAAATTTCAAGAAGAAATATTTTCTTGATTGTATAATAAAACACACAAATGCAAGTAAATGATAGTGTTGTATGATATAAAAATCTCTTTTTTTTATGTGTTTAATTCCTTATTCTCTTGATCATTTGTTAAATCAATCATTTTCGTTTTAATTTTCTCTTTTGAAATTTATTGATTTATTGAAATGAAATTCAAATATGATATGATTTAGTTCTATTCAGTCCAATAAGTGTGAATTTAAATTAATTTGAATGCGATATCATTCAAAACACGGCAAAAATGTTCATACCAGAAAGGAAAATTACTTACCCACACAAGGAATTAACAAAAAGCCAGAAAAAAACAGACCAATTCATCTTACTTTTGATCATGCCTCTGCAACCACAGCAGAAATAAAAAGAACTTGAGAAAAATGGTGTCAAAGACAAAGAGACGAAATTGATTGATGACAAGATGACATACCTTTCAAAGTAGAAAGCAAAGGGAGCCATGCAAACGGCTGCAACTATATGCCTATAGGTCATAAGTGCAAGCACAAATGTTCCATTATTCAATATGATTTTGGAAAGCAATTGCATTCCTGTTGCCATTACTTGAACCATCAACATGCCCATCACTGCTTGTGATGAGACAAAACATTTCTTTACCCTCCCTCCCTCCATCTATTCTCTAGCTCTGCCTCTGCCTCTCCTCTCTATGTTAGATTTAGAGTAGAGAGGATTGGTTAAATCCCTTTTGTTTTTGTTTTAGATTCTATATAAATGGCACTGTTTTTATTTTTTATTTTTGCATCAAATTAATCCTTTTGAGATGGTGTAGGAAAAAAGTAAGCTAAATAAAGGGCTTGATTAATTGCATTAGGGCATTATAAGGAAAGTTGGTGAAGAGGGCTGAGAAAACATGACATGTACAGGTGCCGGCGGAAGTCATAAAACTATCTGCCCGTGGAAGATGGTCACTGAGGCATCCACGCATGCTTGGCTGGCCTTGTTTTTTGGCTAATTAAGCTAGGGAAAGTGTTGTAGTTTAACTAGGTTACCATCACTAATAAAATTATTATTTTTGTAAATCACACTAAACAAATGACGGCATCACATAGTAGCAGACCGAAAAATCGAGTGCTTCATGGTTCTTGCATTGTATATATAGCTAGGGAAAGTGTTATAGTTTTACTAGGCTTCTATCATTAATAAAATTATTATTTTTTTCCATCATACTAAAAAATTGAAGGACCTACCCCTAAAAAAAAAAATGAAGGAACTAGATATCGAATTGAAAAAATCTATATACAATAGGCAGGTTCCTGAGTTGCTCTTTACCCCAGCAGCAGTGCCAACGCTGGTCTTTGAACTGGCTATTCCTGTGCTCCTTTCAAGTGAAAGTAATGAATTTTTAGGCTGCAAAATCAGCAACATCAAATTTATAGACAAGCAAAGCAAAGCCAAGATGGTTGGTTACTTATATCAGTATTGTTCTTCAATCTAACTGAAGAACACCAGCCACACAAGATCTTCATCGGTGACCTTTCCCTTATCCGCAGCGTTGAATAACAGAGTATCAACTTTTCTTCTTTAAATACACTTCCAGATTGCTACCATATCACAAATACAAACAATAGCCACCATATAAGATAACTGATATGAGAAAGCAAGAAAACCCCAGCAAGAACAAACCAGAAAAACTAATGAATACATCACAATATAACCCCCAACTCCTGATCTAGCTATATTCATCCTGCAATTCATCACACCAAGCTAAAATTCAGACATTCTTCAGAATCACCCAATTCCATCTCATCACATCCCATCATGACTTCACCAACCAAAATAACGTAGGTAATATTAGCAAACACAACCTCTGATGGTTTCTTCTGCAATATAACCAAGACCACCAATCACCCAATTCATTACTGAGAAAGAAAGACAGAAGATAGATTAAAATATTTGTTGGAGTCATGCTACAAGGTCACTGCCTCTGTTAACGCCTTGCTTTTCCAAGGAGTCAGCCATATGGTTACCTTCTCTCAAAACATGAGCATAATGCACCAGTTTCAACACTGCCATAAATCTAGCAGCTCTCATGAAGATATCATGAAATTTCCATGGACGTTTCGACTTATCTCCAATCCAGTTAACCACGTTTGCTGAATCTGATTCAATCATAAATCTTTTCCCACATAACTCTTCTCTTGAAGCCGCTAATTCCAAAGCTTTCAAAACTGCAAGTAATTCAGTTTCATTTGACTCCTTGATTCCAACAAAAGCCGAGAAAAGACACAACACCACACGTTTATGATCCCTCAGTACCCCACCAATTCTAGTTCTAGCAGGTTTGCCAAAGGCTGAACAATCCACATTCCATTTTAGTTCTTCAATGGCAGGCATGGACCACATAATGTTTATTCTAGCTTTTCTGTGATTAGTCCAATTAACTAATCCCTCAGCAGATACTAACAAGTCTAAAGCATTATAAGGGAACTCAAGATCATCTGCAAGGATGCTAGCTTTGGTTCCTGCACTGTGCTCCTAATTTATTTTCAGTTGGAACATTGCTTTCCTTACTTCAAAATCAATTGAAAATGGCCACTTTCCTTCAAACAGCTTAGTGAGTTAACCTGCAGCAGTGATTGGGTCATAGATCCAAGAAATACTAAATGCCTTTATCTATTATTGCTTGCAGTCAAGTGAAAGAGACCAAAGGATGCTTTCTGTTCGACTGATAGCAGCGGCACGTTGTAGTGGAATAAAATAAAGATAGAGAATAAAGGGAGTAGGCCGATTTTTTCAATCATTCTCTACCAAAACAGAGGAGGATGAATGGAATGGTGCATGGGAATCGGCATTGCTGTAGGTGGATCTGATGGTTAAGAACAGAGCTTCATGGGAAACGGATGTGAATTTTTCTTCATCCACAGGGATGGAGATCGCTGAGACCAAGGCTTTTGTAGAGGAAATGATTGATAAGTGGATCGAGCGGCGGAAAATCCAGCCACAGCCACAAGGCGATAGAAATAAAAATGGAAGTGATTCACTTTATAGTTTGGAGAATATGGAAAAGGATTACAAATTGAAGAAGCAAAGAATTCATCGTGGATGATGGACCATGGAGATTGAGAAGCAGCAGGAGGAGGTTATGAATGCTATGTTGGGGAATTCTTCTCCTGATGAGAACGATTGAAGCAATAAAAAAAGCATTATAATGGAGTTGATTCTTCTCCTGGTGATAGAAATAAAAATGGAGGTGATTCACTTTATCATTATGAAGCAATAATGCTACCTTTCTTCTACATTACAGAATCCAACGAAGCTCCCTAAAAGCTATTTTGAATTTGTATGGACTAAGAATTAAGGTGCGTTTTGTTTGTAGTCAGTGTGATACAATGTTTTCTGCTAGCTTATTCAGGTAGTCTCATGATATAGGTCCTCTATGAAGTGTAAAAAATTAGAAGATAAATAATGAAGCAATGAATATACTATCCAGCCTAGTCATCATGTCTTTCGACTCTTTCCAGTTAAACTAACAATTTTCTTTGACTACTTGCAGATAGCTAGTTTTATCAAGACTCGCATATTTAGACCTATTGATGGTTGGAAATACATGATAGAGGAGTTGGGGATCAAATGCCAAGAAAGGGAAGGATAGTGTTTCAAGAACACCCAGTCTATCTGATCCATCTACACAACCATTCTAGGAGGACAGGAAACCGATTTCTATAAAGTTCCTGACCCTGCTGAACTTTCCTTTCATTGTTTCTGGCCATTGATGTTTCCCAAGGGATCGAACACAAGTCAAATAGCATTCCCATTTTTTTAAGAGCTCTTTCTCGAAATCCAGAGGTGGGCTTAATCAGTTGAGGGAAATGCCTGCTTCTAAGATTCACATATCATCCATCAATGATCTTTTTCTTCTGATCTTGTGCTCCATGGAATTTAGTGCAACTTTTGAGTACTGTATGTGTTTTATTTTTTCCTTCACAAGTTCCCTTAACTTTAACCAGCTAATCTTTTCATTACCTAGACTAGATGTTTCTTCAATATAAAAAAACCACTGTGTTTCCATTGAGGAAGTGACTTGTCGAAACTCTAGAAGTGGTGTTACAAGTAACTTGAAGGGAGTGGAAAACATTCCGAATTGCATTTCTCAAATTTTTTTGCTGTTGCCGGAATTTTCATTTATCAATGAATTGTTTTTGCTGTTGCCAGAATTCTGGCTCGGAGTGCCCAATGCTTGATAGAATATCAAGTCTAGATGACATGGGTCTAGTTTGTTTTCAAGCTCAACGCCCTTCGGCGTGGTTAAGAGTAGAACCCAAGTGAGCATAGGTCTGACAAGCTTCCAAACAGATATGGATCTAAAGAGTTGTCTGACCTAATGTTCTTGGGCTCAGCTACACGGTGAGCCCAAGCAAAAATAAATCTGGCGATCTGTCAAACCCAATATTTTTCGTTCAGCTATGCACTGAACCCAAACAAACATGGATTTTGTGAGCCGCTAAACCCAATATCATTGAGTTAAGCTATGCGTTGAGCCTCAATTAACATGGATCTGACAAGCTGTCAGTCTCATTATTCTTAGGTTCAACTACGCGCTTATGTCCAAGTGGACATAAGTTTGGCAAGCTTCCAAACCCAACATTCTTGGATTCAGATATTCGATGAGCCCAAGTGGACGTGGGTCTGACGAGCTGCTAGCCCAACACTCTCGAGTTTAGCTACTTGCTGAGCCTCTGGCGAGTTGTCAGACCCATTACCACAATCTTTATATTTACCGACGGAATTTTCCGTCGGTATTTGTACTATCATTCTGTTGGTAAGTAATTTACTAACAAAATCACTTACAGAAATGCTCCGTCGGTGAATCTTTCATCGGTAATTTTTTTGTCGATAAGTCCGTTGGTAATAAAAAAATATTATTACCGATGGATTTGCTGACGGAAAAAGCGCGCAAAAAAAATTACCCGCTTCATTCCGTCAGTATTTCCCTCGAAAAAATACCGTATATAATTCCGTTGGTAATTATTTTAAAAAAATCCATTTTACAAAACTATAAAATAATTAAATTAATATAAATCAACACTCTATAATATTCAAAACGATTGGAAAAAAGAAGAAGAAAATCAACTCAAACAAATTTGCAACAAATAAATAACATGAAAAAATAAATTCAACTAAAAAATTTCATATGAAAAAAATGAAGTTGTGATTGCTAAAAATTTAAAAATCCTATAAATAAATCAACTAAAAATTGATCTCATATGAAAAAAATCCTACAACAATATTCATACAATTATTAAGAACAAAAACAATTAAAAATAAAATAAAAAACAAATATAGTGAAAAAAACACAAAAAAAAAAAATTGTACCTTAATGTGGTTGCAAGTGAAGCTAAGAAGAGAAAAACAAAAACAAATTTGTAAAGTATATTAATTAAAAAAAATGTGAAGAAAGAAGAAGAAATGAGAAGAATACATACCTGAGCATAGAGGAGAAGAGAAAGAGTTGAGGAGAGAAGGGGAGAGAAAGAAATGAATATTGATGTTTTTTACATATGAGGAAGAAGAAGAAGAAGAAAGGAGCTCCGTCTGCTGTGAAATTAGGGATTCTAGTCTTTTTATTGGGGCGTTTTACCGATGCTTTTACTGATGAATAATTAAATATTAATATTTTTAATCATTTCATTGGTGATTCCGTCAGTAATATTTAATTTAAATTTTCAATTTAATCAAAGATTTTCAGAAACCGCCAAATATTACCGACGACTTTTCAATCTATCGTTGATTTCGTCTGTGATATTTAATTTAAATTTTTAATTTAATCGAAATTTTTCAGAAAACCGCCAAATAACACCGACAACTTTTCAATCCGTCGGTGATTTTATCTGTAAAGAACAGTAATTAACAGTGCAATTAGGAAGTGAACAGTTCCAGAGCTCTGTGGAAAATAATGACAGAATTTTTCGTTGGTGATTCCCTTTGTAATTTACATGATGAACAATGTTTATAGTTTACCAACGAATTTACCGATAGATTTTACTGATGGAATACATTCTTTAAGTAATTTTATTTGTAAAAATTACACGTCATCGTTTTTTTTTACTTTGTTATAATTATTTTTTTCACTGTAATTTAAGGGAATACTACGGTCAGTATAATTGAAAGATTGATGTGATACTATAAAAAGTATAGTTACCACAAAACAAGCTACAAAGGAAGTTCTAATTAGCACGCAGACTTGCTGCACATCACTCGCATAGACTTTATCTCAACAAAAATGGTAATTTCGGAAATTAATTAATATTGCCGTGTTTCCAACGCTCAGTACTCTTTTTTGGGTCGTGAAAAACGATATATAAGTGCAGAGTCATTAGTGCTTGGCGTAATTATTACTTTGCCTTGCTTTCCTTTAGTCTAGCAACAACTACTTAGTGGGGGCATGATTTTGCACAATTTTGAGTCCACAAGGAAAGTTGATAGGAACCTTACCTTCTGTAAATAGTGATTGCTATTTTTTAAGCATTTATATTTTTTTCTTACTGATATATTATTTTAATTTTTTTCAACAATATTTTTTATTTTATGTATTTTTTTTTTGTGACGACCAAAATAAATGGATAACAACATAAATTATAAATTTATATATTCATATTATAATTAACAACAATGTTAATTTCCAACACTCATTACTCTTTTTCCTATTTCCTATCGTTGTCTTTGTTTGTAACATGGTTGTAGTTATTTTTTTTATTTATAAAAATATTAAAATAGTATTTTTTATATTTTTTTAAAATAATTTTTTATATCAGCATATTAAAATAATATGAAAATTTTAAAAAATATTAATTTAAAACAAAAAAATTATTTTCAAGTTTTTATAATTTTGGAAATTAATATTGCCGTGTTTCCAACATTCTTGCATAGTCGACAATGGAAATATTTGCAATTGATCACTAATTCAACCTGCAGTTCCATATTCAGAACCACTTACTGGCTGCGAAGACTTGGAGGTCAAGGAGGAAAAGGACAG
>Ga0325411_1008286_pt1 | contig 11264 bp, 5 predicted proteins | sample PopdelMetagenome_13_FD_206181 | JGI IMG/M metagenome (GOLD analysis project Ga0325411, IMG submission 206181) | Populus deltoides microbial communities from Bellville, Georgia, United States - Xylem-PdIQD-R4 | ecosystem: Host-associated > Plants > Phyllosphere > Stem > Wood/Secondary xylem...
ATAGTATGATGGCAAATGATTCCATCTACAATTAATTATCCTCAAGGGGTGTAGCATGATGGTAAAGGGTTTGAGATCTGCACAGCAGGTCTCGAGTTCGAGTCAGGGCGTGCACCTCTTGTAAGAGCCTGGGACAGCTGTTATAACCCAATTTTGGATTCACCAAGATTTTCTTGAATGTTATTTTATTTCTATTATTATTTATAAAAATCCAAAAAAATTAAGAAAAAGTTTAAAATTCAAAAATATTTTTTTCGAGTCAACCGCATCTTTCCGTCAAAACCGAGTCCACCAGGTCAATACGGGTCAAACCATCTCGACCAGGGTAAAAAATGAGTTTCGGGCCGTTTCGGGTCAAAACCGTCATTTTTGACCAAAACCGAGTTCACCGGGTCAATACGGGTCAAACCATGTCGACCAGGATAAAAAATGAGTTTCATGCCGTTTTGAGTCAAACCTGTTATTTTTTGGTCAAAACCCGATCCACCGAGTTTATACCCATTAAAAGTTTTTTTTTTATGTTTCAACATAATTTTCGGTAATTAAAATTGATTTTTAGCGGTTGAATCAGGCTTTTTCTAATACTGATTTAAGTTTTAATTTTACCTATATAAATATATATTATTATATATAATAAAACAAAATTAATAATACTGAATTGTCATATTGGGCGGGGCAGTTATATTTATTATAGGCGAGCAGTTGGATGGATATATTTTTTTATTTAAAGTAGATGCTTGTTGTCCCCTCTCATTGGCTATAAATAGCCACTGACAGTACGCCAGAGAAAAGGAGAAGAGGAGGGAGACAATATCCTATTAATGTTTTTTTACTATTTCTTCATGCGGGTAAGATATTGATTTTGATTAAAAACAATCTGAAAAATACTAAAAATATCCTAACCGTTAGATCTAATAGTGTTTAGATCTGAACCGTTGACTTAATAGGATACAATAGGGCTTACCACACCCAATTAAACCCAAATCAATCTCAGCCCTTAAAACAATTTGCCTTTAGATCTGGTGGCGCCACGTCACCCGGTGTACCAAGCTCTCATTACACCGCGTCACACCAGATAACAAATCTGCTCATCCGGACCGTCCAATCAACCTGCAGATCGAGCCAATCACAGCCGCACGATCTTTCCATCAGAGATCCAACGGATCACAGGCCTCAGCTGCATCGGTGTACCGTGCTAGCGTTCACACCGTAGTATAACCCAGAGCATCTCTCTCCTCTCGCCAGCGACTCCCTCTCTCTCCTCCGATCTCCCATCTCCGGCCATCTCAAGCTTCCAAACCACCACATAAAGGTCGCTATCCTCATATAAAGCAAAAACCCGTCCGGTTTAAGCGTTTTATCCGCCCCATTTATCCGGAAAAGGGCCGCGATCGTCGGCTGCCACCGAAGCTTCAAGTCGTCGATTCTCGCTCATCAGCCATCAACGACCGTCAAGACCACCACCATAAGAATCCTTGACATCAGATCTACCAGGATCGACCATCTTTTGGCCAGAAATCTCGCCGGAAAATCTCCCCGCCGCCAACAGTAGCCGCGCGTGTGCCACACGAGCCACCAGTGGCATTTTCGTAATTTTCAGAGAAATTCTAGGGTATTTCAGTATTTTACCTATACAGTGACACTCAAGTAATTTTTTGGGTTTCTACTGGTATTTTTGATATTTTTTTCATATATAAATGCTTGTAAATTTTCTTGCATGTTGTAAAAAAAATACAAAAACCAAAGTCGACACGTCTCTTTTTTTAAAAGGACCGATGTCAAAAATATAAATATCAAATATGGATTATGTCTATTATTTCTTTTGGTAACTCAGATGTAATTCTCCTTTTAAGGTTAAAACGTCATATTTTAGACGAGTCTCTTAATTTTTAGGGACTGATAATATTTTTAACGCGTCTTCTATTTTTAGGGACCGACGTTAACCATTTGAAAAAACAAATTACCAATAAACCCAAAATATAATGGATTATATCCATTATTAACCCAGACGTAACTCTCCTTTATAGGGACAAATGTCAATATTTTAGACGAGTCTCTTAATTTTTAGGGACTGATGTCATTTTAACGTGTCTCCTATTTTTAGGGACCGACGTTAATCATTTAAAAAAAGAATTACAAATAAGCCCAAAATATAATAGCATTTGAATCAAATAAAAAACACACAAGTAAGGGTAACTTTTCTTTTGAAAGGATGTTTTAAGGGTGGTGTCTACCTTCCCTTAATCATAACTAATCCCGTACCCGAATCTCTGGGACCAGTGTCTAATTTAGGATTTCTAGTTCCCTCAAATTACTAGATGGCAACTCTAATAAAATCTTTATTTCCCCCATTCGAGAAAAAACCCTTTTTGTTAAATAAACAAAAAAGTGGGAGCCGTCGCCCGACGTTGTGTATCGACAACAGCCGTGGTTTTACTCTCTCACCTGGGCCCACAAAATGCGCTTTTTGGGGGGTGAGGTTTCCTCGAATCCAAAAAAAAAATATCAATATTAGTTGTAGATGGAAGTGACTTTGTTTTACTGGAGTTAGGTTTTTAAAATATTGAAAGAAAAGTTATAATTGATGCTTGGTTTGAGAAGCTCAATGTTAGTATATATATAAATATTTTATTATTATTTTAATTCGATCAATTTTTTAATTTAATGAACTAAATATATTTTAAAATTGAGCGTGCAAGGAAAAATTTACTAGGAAAAGGCTGGTAATATTTTTTCCACGAGGGTGTAGGAGAATCACAACGCCATCATACAATATTGAATTCAAAATGTAAATGTTTTATTTTTTAAGACATATTCAATTTTATTTTTATTATCTTAATCGATAATTTATTTCTACATGCCAGGTTGCATGATTTCTGGTACGAGGCTCTGAAAAGATCAAAGAAATATGCAAAGAAAAGAGGTTTTCTAGGCTAGGAAGACATGGTCCTGTAGAGGAATTTCAGACCTTCATATGTCTCGAAGGCTATTTGGAAAGCTTATATCTAGCACGTGATGTTTGAGCATTTCGTGTGTCGGTCGCAGTCCCGTGTAGAAAATCAAAACAAAGAGATTCATGCTTCAATTACCATTAGCAGATTCATTTTGTTCATTTTACTTGCGAATCAGATGATAAGATTCTGTTTTATTACATATATATTTTTTAAATTGTTGTTTTATATGAAATTATTTTACTAACATTAGTTTTATTTTACAAGCTACAGTTCTTGTACGCGATACCAATAAAGTTTTTTTTTTGCTGAAGCTCACATGAAATAAGGAGACTAGCTCTTTAATAAATCATCTCGATCCCTTCCCTAATCCTAAAGAGTGTTGTATTGAATGATCCTTCCATGAAAACGAGGGGATGCTGGTGAAGCTAATTAAAAGGTGTTGCCAAATAAGAAAATCCTTACGTTTTAAATATTTTTCTTGGACTGCAAACGGGCTTTAAGATATTAACGGAAAAGAAAATTACTAAAACCAAATAAAGTCTTAAAGCCCGTTTGCAGTCCAAGAAAAATATTTAAAACGTAGAGATTTTCTTATTTGGCAACACCTTTTAATTAGCTTCACCAGCATCCCCTCGTTTTCATGGAAGGATTCAAGACAACACTCTTTAGGAACAGGGAAGGGATCGAGATGATATATTAAAGAGCTAGTGTCCTTACTTTTCATGTGAGTTTCAACAAAAATAAATTTTATTGGTCTAGGATCCGTCCAAGAACTATAGCCTACAAAAAAAAGGCTAGTATTAGTTAAATATTTCCATATAAAACAATATTTTTTTAAAAATATATGTAATAAAACAGAATCTTATCATCTAATTCGCATGTGAAATGAACGGAATGGATCCACAAGTGGTAATTGAACCATGAATCTCCTTGTTCAGATTTTCTGCACCGGATTGCGACCGATAGACGAAATGCTCAGACATCACATACTAGATATATATAAGCTTCTCATATAGCCTTTGAGACGTGCGGAGGTCTGAAATTTCTCCACAAGTCCACGTCTTCCTAGCCTAGAAGACCACTTTTCTTTGCATGTTTTTTTGATTTTTTCAGCGCCTCGTACTAGAAATCATACAACCTAGCACGTAGAAATAAATTATCGGTTAAGATAATAAAAAATAAAATTGAATATTTTTTAAAATAAAACATTCATATTTTGAATTCAATCTTACCTGGTGGCGTTGTGATTCTCCCACACTCTCGGAAAAATGTTGTCAGCCTCCTCTTAGTAAAATTTTTCCTTGCACGTCAATTTCAAAAAATATTTAGTTCTTTAAATTAAAAGACTGACTAAATTAAAATAATAATAAAATATTTATGTATATACTAACATTAAACTTCTCAAACCGAGCATCGGTCATAGGCTTTCATTTAGGATTTTGAAAGCCTAACTCTAGTAAAACAAAGACACTTCTATTGATGATTTCATCATTAATGTTATCGTGTGTCGCCTCCACTTTTGTAAGCTTAAAGTTCATTAAAATTAATTAGTGAGAAATTATCTATTGTTGTTTATTTTTTTATCGTGAAGAAAAAAAAACTTAAATATTGTGGTTGGGCTTCCACAAAACAATATACTTCCTAGTGTATACATCCTATGAACAAGGGACACCCCTTCTATAAGGCGGTCTTGCACTCGACGAACCTGCATCGAGAGAGGGTGTTTGTTCCTCAGGTGTCTACTCTTGATTGACACCTGACGACTCATGATTATCAAATTCGTTACCTGAAGAACAAACAATGCTCATGTCCTTATTACTCTCTAATGACCTTATAAATAATATGAATTACTTATATAAAACTTGTATATATAAAATATTGATGGCAACATGTATTAATTAATAATATGAATTAAATAAATTATTAGTACCCAATCAATAATTGCTAACTAGAATAATATATATATATATATATATATATATATATATATATATATATATATATATATATATATATATATATATTAGTAATTTGCCTCTTACTTCTCACATAGCATAACTAGAATAATACGAGGCATTTTTTTATGCCCCGCGCCTTATATTGTAGTTATGCTATGGAAGATGTAAGAGGGGAATTGCTAAAATATATAAATCTACGGCTCACTTGAATCAGAATCAGAAGCAGAGCCACCACAGGAAGCAAACCTGCATCAAGTTGAGAAATAGAGAGATGGAAAATGGCGAGACCAAAACAGTGCCAAAATCATGGGCCATGGTTGGTGGAGATGGACCTCGTAGCTATGCCCAAAATTCTTCTTATCAGGTATACATTCTTTCTCTTAATATCTTCTAGAGACTAATTTGAATAGAACACTGTGTCTGATACAATTAATTTACTTGTTGCCAAATGCAGAGGGAAGTGCTGGTTACCGTGAATGAATTCATGAATGAAGGCATTAAAGAGACGCTTGACTTTAAAAGCTCTTGTTCTGATTCTTCAAATACTTGCACATTTCGAATCGCGGATTTTGGATGTTCTGCTGGGCCGAATACGTACATTCTTGGCAATGGAGAAAATCATGGAAGCTGTGGAGCAGAAATACCATGCCCAGCTCCAGAACTCCCCACCCTTAGAGTTCCAAGTTTTCTTCAACGATGTCACGGCCAATGATTTCAACACTCTCTTCAAAACCCTTCCATCCTATCAAAAATACTTTGCTGCTGGAGTGCCTGGTACTTTTTATGGTCGTCTATTCCCAAAGTCAACGCTCCATCTTGCGTACTCTTCATATTCCTTGCACTGGCTCTCGAAGGTTCCACAGGAAGTTGTGGACACCAAATCTCCAGCATGGAATAAGGGTAGCATACAGTGCAGTGGAACTGCAAAAGAAGTAGCGAAGGCGTATTCAGCTCAGTTCAAAACGGATATGGATAACTTTCTGAATGCTAGAGCTCAAGAAATTATTGGTGGAGGATTGATGGTGATCATAATTGCTGGTCTTCCTGACGGGATCCTTATGTCTCAAACTGTAGCTGGAATATTCAATGACTTCTTTGGATCTTGCCTCATCGACATGGCAAAATCGGTAAGCAATAACATATGGCTTGGTTTATTGAGGGCGGGGGGTTAAGAGGGTCTTTTTATTTTTTGAATGAACAGTAAAAAACTCTTCGAATCTAAGAATATATGTTTTGTTTCTTTTGCTTTTAAGTGCAGAGTAAAATTACTTTAATATCCTCGAAGTATAAAAAAGCCTTCGGTCAAGATTTTGTTTGTCTTTTTTTTTTTCCTGTTATTTTCTATTTTGTTGATGGCAACTGTGGTCTTTTAATTATAAATGTACAATAAACTTACTTAAATGTCCTATAAAGTAAAAAAAAAAACCTTCAGTAATGAGTCTTTTTTTGTCTTTTCATATCAGTTCTTTCATCGTTTGCTATTTTATTAAAGGCATTATTGTTTTTTTCGTAAAAATTAAATAATAATAAAATTTAAAAAGTTATTAGCGCGTGCATGCGTCAGCACATGGAACAAGTTCATGCACTTCAAGCGCAGCTCGTGCTCTTCCCCCTAGTTGTCAAAATTATCATTTTGTTATGTCGTGGAATCATCACTGCATTTTTTATCCTTTTGGTATGGCGTGTGTCAACGAAAGTTAGGTGGTTTATCTTTAGTGAACTTTTTTTCTTTCTCTCTCCTCTCCCTTAAATTGCAAGTTGGTCCTCTTTGTTTTTTATTTTTTAGCTTCGGTCCTCTTTTTTTTTCTTAGCCTTTATGTTAAAATTTTGTTCTTGTCAATTTAGTTCTTTGATTCCAATTTATCGTGTTTCAATTTTGTTCTTATTCTTTTGATTCCTTATATAAAAGTTTTATTGTTTTTAATTTTACCATTCAATCTAAGTTTATGGTATACTTTATTTTTCAATTTGGTTCTCATTCTTTTGATTTTTTATTATCATTTTGTTAATGTTATTATTCCTTTCAATTTAACCCTCAATTTAAAATTTTTTGTTGCCCTCAAATTTATTTTTATTTGAATTTTCACCATCATTCTTTTAATTGATATTTTTATCTTGAATTTACTTTGTATAATTTCTTGGGGATTGGACTTCCCGTTTTTTTTCATGTGTAGTGCTTCCAGTGTGATGACTCTGGTCATGAGTTTAAAAAAATTTGAACCACCTTATTAATGTAAAACATGTAAATTGATTGACCTTTATAATTCAACAAACAACTCAATTGTAAATCTATAACACCATCTTCATGGTTCCTTCTATAATAATAAATAATTAAATCTAGCACATCATTTCCTTAATACTAGTACGGTCGGTTTAAACACCATCTTCATAGTTCATTCTATAATAAAAAATAAATCTAGCAAATATTAGATGTCATCATATAGTTATTTCTTTATTTACCTGTTTTTCGATACTTGCAATTTACAACAATGGGATCCAATTCATCCTCCCAGCAATAGTAAGAGACGGAGAAACAAAACGGTACAGCATAAATTTGAGTTTTTTTTTTTTCAAATATTAATTTCATTGAACTATATAATCTTTCTTGTAGGGAGTGATTAGTGAAGAAAAGGTGGATACCTTTAATTTGCCTGTGTACCTTTCTTCAGCTAAGGAGTTGGAAGAGATTATAAAGAACAATGGACATTTCTGTATTGAGAGATTGAACAGGCTGAATCACCCTATGATGAAAATGAAGGTCGAATTTCATATTTCACTTTTTAGAGCTCTTTATCAGGGACTATTGGAAGCACACTTTGGAAGGGATGATGTTGACAAAATATTCGAATATCTTGCCAAGAAGCTAGCAGAGAATTATGACTCGGTCTTCAATGCGGCAAACCATCAACACGTCGAGCATTTTATCCTGCTGAAGCGTAACATTAATTGATGAAAGATATGCGTTATTGGATTTCAATGGTTTGTGTTCTTATTACCATGCCAAATAATGTTTGTATCGTGCACTGATACGATTTTCTTTTTTCTTTTTTCTTCTATCTGTCTGTTCTTGTTCTTGCGAGTGGTGTAGGGTGCCCATAGTTGAATCTTTTAAAGCAGAGAAATCGTGCATTGAGATTCGGCCATTGGATCCGATCCTTACAACGATCTACCCAGTTTCCAAGGAATCATTTGTATAAATAGATCACCCTCGGCAATTGACAGTACTGTTCCTACCCCCATTCCCTTTTAGTATGTGTGTGTACATGTATTATCATGTGTTTGATGGACTTTCCAGCTTGATTTTACAATTTGAAAGGCAAAGATTAATCATGTACCCCTAAAATATATATGTTAACGAGCTAAAACTAGTTTAGGGTTATACCAATGATATATTAGCCAAATGTCTTGTGTTATAAAAATTATCCCGGTATTTGCCTTTTGTAATCCGTTGATATCTCTTGAAAAGTTAAAGACAAACCATATATATGCTTACCAATTTTGCCATGTCGACGAGGCAAGATCCAAAGAAGTCATTGAATATTCCAGCTCCAGTTTGAGACAGAAGGATTCCGTCGGGAAGACCAGCAATTATGATCACCATCAATCCTCCACCAATAATTTCTTGAGCTCTAGCATTCAGAAAGTTATCCATATCTGTTTTGAACTGAGCTGAATACGCTTTTGCTACTTCTTTTGCAGTTCCTCTGCACTGTATGCTACCCTTATTCCATGCTGGAGATTTGGTGTCCACAACTTCCTCTGGAACCTTCGAGAGCCAGTGCAAGGAAAATGAAGAGAACGCAAGATGGAGCGTTGACTTTGGGAATAGACGACCATAAAAAGTACCAGGCACTCCAGCTGCAAAGTATTTTCGATATGATGGATGGGTTTTGAAGAGAGTGTTGAAATCATTGGCCGTGACATCGTTGAAGAAAACTTGGAACTCCAAGGGTGGGGAGTTTTGGAATTGGCAGGCTTGGTATTTCTGCTCCACAGCTTCTATGATTTTTTCCACTGCGAAGAATGTATTCGGTCCAACAGAACATCCAAAATCTGCGATGCGAAATGTGCAGATATTTGAAGAATCAGAACAAGGGATTTTAAAGTCAAGCTTATCCTTGATGCCTTCATTCATCAATTCATTCGCGACGTCCAACGGTCCCCTCTGCGGAAAGAAGTAAATATGCGTTTATTAAATGTACTTGACATAATGTTCTATTCAAATTAGTCTTAAGAGAAAGAATGTATACCTGATAGGAAGAATTTTGGGCATAGCTACGAGGTCCATCTCCACCAACCATAGCCCATGATTTTGGCACTGTTTTGGTCTCTTCATTTTCCATCTCTCTATTTCTCAACTTGATGCAGGTTTCCTTCCTATGGTAGCGCTCTACTTCACAATATTCAAGAGAAGGGTAGAGTTATATATATATATATATATATATTAGAAATTCGCCTCTTACATCTTCCATAGTATAACATTTGAATTACTATTATAAGTTTGAATTACTTCGTATTATTTTTTTATATTAGATATGAGTTTGAATTCAAGAATTTCTTAAAGGAATATAAATATCAACTGATTACTTAGTTTTTAAATTTTGGTATGATTTTTATAGATTTTTTCTTATAATGTACGTAGTGCTTTCGAGTTGAGAGAAGGGAGGCAAAAATTGTACAAGGATGTTGAGTTGCCGACATTGAGTCTGATAGCCTTGACTTGTTGATATTCTTTCTTAGAAAGATGAAAAACATTAGAGACTAGAGGTTGTCGAAGAAATATCATAACCTAAAACTTTAGGTTATCAGGATAATTTTTTCAAGTGAAAATTTTTTAAAATAAAATATGTCGCCTTCATTAATTAGAAATAATCCCCAAACTATAAGATACTTTATATTAAAAAATATAATTTTTCAAACTATAAAGATTAATTAAAATTAGCTCTGTTTTTTTGTTTTTGTTAATCTTAGTCCTTGCTCATTTAATTTCTTAGCTATAAATTAAAATTCTATTTTATAGTAGCAACTTTTAATTTAACATAGAAATAATCTCTAAATGCAAAGCGAAATAAATCTTAACACTTAAGAATATGCCAACAAAACTTTCGAGGACAGTATAAAAAATAAATAAAGTTTAATGTAGAAAGTTTCAAACATATAAGAAAATACCAATAAATTTAATTAAAAATACTTTTAAAAAAAATACTGTCACAATATCAAATATAAATATTTTAATCACAGCCACCCCTCTCTCGTTGCATTTCTTTCCAAACACAGAAGAAATTATTTCCCTCCTCTCAACACTCAATGCCCTTACCCTACCCTCCAACTCTCCTGACTCAAAATTCTCAGCAAGATTCCTTCCTCATCATTAGAAATTTCTTCGACATTTCTCTAAATTCCTCTCTACACTCCTCAAACACCCTTCTATCTTCCATGTTAATCTCAAATTCATCTTAAATACCCTTGTTGGATGCTCAATATTTTAGCATGCTCGTGATGCTCAAGTGCTTCAAATAATCAATCCAACATGTTTGGAGAAGGGATTTAGCTCTAATAACACATAAACTAATTGGAATATGTCTTCACGATCCAGAACAATAAAAAATAATTTAGTCATAGAAGAATTACATGTTATGATGAAATTATTGGGGCTTTTGTGTTATGGTATTTCTCAAGAAAAACCATATATTTTGAATCTAAGAACAAGATATAACAGCGTAGCAATATGTTCAATGCCTGAAAAGATTCCCCTGATAAATTCAACAAACCCATAAATTATTATAAACCCCAATATTTTTAATAACTAATTATAAAGAAATAAAATTAAAATTAGATAATAAAATAAATAGAAAAGATGAAGGAAACTTTCATAAAGTATATAGTATAAAGTATAAGAGGTTCCTTGCTTAACTAATTAATAACTTAGGACTTGAAAAAAAAAAATACAGGGACAATAGTGCAAAACAAAAAACAAAGCTTAGATCAATTAGCAGCTAACAAAGAAAATTAACCCTGTAAAGCTATTATATTAATATTTTAATATAAAAAAATATTTTGAAAAAAAAATTAAAGAGGCAATTGCCCCCTCTTGCCTGGCCCATTGTGGCTCCGCCACCAATGTCAAATGATATTTCTAACAAAAGCTAGATATAACTTTTGATTTAATCGTGAGATTAATTTTCTCTACTTATAAGAGTTGTAACTTCATGCTTTCAGAATCCTAGTTTTTTTCTCTAATAATGTAGGGCTATGAAATTTTAAGGATCGAAGAACTCTATCCACGGTATACACAGCGTCATTGATGAATATTTTCAAAAGTTGAAGAATATACATACCTGATTAGAAAGAT
>Ga0325411_1008290_pt1 | contig 11259 bp, 5 predicted proteins | sample PopdelMetagenome_13_FD_206181 | JGI IMG/M metagenome (GOLD analysis project Ga0325411, IMG submission 206181) | Populus deltoides microbial communities from Bellville, Georgia, United States - Xylem-PdIQD-R4 | ecosystem: Host-associated > Plants > Phyllosphere > Stem > Wood/Secondary xylem...
AGTTTTCTAAGAGAAAAGTCACCACCTCCAGTATTCGAGCAGAGATCAATACAATATTTATTTCTCCTGTGGTAAATGAAGCCAACGCAATCATTTTTCAAAAATTAAAAGGACTATTGGAGACCAAGCAAAAGGAGCTTAGAAGGTCATAGCCGGAGTATGCTGATGATTTCTCATGCTTTGGATTTTTTGTTTTGGTGACACTGGCTTATTGACTTTATGTTAAGAATACATTCTTTATGTAATAGAATTCTTCTTTCTATTAATAAAGTTTATATTTTGCCTTCGCTTGTGTCTTATCACCTGATTTTCCATGTTATGATTGTGTTTTGAGATTTACTTATCCCTCTTTTTCCATGCGAACAATCATATCGGCTCGAATAACTTTAAAGGATGATGTGCGACTGTACTTAGAATAACTTCTAAGTTGCCTATGTATCTTTGTGGATAAAGGATCAAGTCACAACGTAGTTCAAAAGATTTTTTTTTTGTTAAAGACATTTTTTTTTGTATGACGGTACTCAGAATGAATTCCAAGTTGCCTACGTACCTTTGTGGATAAAGGATCAAGTCATAACGTAGTTCAATTTTGTTTTTTTTGTGCCTTTCACAGTTTTAGCTCGTGAGGGCCAGGAGCTATATCAGATTTCAAGCATGGTATCTTATCAAGAATTTGCCGTTGATAGGCCCAATCCTCAATCCATTCTCATCAACAATTTTGTAAGCTCCGTTGGTGTAGACTTCTTGAACCATATAAGGGCCATCCCATTTGGAGAGGAATTTGTTGCCCCCATCTTGGCAATACTTAAAACATTGGTGGAGCGTTGAGGAGATGATACCATTTTCATGTATCCATGGTTGTCCAAGTAGCATATTATAAGTAGTTTTGACATCTATGACATGGAAAAGTGCATTGAACTTCATATCTTCCATGTGTATCGCAAGCCTTATCTTTCCTATGGCATTTTGCCCTTCTTGATTAAAACCTTGAATCATCAGATGACTTGGGAAGAGTTCATCCATAGGAATCCCCAGCTCTTTCATAGTCTTAAGAGGTAGTATATTGATCGCCGAGCCATCATCCACCAAGATACGATTCACCATCTTTTCATCAACATATCCTTTAATGAACGTCAACCGATTATGGAGTTTTGATCCAAGCAACAAGTCTTCGTCGTTGAAGGATATCTCTGTTATGCAAACACCATGAGCCAAGTTTGAAGAGTGAGCATGACTTTGCTTCATGACAGGTTCAATAAGAGTTTTCTCTTCATCAATATGATAGCAAGCAACAAGTGCATTTTCAATCCTTCTCGTCTCTATTGGCATGTACCCATCCAGTGTAACAAGCTTCCTTAGACTTTGAGCTGAAAAACCCTTATTTTTAACTGGTATGGATTTTCGTTGAATCTTTCGGCGTATCGGCTCAATTAGCTTCCTCACCGTCGAGATCCTCATTCTAGCTGGCTTTGTCATCTGCATATGCCTCTTCCTTCCTCTTCTATGCATGACTAAAGTCCATCCTTCGCCATCATAATTTTCAGATGAATCAGGTTTCGAGTTGTCAACATGAGGTGCGAGGGTTATACATGGAGTTTGACTTGAGGATGCAATGAAGCTCGTAGGCAAAATGATTCCAAGCTCTATAGGTTCAAAGGAGCCAAAACTTATTGTAGGGAGTGACTGGCGTGGTCCTAAATTGACCATGGTTGTGATATTAGAGGTTGCTACTTCATCATCGAAAACGATATCCCCATTCTCGTGTAGCCTCATGATCTTATCTTTCAGCACAAAGCACTTCTCTACGGGATGACTGATCAAGCGATGGTATTTGCAATAGTTTGGATTGTCCATTTGGTTTGCTTCATTGGGGCGTTTCACCTCCGGTAACTCAATGATATTTGCCTCAAGCAAATCATCCAGCATCCTAGATATGTCTGAGTCGGGGAATGGATACACCTTTTCTTGTCGCTCTTTCAGGGATGGTTTCTTTCTTTCACCTTTTTGAAAAGTAACCGGTGTCGCCCGATCATTCCTCTTAACTCCAATTGGTACCCTTGTGGTAGTCGAGTTAACTACTAAAGATTGCTTTCCCTCGACCTTTGCAGTGCTCTTTTCAAATCTATGACCTTCAAGCTTATTTCTCATTGGCTCTTGCATAGGTAATGATGAGCTTTCAGCCGCCGCAATGCTAAGTTCCATGTCGTGTGCTCGAGTAGCCAATTCTTCAAAAGACTTTGGTTTGATACCTTGTAAAATATAGCGTAGTCCCCAATGCATCCCTTGAATACACATGTCTAGCGCTGAAGTTTCGGTGAGCCGATCTCTACAGTTAAGGCTAAGGTTTCTCCACCGATGAATGTAGTCAATGACAAGCTCTTCCTTCCATTGACGTGTATTAGTGAGTTCAATCATGCTAACCACACGACGAGTGCTGTAAAAGCGGTTAAGAAACTCACGCTCTAGTTGCTCCCAAGTATCGATCAAGCCAGACTCCAAGTCAGTGTACCAATTAAAGGCATTACCTTTCAAGGAACGAACAAACTGTTTTACCATGAGATCGCCCTTAGTTCCGGCATTGTTGCAAGTCTCCACAAAGTGAGCTATATGTTGCCTAGGATTCCCTTTGCCATCGAATTGTTGAAACTTTGGTGGTTGATAGTTCGGAGGCATCCTTAGCAGGTCAATTCGTTGGGTGTACGGCTTCATATAAGAATATGAGGGTTGAACTGAGCTTTCTACTTGGTCCGTGATGGCTTCCTTGATAAGTTCTTTCAGTTGATTCATGGTAAAAATACCATCAGTAATACCGTGTATATTCCTTGCAGCTCCGATTGTAGAATCCTCAATGACATCTAATTGATCTACTTGTAAAGCCTTGGTAGCCGAGGTTTGGCCTCCTTCGTTCATGCTCTCAAGCTTGTTCATCAACTTTGCTATCTCGTGGTCTTTTGCCTTGAGTGAAGTCGAAAGCCCCTCGACGAGTTTTGTCAAGTTAGCCACTTGATCTTCCAAAGATGTTGTCTCGATCATCATCACTGACATGGTGCCAAAACCCGAAGCCTTACTTGGTGATTGACATGGAAAAGCTTCTATAGGTGAATTGCCGAAGTCGCCTTGAGTGCCGAAGAGAATTTCGCGCGCCCCACTTGACTCTTGTAGTGGAGTTGCTTGTGGCTTCATCTTTGAGGCGAGATCTTGTGCCCCTCTTGCATTCGAAGTTGATGTCAACTTGAGAGTTGGCTTAGTTTGATCATACAACTCAACGATGGATTTTGTTTTCAATGTCGAGGTTGAAGAATCTTCAATAGTATGTTGGTGACTTGAATCAGTGGCCTTGTTGCTTTTCGAAGCGACAATGGTGATCATGTTCCTCCTAGTTGCCATTGAGAGTTTGTTGAAAATTCTTTCTTGAAGAGAAGAGATGAGAGGTAGAGATTTCCCCAGCGGAGTCACCAGAAATTTATAGACACAATTTTGTGCACCTGAAATTAAACAAGCACACGTGTACAAATATATGATTTTATTAAATATATGAATGGGTACAATCTCTATATAATATATTCTATCAAAAGAATATGGCAATCCTCTAATTCCTCCCTTGGATTTGATGTATGGTGATTTGATTTATTTGAGTAATCAAGCTAAGATTTGTGCTTTGCAAGAACGTGAATTTGGGCGTGTATTGCGAAGCGAGATGTTGTGATTTGATGCTTTGAAGAGTACCTTGATTTGTCTTCAAAGTGTTGTTGAAGAACTCTTATGGGGCGTTTTGGCTTGATCCAACAGAGCTTCGTTCTTGTTAAACTTCAAGCGTAGATGAAGGAGGCTTGAGAACTCTTTGAGAGAGAGCTTCCTTGCTTGAAGAGAGAGAGAGAGAGTCTTGAAGAAAATTTGTATCCCCTGGAATCCAATCCTGGTGATTTGATGCTTTGAAGAGTACCTTTGATTTGTCTTCAAAGTGTTGTTAAAGAACTCTAATGGGGTGTTTAGGCTTGATCCAACAGAGCTTCGTTCTTTGTAGACTTCAAGCGTTGATAAAGGAGGCTTGAGAACTTTTGAGAGAGCTTCCTTGCTTGAAGAACTTGTCTTGAAGAAAATTTGTATCTCCAAGGCTCTTCCTGGTGATTTGATGCTTTGAAGAGTACCTTTGATTTGTCTTCAAAGTGTTGTTAAAGAACTCTAATGGGGTGTTTAGGCTTGATCCAACAGAGCTTCGTTCTTTGTAGACTTCAAGCGTTGATGAAGGAGGCTTGAGAACTTTTGAGAGAGCTTCCTTGCTTGAAGAACTTGTCTTGAAGAAAATTTGTATCTCCAGGAATCCTCTTTCCTCTAGGTTGAGGCCCTCTATTTATAGAGATCTGTAAGGGCTCCCAGGTCCTTTTTCAATGCCACATGGCATAATTTTATTGGTTGATATTTATTGACGGGATCTTGCATTTATGACAAGATATCTGATGGGATCTTGTATTTATGACAAGATATCTTGAATATCTCATACCAAGTGTCAACTTTTTATTGGCCAAGAAATATATGAAGGCTCATTTATTTTCCATGTCATTTATTTCAATTTTATTTTATCCTTTCTTTTAAAGAATAAAATAACACATGGCGAAATTTGATTGGTAGAAAATTTGTGTTTGTACAGGATCACTGAAAGTCAAAAGGTGAAAAGTTGGCTTATTGATTCAATGAGTCTGTTACTGATACAGCGATTTATTCGCTTATCCACAGCCAAGGAAATATGGGAGGCTGTGTCGAAGACCTTCTATGATGGCTCAAATGAAATTTGTTTGTTTGAATTAAATCAGAAATCTTTCTCTATCAAACAAGAGGGTAGACCTGTGTCCATTTATTACAATGAGCTGGTGACTCTTTTTTAAGAAATTGATCATAGAACTGCCTCTCAAGGAGAGACAGTTGAAGGAGTGGTCTAGCTGCATTCAACAATGCATCGACTTCGTGTTCATATATTTCTGAGTGGCCTTGATTCTGAGTTTGAGCAAGTCCGCGGAGAAATATTACGCAAAGATCCAAAACTAGACTTGGAGAGTACATACACATGCATAAGGAGGGAGTTTCAACAAAGACAAACCATGGGGAACTATCGAACAACCAGTGAGCACTCCGTGCACTCTGCCATGTTTACAAACCAACCCCGTCAAGGACCAGCTTCTGGAACAATGAAGAACCAAAATAATTCATCTGCTGGAAAATACACAGGCCTCGTCTGTGGGCATTGTGGTGAATCGGGACACTCAAAACAGAGGTGTTATGAGATCATTGGTTATCCTGAATGGTGGGATTTCTCAAAGAAACCAAGGAAGAAATTTGCAGGAAAAGCCATGATGACCACAGCTGAAGCTCAAACTACCGCTGCTGATAAACTGCCTACTGCTGATAACCTTCCGCCGACTGTTAATGTTGCTCACTCTATCAGCACTGGTAAGGCAAATACATTCTCTGCAATTACTAAGGATAATAATTGGATAATTGATACAGGTGCATCAAATCACATGGTTAGAGACACTGGTTAGTTACAATCCCTCCACTCTTCCACACATTCTTTATTTCCACAGCTAACGGAAGTACCTCTCCTACTGTTGGGGAAGGCACTGTCATCTTAACTCAAAATCTCATTTTAAACTCAGTTCTAGTTGTCCCATCCCTTGAACATAATCTGTTGTCAGTTGGCCAAATTACTTCTGCTCTTAATTGTACAGTAACCTTCTGGCTGTTATTCTGTGTGTTTCAGGATATTCTGACCCGGAAGATTCTTGGTTATGGTGTTAAATGTGGCAAACTCTATTATTTAGAACTTACAGAAAATGGAGGACAGAGATTCGGACAAGCATATCAAACTAGAAGTTCAGATACATATCGAGCCACAATATGGTTATGGCATCGACGATTGGGACATCTTTCCTTTGGATATCTTAGAAAATTACAACCGCATCTTTTTAACGTAGTTCATGATTCTGAGTTTCATTGCAATATTTGTGAAATGGCTAAAAGCCATCGTATTACTTATTTACCGAGTTAGAATAAAAGTTCAGAACCTTTTGCTGTTATACATTCTGATGTATGGGGTCCTGCAAAAATCTCTACCATATCGAAAGCCTGTTATTTTGTCATATTTATCGATGAATGTACTAGAATGACTTGGATGTCTTTGCTACACAAAAAAGAGATGTTTTTACAGCTTTTCAGGAATTTCATCGTATGGTGGGTACTCAGTATTAGAAACAGATTTGTAGTTGGCAAACTGATAATGCTATGGAATTCCTGGATACCTCTGTTCAGAAGTATCTACATCACTATGGAATTCGGCATCAAACTTCATGTACTTATACTCCATAACAGAACGGGTTGGCCGAACGAAAAAGCAGGCAAATTTTAGAAGTGGTTCGTGCCTCTCTCTTTGGCATGCACATGTCGCGGTACTACTGGGGAGAAGTTGCAAAGTCTACTGTGTATCTGATCAATCGAACACCTTCTCGAGTGATAGATTTTCAGACACCTCAACAGCAGATGCAATCCTTATTGTCCATCTCGCACCTTCCAAACCTTGAGCCGAGAGTGTTTGGGTGTACTACTTATGTCCACATTCCAAAGGTGTTACGAACTAAACTTGATCCATGTGCCACTCGATGTGTTTTTGTTGGATATTCAGACTTACAGAAAAAGTAAGGGTACAGATGCTAGATTCCCTCTGTCTATTTTGCATATGTCCTAGAGAAAGCTTTATGTCATTGCTAAATTTAGTTAAGTGAACCTTGAGTTTTTCTAATTGTTGGTTTCTCACACTCTGCCAGACTATTTATCAGCGGGTTGCTTTTACAATGACCCTGAAGATTTTAAGCATGATGTGAGGTATAACCTACTCTAGAAGTCTTTTGTCCTTAGTGTATTTATGGTGTAATTAAACAATTTTGTAAATCATAATGGAAACCAGGTCTGAAATCAAGTCTATATTTTATTCATGCTCAATGAATTATATAAGACGTACCTAGTATCATGTTAGATAGATAGGTGTCATATGTTAGTACAACATTATTTAGCAACCCAAATCACATGTTTACTGGGACGATGAGTTTTTATTAACAAAATGAACCTTGGTGTTTGCACAGTAAAGGGCACGGAAAAATTTATATATAGCAAATCTCTTTTGTGTATAAATGTTTTTTGAACACTAGGTTCTTGACCATGTTCTTGTCATGTCAGAAGTTTGAGTCGTATCGATAACCAAACCTAACCTCCACCAGACGTTTAGAAGTTATTTAATCATTTTCACAGTTAGATTCTTTTCAGTAGTTGGATCATGTTCAACCAAGTTTTTGGATTGGTGAGATCTTGATTACCTGGGATTTCAAATGCTTCTTTGAAGGCGTTTGCTCTATCCTGTTAGACTTGGAGTCAAGGCATTTTCATGGGCAGCAGGAAAACTGGAAAACAACCGCATTGGTTTACCTACGCCACCTTCATCTTCAGATGTTCAAAACCGGGTGCTGCAAGTTGCTGCAAAGCATGAATCCCAACCATCTGAAACTGAAGTTCAGAATCCATCACCTGAATCAGTGACTCCATTAAATGAGAAAGTAGATCTTTCATAAGCATAGGCATCGAGGCAGCGTTTATTGGAGTGTGGGGTGTATAATTATTGGAGGCGGCATTAAATCTAAGAAGATCACTTGGCTAAATCTAAGAAGAGGTCTAGGTTGTGGCGAGTAATCAATCTGGTAAACACACTCGTAACTTTCAGAGGCCTTAAATTTTGTCAAGAGATTCTATGGATCCAGTTTTATAATGAGGTTGGTTAGCTGTAAAGGTCCCCAATTCGGTTCAAAAAATTTTGTTTGAATTAATTTTGTTACTTTTTATTTTTATTTTTATATTTCTTAGTTTTAAGTTTATTGATTTATTTAAAGAGTTATAATATATGCAATAACAGAATCTTGAATACTTACTGTTTTTCTTTTGTTGTTAGTATTCATTAGTTAGATGGTTGTTACAGTTAGCTGAGGAATTAGTTTTAAAATGAGGTTATAATCTAGAATTTTTGAGTTTATTTATAATGAGCCGAGATCTAGAATTTTTCTAAATTAGGTTAAAAAAATATTGTCTGAGCTAATATTGAGTTTATTTGAAAGAGTTACAAAATATACAATAATAAAATCTCGAATTTAAAGTTTTTATGTACTTACTGTTTTTTTTGCGTTGCGTTCTTAATTTGGTTAGTAAATGACTACAGTATTCTGCATGTGCAAGAATAAATGCGCTCGTTGTTGTTACAGTTAGTTGAGGAATTAGTTGAATAACAGAGAGTTAGTTCGTTAGCCAGTTGCAAGGGAACAACGATATTTACAGCTATCTTGAAAACCAAGTAATAATTGAAGAACAATTTGCAGTAATTACAGAACTCTCTCTCCCTTTCAATCTCCTTCTATTTCTCCCTCAATTTTCTTCTGAACTTTTGTCCGCCGGTCGATTTTCATCAAAGTGCAGATACACCCCACAGCTTTTCAACTCGGAAGGCCTTCGGATCTCATGACCTACCTTCCTTCCATGGTTGTGAATAGAATGGTAGAATTTAAATGTAACTTCATTGCCAGAATATTTACGTAAAAAATATACCAATCCGAGCGAGTAGTGTAGACTCATATGATCTGAGTCACATGTCTTCCAGGCACCTAATACAGCAAGTCCTCCCTGGGAAGCTAAGACGACTTCATCATCACCATCATTCTCACCGTTTTTACTCTTAACATGGTAATCAAAATTTACATGAACATAAGAACGATCATCGAATTCATAAGGCATGTCATGGGAGTGACGAGGGGGTAGAAAGACAAGGCAGAAAGCAATTCCCTTGAGCTGATGACAATTTGAGGGCAACTGTATGGTGACTGAAGATCCAATTCCTTTGTCACCGAACCATTCTGGAATTTCACTCCCCGGTAGAACCATTTGAATTCTGCCATGTGGGATCTGCTTTCCGGACTGTAACACAAAAGTAACATTTCGAAAATGTGATGAAGCAAGCAAGAAAGAGAGAAGAAAGAAAGACAAGGGGGTTAAGAGAGATACCTGAATTTCCAAATGCATTGCTGCTACCAGTGGTTTCTGATCCAATTTGACGCAATTTGTAAAATCCAATCCTAACTCTAATCTACCGATATTGATGCTTGATGTCACGGTTTCTAGTGATGCACAGTCATGTGTTGTTAGCTTCCTCAGCGAAGAGGGAAGCTCAGGTAACGCTTTAATAGGTGTTCCATGCAAAGTCAGTTCTTCCAAATGTACCATATCTTTGATCGATAAGGGTAGCTCTTTAATAGGCGTTCCATCTAAATATAGATACCTCAAAGATATCATATGCTTAAATGATATCAAAGGTATCTCTTTAATGCCTGTTTTACTCAAGTTAAGATGCTGCAAAGATTTCATAGGCACTGTGATTTCTGGAAAGCTCTCAAGTTTTGAGCAACCACTCATATGCAATTCGTAGAGTCTTGTGAGAAACTGGATTGATGAGGGCACCTCTTTAATAGCAGTTCCGCCTAGACATAATCTTGTTATATCCCCTGAAATCTCTGGAAACTTGGTCAACTTTGAGCAACCATTTAGCAAAAGAAATTCCAACTTGCCAGTAACTGATTGTGGAACTTCTTTGATTGAAGTTTGTTCCAACTGTAACCATAACATATTTTGTGAAATCGTTGGACACGTGGTCACATCTAGGCACCGACTTATACTAAGGAATTTGAGAACCTTTGAATAAAGCATTGGAAAACTTCTAAGATTATAGCAAGAACGGAGACGAACTTCTTCCAGCTTGTCAAGATATTGAAGAGATGACGGAACCTCGGTTAAACTTGGACAGTCCTCAAGTGATAAGGACACTAAATTTTTGGCCATTGATAGATCTGGCAATTCCGTCAAATATGGAGAGTCAGATAGGTCGATTGTTCTTAAATTTCCAACATCCTGTCAACATAAAAAGGCATAATTAGAAAGTTAGCACCTCCAACTTCATATTTCTGATCATAATCTGTAGCTATTAAATCATACCTTTACTCCGGTCCAAAGTTTTACAAGCTTGCTTTCGCGTAGGTGAAGCTCGACAAGGTGTTCAGCACGAAAAGATGGCGGCAAGGATTTCGAAGGGAATTCATCCCATCGCAGATATCTCAGCTCATTAGGAAGATATTCGAGGCCAGTAGGAGGAAGGTGCATATTATCTTCTTCGAAGGAACGACTGTGATAGATATCGTAATAGAAACTGAGAAATCTAAGACCATCCATCATTGCGAAGGCATCAGATTTCAAGTGTATCTGTCCTGATAACCAGGACATGTTCAAAGATATGCCTTTAATTTTTTGAGTTCCCTGTTAAACAAGAATAAAGAATAAACAAACAATAATACAATCTACTCAAACACATCAACTTTTGAGCAAATACATGAACGACAGTTAATGGCTGTAGCTTTAACCTTATTTTCCTTCAATACTTGAACGACATCAGAACGATGACATAACCTGCTACGTTCGCCAGGAAAATCAGATTCTGCACGAACAATGGTAAATGCCATTTCTCGTAGTAAATCATGCATTTTTAGCTCGTTATTGACAATCTTATGAGTACGAGTTATGAGACACTTATCAATGAGCGTGCTTATATCGAAAATCACAGACCGACCATATAAGCAATCTAATATTCCTGTTGCTTCGTCTGGCTCCCATCTTCCTATGAAGAAATGTGCTATGTCAAGAAATATGGATTTTTGTTCTGAATCCAACCCATCGTAACTAATTCTCAACACCCTTTCGATTTGAAGAGGCTGAACTAGTTTATTCAATGCACTGCGCCATTCTTCTATGCTTTTACCATAGAGAAAGGAACCCAAAACTTTAAGGGCTAACGGATTGCCTTGTACGCGCCTTCCAATCTGTTCTATCAAGTGTCTGTGATCACTTGTGGGGATGCAATTCTTCAAGGCTTTTGAGCTAAAGAGTTGGATAGCTTGTTCATCGGTCAACCCCTGAACCTTGTATGTCTCGTCTACTACATTACTAAACACTTGCTTGTCTCTACTTGTTATGAGAACTTTACTGCCCGGACCAAATGAACTGTTTCGTCCGTCAAGCAAATCTCTCCATTCTTCAAAACGCATTAAATCATCCACATCATCCAGAACAATAAAAACCTTTATTCGACGAAGTCTATCCCTCACAAAAGAATCTTGAAAACTCAAGAAG
>Ga0325411_1008291_pt1 | contig 11259 bp, 8 predicted proteins | sample PopdelMetagenome_13_FD_206181 | JGI IMG/M metagenome (GOLD analysis project Ga0325411, IMG submission 206181) | Populus deltoides microbial communities from Bellville, Georgia, United States - Xylem-PdIQD-R4 | ecosystem: Host-associated > Plants > Phyllosphere > Stem > Wood/Secondary xylem...
GACCCTGTAGGGTAGTGTTTGTTGATGATCAATTTTGACTATCTCAAAGGCAGAACTGGGTTCTCCTTCCTTCAAAGAACTTGTAGCCTCGTGTATTAGCTTTCCAACGAGACTAATCTAGCTTGAAACAGAGTTCTATAAGTCTAGATATAGTTAAAAATCTGATGAATGTTCAGACAGTAATAGTTCAATGTCTAGATAATAACAGTTGGACAGTAACAGTTCAATGTGTAAACAATAACAGTTCAAATGTCTAGACAATAACAGTTCAAAGTGTAGACAGTAACAGTTCAAATGTCTAAACAGTAACAGTTCAAAGTCAAACAGTAACGGTTGGAAAAGTCAAATAGTAACAGTTCAAAGTCAAATAGTAACAATTCAAAGTCACATAGTAACGGTTGGAAAAGTCAAACAGTAACGGTTGGAAAAGTCAAACAGTAACTGTTGGAAAAGTCAAACAGTAACCATTGGAAAAGTCAAACAGTAACGGTTCAAAGTCAGACAGTAACAGTTGGAAAAGTCAAACAGTAACAGTTCAAAGTCAAACAGTAACAGCTCAAAGTTAGACAGTAACAGTAGACTTTCACGTGAATACTATATAAAGGAATTGAGTCATACGAACACTTGCACATTGAGATACTAACTCTGAAAATATACATGATATATGTATGTATGTTATTATGAGGAAATGAACATGCATAAGAAAGTAACATATGAGTAATGGATGAATATGGATTCTCTATAATATCGGCCTGAAGGAATGATAACTATGGTTGGATAAAGGATGACAACATTAATGGGTGTAATGAGAAAAACGTAAGATATAAAGAAAGAAATGATTGAAAGAAAGATTTATTAGCTATTGATATGATTATTATAAAACATATCCTTGAATGAAGAAAATTTATGAGATGAGTCTGTGACTGTAGGAGGGACCACCGGTGTGGTGCAACAGCAGCAACAGGGGAGCACAAGTAGAGCTTCTACTGTAGGTAGGTGACTTTCACCTTCCTTTTAAATAATATTGAATAATGAAAATACTTTATCATGAATATAATTGTATTGTGTTAATTCAGATACCAGACTATCAAATGCTTAAATGTTAACAAATGAACGATTAGCTTCAGCTAAAGGCATCTAAAGAGATGACCTTGAACATTGAAATACCTTATCATAAACGTTGTCGTATTGTGTTAATTCAGATATCAGATTGCCAAATGCTTAAATGTTGACAAATGATTGATTAGCTTCGGCTAATGGCATCCGAAGGGATGACCGGGACAAACGATTGATTAGCTTCGGCTAATGGCATCCGAAGGGATGACCAAGACAAACGATTGATTAGCTTCGGCTAATGGCATCCGAAGGGATGACCGGGACAAACGATTGATTAGCTTTGACGATAAACGATTGATTAACTTCGGCTAACGGCATCCGAAGGGATGATCGGGACAAACGATTGATTAGCTTCGACTAATGGCATCCGAATGGATGACCAGGACAAATGAATGATTAGCTTTGGTTAATGGCATCTGAAGGGATGACCGGGACAAACGATTGATTAGCTTCGGCTAATAGCATCCGAATGGATGACCAGAATAAATGAACGATTAGCTTCGGCTAATGGCATCCAAAGGGATGATCAGGACAAACGGTTGATTAGTTTTGGCTGATGAAATTCGAAGGGGATGGCCGGGGTGAGTGAATAGTTAACCTCAACAAATGATGTCTTAAAAGAATGGCCGGATTTAAGATTATAGTTGATTGCAAGAATTGGTGTATATATATATATATTGCAAGTTATGTATACCAAGAACATGAAGGAACTACAAATGTCACGCTTCAAACATGAGATAATGTTAATGCTTCGTTAAACTGCCAGACCATTTTCTTATTGTTGTTATTATTATTATTATTAAGTAATTGCATTCTTGTAAATGTTTTGTACTGCAGTAGGGACGTCATACCAACAAGGTGCCTAAGAAACCCGATACATGGGAACCTACTTTTGCAAGGAATCATGTAGTTGCATTCTAAATCATGATGTATTTTATATGAATCAATGTAATGAATGTATAACTATATTTAGATCCTTTTAGATTAAATTTGTGATGACTATTTGTAGGATAGAATACAAACTCATGACTATGCATGTATATTTTAAATGCGAACTTCTAATCATGCAAACATAATATTATAAGTTTATGTAAGTTTCACTTTTAAATGAAATGTTGATTATTGTTGATGTATGGATTATATATTGATGATGTGAAGGGAACATATTCGCCGATTACCGACAAGATGTGTGTCAAGTAGAAAAAAAAATTTACTGTTGTTTTGGGATTGTAAAAGCCGAGCTGTTACATCATGTCTACTCAAAGTCTAGTTGTTGGAATGAAATCAGAGAGATGTCAATTTTTAAAAGTATTTTTTGAAAATCAAGCTTTTCGGTCAACGATCCAACACACGCTATTCAATGTAGTCCTTTGATTGTCTTGTATTTTGAAAACAGAAATTGACCCGTTGTAATATTAAAACGGCTTTTTCCATGGTTCTTTGTGTCAGTTTTAATCTTTGATCTTGGGTATATCATTTGATGGTCTGTGAATAAGGTGACCTTCTGTGAATTTCAAGGAAAACAAAAGGCTCAAGTCAAAACTTGAGGATTCATCAAGAAAGATTTTTTTTTTAGCACCAATTTGATCAGCATGCATAATAACAAGTAGCTTAATCCATGAAGCCACGACTCTTATGGAAAAGCTCTTCAAGTTTTGAGAGCGTCATTTATCGGTTCAAATTACTTACTTGATTAAAAAGGGCTTTTAAAAGCACGTAATGCAGGCTATGGTTCATGGCTATGAAAGAAAAGAATTTCACAAGCTCAAAAGGTGTTTGAGGGGGCTTCAAAGACCTAGGATCAACATCCTATTCATCAACTCTCTTTTTCTTGTTGTCCTTGTAGAGAAAGTGACATATAACCTTGTTAATCTCAAATATTAGAATTCTCTTAACATAGGTCATAATGCAAATCCAACTTTTCCTTTGATGAGTAACCAATCTAAATTTTTTTTGAAGACACTAGAGGCTTTATCCTAGACACACCAAAAGACATGAAGCTCGATTTTTTTCTGGTGTTGACTTTTGGCATTTGCTATCTTTTCTCAATTGAAACCTCATTTGCCTCTCTTAAAATTGATAGACATAGTCTTTCCATTCCATTTTTCTTTTACATAGCCTTCCTCAAAGTTTTCATGGATGACCCTAAAACTATGGTTTTTCCTCTTCTAGCCCTTTCTCAATAACTGGACTTTTGTTCTAAGCCTTTCTTTTATCCATTAATTCTATTAGTGTCTTAAAAATATCTCTCATTTGCCCCCAGTATGGGGTGTGATCCTGGTCAGGGTTTCTTGAAAGAAATATTCTATGATTTGGACCACAAGAATGGCCTATTTTCATTTCAAGCAAGGTCAGTTAGAACCAATAAATTTTGACCTCGTCCAGTGTAATGATTTGGACTTGTAAGAATCATGATTCACGAGTCCATAACTACCGAATCCACTACATGTCATTATGCATACTTTTAAAATTTAGCTACATGGTGTGTGGTTCAATTTCATGTGTGAGCTCAAAATTTTCTTGGTCACCTCATCTCATTTCAACAAGCATCGAGTCATTTCTGCAATCAAAATACTTTTAATCTTCAGGATCTTAATCGCATGTTGGAGCTTGATCAAAATATTTTGTCAAAATAACCTTTGAAAGAAACATCTCATGCTTTCAGAACAACAAAGAGACAAAGAAAAGACATGTTTTGTTAAAGGATGAGATGTGATCCCAAAACAAAATGCAGAATGCTAAAATTCCATAACAAAAATGATTGGTAGTTTAACCCCTTCTTGGATCAGCTTCTCTAGCAATATTTGTGTTTTGCCAAGCAATTTCGATCACTTATCATTCTAAGGATGTTCCGTGACAATATGACCAAGGACAAACATCCTTCACAAACTCTACTTGTCTTTTACTTACCAACTTCTAGACTTGATTCTTAAAATTCTTGCTACTGTTCAATTGAAATGGTCGAGGACCCCACCATGACATCCCATCTCTTGTCTGGATTATACCACCTAGAAAATGGTGGTTGTATGGGATTTTTCAGAGTCATGCAAAAAGTCTGGAATCTGACAGGTGCTGATAGGCCAACTTGAGTGGCAAAAGGATATCAATCTTGACAAAGACACTTGAGCAGTTGATGCTACAAAGAGACTTGACTAGACCACCTAACTATGGTTTCCCATCTTCAGAGTAATCTCCTCATTCATCTCTCATCATTGTTCGGGAATCCTTGACAGAACCTTTATGAAACCCCTGGAAATTTATAATTTAAATATGTAGATGTATAAACCCTCATGTAAACGTAAGACTGAAAGTGGTAATATTTCAATGAGTGATGGAAACCAAGATTAGAAATAATAGATAAATAATGATATATAATGGAAGAGATGACCTTCATAAAATGAATTTTGGTTTAGAATTCATAAGGACAGAGAAACTGGTAACGTGTTTTGATGGATGAAATAATGAGAAAAATGACAAAATATTTTTAGAAAATAAGTGAGATAATAAAGAATACATTATAATAAATGACAGTACAATGAAAAGGGTAGGACTGAAGGTGCAAGCACCGCTTAAAATCAATGATGTTATTTTGAAACGATAATAAGCCCGATAAATAAATAAAGGTGGAAATCCTAAAATGAATACATTCCAAAATAATTAAATAACCTTAAAGGTTTAGAATGATAATTGATATGATTTGTTTTTGTGAAGATTGAACAAAAAAAAATCTAGATTGTTTATGAAAAGTTATGAACTGACCAATTTTACATTAGGAAGTAGAGCTCTCAATCCAATCATCGGATCGGGATGAAATTTTGTATGAAGCCTATTAATATGTTTTCCTACCTTGGTTAAATATCTCATCCCAATCAGAGTTTGGTAAAGACTAGCGATTTAAACAGAAATAAACCATATAGTTTACATGAAAAATAAAATAAAATACATAGAAGCATGAAAGAGGGACAAATTTGTAATTATGAAAAAAAAGGTGCCTATAAATCTGCAAAGAGGCCACCAGTTAAAAAAAAAAGAAAGAAAGAAAAGAAAAAAAATAGAGAAAAGCAGATAAGAGGAGAGAGCTGCAGATTTTAGAGAAAACCAATAATGCTCCGATGGCCATATCTCGGGAATAAACCGTTGGATCAAGATGAGGGTTGGATATGTTGTTCTCATTAAACTCCTCTACTAACTGACCAGAGCGATTGGAAGGAACACAAGCCGTTTGACAGAAATTATCATCTGGAATTTCATGGAAAACAAAAGGAAATGCACCTGCAGGGCAGTTTGGTCTCTGGCTGATTTCTCTCTCTTCCACCGTTGGATCATGCTCATTCTTGAATATGTGGTGCGACTAGATGTTACCTTCATTCTGGACGGTGAAGATCAGACAATATTGCTCCGGAAAGGTTGTGTGCATGTTGAACAGTAGCTCGTCCATTTTCAGGTAAGCTTGGTTTTCTTCAGATCTAGGGAGATTTAACCGTTGGATCATTATGCTTTTGAGATATATTATGCACAACTCTATGATATGTAGTCTGACCATTGGGTTTAAAACAATAATCAGAGGTTGATGACTTATTGCCTTTTGAATCTATTGCTAGTTTTGGCAAAATGTAGTAACCTTGATTAAATACATGTTTTGATGAAATTAGAATTGTGTGGGTGTAGGTTTTATGGAAGATGTAATGATAAAATATGTTCTTGTTATTAGTAATCTTATAGATTAATTGTGTATTCTTTATATGAGGGGAAGAATGATTATTGTGTAAGAATAGTAAGGAACATTGCTATATGAACGTGTTGATTGAATAGAACATGTTGATTGAATAGAAAGCTAACTTGTTGGTTGTGTGGATATAAATGGGGTGGAACCATGAAGAAATTGAAAGGAAAGAAATTTGAAAAAAATAAAACATATTTAAAGCTAGCCATAAGTGTTTTTAGCAAATGGTTAGTTAATGAAGGTTGTCATGGATCCCAATTAGTAGGGTGAAATTATTGTTGTGATAATGATCTAAGAATATTAATTGTTAAGGTTTGCCGTATATGTTTAATCGTACGAGGAGAAAGCGAAAGAAAATAAATAGTTCATCATTTTGTTGTATTAATAATAATAATAGGAGAAATCTCAAAAGGAATGAGTTTCCTTATTTTGGTCTAATCTTGCTATATTGTAGAGGTAGGGAAATTGTCTGAATGTTTTGCTTTAGAATTGGTTTTAACTTGTGATTTAATGATGCCAAATGACCTTGGATGATGTTGATTTTGCATGAAAATAAGTTGGAAGTTGAAAAGGATTTCCAAGGAATGAAAATCCTCGTTGTCTAAAATTTTAGCTATAAAGAAGGGGCTATTGTGATTGTTGATTTTAAGCCTTAAAACAAAATAATTTGGAGTTGGTTTCTTCATAAAAGTTGTATCTCTATGTTTAGCCTTTCATAGAGATATAAATCACGCCCAAAACTGAGTTTTACAACTTTAGTTATGATTAAGACACTAGATAGTGTTCTGGGTTGGTTAAGCTTAATTGATTGGAATTAGATAATTTTTAATCGTTGCTTGGAATTGCAGTTGAGTGATGGTTTTGATAACAAAATTATAAGAATGAATATAAACATTAAAATAATTACGAGTATGAGATCTTAAAGAAAATTCCTTGTGATTAGTTTGAGAATACTAGTTGAATAAGAATTAAATGAAGATGTGATGTTGGTTCTATTGTTGATAAAAATTGAATACCTGGTGGTACAGGGGAAAGCTGTGGGGACTGGACAATTGCATGGAGTGGTAGCACGTGCACCTATTCTAGGTAGGTGATTCATCACCTTATTTTGTAATTATTAGTTTTTCTTAAATATTTGTGTTGTGTGTTTAATTGATGTTAAAAGAATGAAACAAATGAATAAGTTGAGTGATTTTTACAAATGAGAATTATTGGTAATTTAAGAGAAATTACCGAAATTATTTGGCTAACAAAAGAGGTTAGCCGGGTGCTGGGTAATTCGTATGAAATTACCGGATTGATTGTGGCAACCAAGATGGGTTAGCCAGATTTCTTGGGTAATTAAGAGAATTAACGGGTTTATTGGTTAACAAGGAAGTTAACTGGATATTGGGTAATTCGTATGGAATTACCGGATTGATTGGCTATCAAGAGAGGTTAGCTGAATGTTGGGTAATTCGTATGGAATTACAGGATTGATTGGCTAACAAGAGAGGTTAGCTGGATGATGGGTAATTCGTATGGAATTACCGGATTGATTGGCTAACAAGAGAGGTTAGCTGGATGGTGGGTAATTCGTATGGAATTACCGGATTCATGGCTAACAAGAGAGGTTAGCTGGATGGTGGGTAATTCGTATGGAATTACCGGATTGACCTTGGCAACCAAGATGGGTTAGCCAGATTTCTTGGACAATTAAGAGAATTACCGGGTTTATTGGTTAACAAGAAGGTTAACTGGATATGGGGTAATTCGTTCGGAATTACATGATTAATTGACTAACAAAAGAAGTTAGCTGGAGGCTAAGTGATTCGTATGGAATTACCAGATGTATTGGTAACCGAGGGAGGTTAACCAAAAGTGTGGGTAATTATATGAAATTACCAGAATTATTGGCAATTGAGATGAGTTAGCCGGATGGTTAAGTTTTGAAAAGATTATGTGAATTAATTGATTGAAGTTAGAAATAGTAAATTCTAAATGTTGTGAGTAAAATAATTAATATATGACTAACATATTGAGTAAATTAATTAATGTAGTTATTGGGTAGACACAATGACTTGGAGATTGGAGGTGAATTGATAGATAATTGGTTACCATAGTGTTGGTGGCTAAGGATACATTACAATGATACTTAACACCATAATGATGATGGCTAAGGGCATAAATTGATACTTGGCACTGTGATGAGGGTGACCAAGGTTTTCTGAAGGATGCTTAGTGACCGTAGTGTCGATAACTAAGATTGTGTGCAAATGATACTTGGCAACCGTGGTTACAATGCATATGATGTTAATAAGAAAGAAAAAAGGGGTTCGGTATGAATGGAAGAATCAAATGGCATTGATTAGCCATCCAGGTTTGGATTGCTAATGGTATCGATGAAGTTTCATCGGTGCCAGTATTTCTTAAATTGATTAGTCTAGCCCAATATTAGAAGACTAATGATACTAATGAGATTTATTAGTTTTAGTGATTACCTTCTAGCAACAGATTCAGAAAAGGGAAATTATTGGTATCAAGTGAGAATTGATTTATAAAGAGATGGTGTTCGCAAACCGTTGAGTTGTGTTGAGATTTCCAAGATGGAATTATTCTTGGCAAATGAGATAGGATATTAGATGGATATTGGTAATAGATGGAAAATATATGTTGTAAAAGAGGTTTATGCATTTTATATATCAAAAGAAATTCTGTAGAGATTATTGTTTGCCATTGTTATTGCTTGTTACTATCTTTTATATTTATGTATACATGTTAATTTCTATTTTCAGGTCCATCAGGGTCGCGTCAAGGGTAATGCTAGTTTAGATATCTTTAGCTTTTGACTATGTAAATTATAAAACTTGAGATGTAATATTAATCCGTAAATTTGAATGTATGTCTTTACTCTAATGGTTTAAACTCTTAGTACCTATTTGACCATGCATATTTATATTTGAAATTGAATCTTTCATTTGAACTATATTATATGATGTTATTGAATAAGATGTGTTGTGTTTATGATAATGAGTTGGGTTGAGACCCGGGATGATTGAGTCGTGATTTTGAGTTATGAGATATGAGATATTAGAAGTGTAAACAGGGTATATGTTGATAACTTGGGACCTACCAGTATAGGGGAGACTCTGCCGAAATTTTGGTGGATCCTGTATATCACAAAAAAAAAAATTTACCTGAGAATTTCCAATATATTGCGAAAAAGAATGTAGAAAAATCGGGTTGTTACAACCTTCAATCTTTCTCATCTTCATAGCCTGTTCAATTCTTTCAGCAATCCTCACAACATCATGCCATCTTCCAATGTTGTTATGGTTGTTTGAGGATTGTTGGGAGCTTTCCAACAGCTAGGTAATCTTGGCAGCGAAAAGAAACTTGCGGCATTGTCACTGTTGACGTGTGAAATCACACATTGTTCCTACTAGAGGAGAAACTGATGAATCTGAAACTCTTCTATTTCCTCTTTGATTCCTCACTGACGGTGCAGCAAACAAATATTTATAGGAGGAATTCTGCTCTGTTAAAGTTCAATGTCTGCTCTTGTTTTTCAGTCCAAGTCTGTATCTTCTCCCTACTTTTGTGTTTTCAAGCTAACACTGATGGGAGAAAATTGTAGATGATCTGAAACCACTGCATCCCTTCTTGGATTCCCCACTTGCAAAGCCATAAATAGATTTTTGTAGAGAGAGCTTTGCCACGTTGAAGTTCAATGTCTGCTTTTGTTTTTTCAGATCAACATCCGATGCTGCTGGATCGGAATGGTGTTCACAATAGAGATGGTTGGAAAGAAGGCCAATGCACTAGGCATAAAAAGCTAGCAGTTATTGGATGCTCTTAGAAGATATAAAGGCTTTGAAAGACCCGGTGCATGCATGATAAATGTATGACATGTAATCTATATGATGAACTTACCCTTCGAGGAGTGATATATGATCATAACTCTTGCATGATGAAACAAGAATTTTTATTCTTGCTCAAACTCTACAATAGAAATTTCTTGAGTGATGACCATTATATCCCCGTAAGTCCTGAATTCAAGATGCTTCAAGAAGGGCTTGCTCAGATGCAAAACAATATGTACAGAGCATACATCTTAAAGATAGGTTTTAATCTTTTTACATGAGACAAAGGGTAGGTTTACTACTTGGTCTCTAAAAAGGGTCTCTTGTTGTCCTAGTGATCACCCTCGTAAAGGCAATATGGGGGCTCAGTAGATAGTAGGATGGCACGTATACTAATCACTAATAGTCTAGGCACTCAACGAAGAGTTGGGGTTTACACAAACTTAAACCTTGACTAAAAGTCGTAAGGTAAGCTGCTAGTCCCCCACCTAACTTGAAGCTTGTGTGTGCTTTCCAAAATTAAAACAAGTGATGCATGAGAGAATTCTATACAATGCATGAAAATAACATTAACAAAAAGACAAAAATGCAAAAACTTAAACACATAAAATACACAAAGCTTAGTCCAATATTGTTAGAAACAATACCTTCCCCAGTGGAGTCGCCATTATGTTGCACATCCCCGCGCGACATCCGATGGTGATTTTTCATTCATTTGCTTGTTCTTTGGGAGTCGCCACCTAGTATGTGGTTGAAGGCTACTAGGAAACCTGCAGATTCAAGGGTAAGGGACTGGTTGTGGCTAAAAAAGGTATTAGCACCCCTAACGCACCCTACCTGAGGTAAGCTGCTTCGTGATTTGATGTGATTTAAAAAATAAAATATTAGATAATTTCTAAGGCTTTAATAAATCAGTTATTAAATTCCAGAATATATGTAGAAACATGTTCTTATATTTTCATGGAAAATACAACATGATTTTATTTGTCCTTGAGATATTTAACCATATTCAAATTAAACACTTAATTCTTTTTGTCTTTTTTATTTTTATAATTCAATAACATAAATAAAAAAAATACAAATAAATCAAAACACAACAATATCTAAATATAGATATCATTTGGAAATTACAAAAAAAAAAAGATATCCTCGGGAACAGTGCTAGAACAGTGGTGACGCGTCTTCTCCATGCGCCACCGCCATTGGCGACGCGTGGGTTCAACCGCCGCCTCAAGAAAATCCAGGCACTCAGAGGGTCTGTAACAGCTTCATCCCTTCTTCCTTTTCCTATCGGCGATGGGGGAGCTCCACTGGCCTTCAGTTTTGGCGAGAGAGAGAGAGAATAGACGGGGAGGCGGTGTTGTGGTGGGTTGTTCGGGTGGCTGGGTTCTGTCGGGGAAGAAGAGGAAACGGGGACAATCTCGGTCTGTGGGGAAAATGGAGAGGGCTGGGTCGTTTAAGTTTGGCCCAAGGGAAGGGAAAAGCTTTGGTTCGCTAGAGGGGAGAAGGTATGTGTGGCTTTTTGGGAAAGTCCCCGCTGGGAAAGGAGAGCTCTCTGGTTTTTCATAGGGAGGGGCG
>Ga0325411_1008292_pt1 | contig 11258 bp, 10 predicted proteins | sample PopdelMetagenome_13_FD_206181 | JGI IMG/M metagenome (GOLD analysis project Ga0325411, IMG submission 206181) | Populus deltoides microbial communities from Bellville, Georgia, United States - Xylem-PdIQD-R4 | ecosystem: Host-associated > Plants > Phyllosphere > Stem > Wood/Secondary xylem...
ATTCTTTTAACACTCTAAAATTTATGGATCGAATATAGAACATTACCATCAATAATTGGCCACTTCGTTTTTAGTTCTACTTGGCAAATTGATTTTGCGGGGACCGATGAGTCGAATTATATATGTTATTTCAAAAGAAAAATAAAATATGGAAATTGGGGTAGCTAGTAAAGCTAATTAAAGTACGTACAAATAATTAATATATACTTATCTGGACATAATTATGAGATAAAACATGATTAATTTTTATTAAATCTTCAACTTGTTGGAAAATTTATTCTTGCGCGTTTCTTTTTAGTTTTTTTTTTGTTAGCCAGGTAATATGCCATTTTTCAATTCATTCTTAATTTAGAATCTCCTTTTTTTTTATTCCTTTTTTTTTTTAGTGTCGAATCTCCTTTTCTTTTTTAATGGCTGGCCTGTACCTGATCAGCTCAGTTTATATATATATATATATATTTGCAAGTTTCTTTTAAAATTTTTGTGATCTATTCATAGTTTTGTTTTTTCATTTCTCTAATTTCATCATTTTCTTCTTTGTTTTTTTTTTCTAAATCATTTCAGAAAAGAGGCTAGGTTAATTAATTATTACTAGATATTGTAAGAAAATAGAAGATATATACTGGTGTTTAGAATTTATTAGCAAAAAATAATATTTTTTCTATTATAATAAAATCTCTATGTATCATTCCATTAATTATTACATTCTAATTTCCAAATCATACAATAACAGAGAGAGAAAAAACTTAAATCAAGGAGTTATAATCCAATTGATATTAATATTTTTCCTTTTTCTTAAGAAATCTTCAATTGTAACCTCTCCTTCGTAATGATATTAAAAAATCTGGCCGGCCACTTTCTATATATATATACATCACCCCAACGTGCATATCCACTAATTAAGCCAGAGCTGAAACTTGAAAGAGCTCTTTCCTTCTTCCACAGGAAATATCCCTTTTCACCTAAACCACTACAAACTTGATCATCTTCTTGGCATCCAATAGAAGAAGATGGGGGCACCTTGCAACTCCTTGGGTGAACCATTCTCCAGAAGTTTCAAGGGTCTCATTGTTTGGTGCATTTTGCTTTCATTGACCCAATGTTCGTTGGCTACCGCTACTTCTAATAAGACTAGATCACTCCATTTTTACAAATGGGAAGTGGAGTACATGTTCTGGTCTCCAGATGGGTTAGAAAATGTTGTTATGGGCATCAATGGCAAGTTTCCTGGACCAACGATCCGGGCTAGAGCTGGCGATACAGTTCATGTGCATCTCACAAACAAACTCCACACCGAGGGAGTTGTCATTCACTGGCATGGTATCAGACAGGTTTCTATTTATTGATCCCACACTCTCTTTATTTCTGTCTTTACTCTTAATAAAGTACATGCAATTAATTTTGTTGAAGCATCTTTGCATGTGACAATGCAAGCATCCACTAAGCCATGCTTTGTCTATTCTGTATACTCTGCTGTTTTCCTTTGCAGAAAGGAACGCCATGGGCAGATGGGACTGCTTCCATTTCGCAGTGTGCTATTAACCCCGGAGAATCCTTCGATTACAGGTTCACAGTCGACAGGGTAAAATCTAGCTTCCTTAATTTCTCGTTAAATTTCTAATAATTAGGAAAAACGTGTTTAAGAATACGACGATATTGATCCACCCCACCGGCCTGCTACCAACGTGGGATGTGTCACTAGGTAAACTACATATAGTGTCAATATATCAAGTTAACATATCTATTAACATCATAAACAATACATTTAACTTACTGATCATCATCATGTCGGTAGAGTTAACAACGTGCAACCCTTCATCCATGTTGCCCTGAAGAAATAATGGCTTTTCTAGGAAGGGGTAGCTAATTAACTTGAAGAGCTTGTATATTAATGAAATTTTGGTGTGGAGCAGGCAGGAACATATTTCTACCATGGACATTATGGAATGCAAAGGTCAGCAGGGTTATATGGGTCCCTCATAGTGGATGTTGCAGAAGGAGAGAAAGAGCCTTTCCACTATGATGGCGAGTTTGACTTGTTGCTAAGTGATTGGTGGCATGAAAGTGCTCATCACCAAGAAGTTGGCCTTTCTTCCAGACCAATGCGCTGGATTGGTGAACCCCAGGTAGTTTCGCAGTATTCCTACGCAATAATCGTGTTTTTTGAAGTCAATATTGATATCCCAAATTAAAGGAAATTTTTTGATAATTTATTCATTTTTAGACCATTGTCTTAATCTTGAGTTCATCGTCATGCTTGCTATCTGGTCTTCCATTAATTACGAGGTTAATTTTTTAATCAACATCCTACATAGTAATACTACGTACATATGCTTGCTAGCTAGATGGTGATCAGTCTTTACTTATTGTCGTAGGGGATACACAAAGCTAGCACTTCCCAAGGGGGCATCAATGCATTAGAAATTGGGTTTTTTTTTGGGAGCATAAGTTTTTAATTTCTAATTAAAAACTTATTGGTATAATATTGAATGCAACAAGATTTAGAAAAACAAGAAGGAATTAATAAATTACCCCTCCTGATCCTGGCCCTATTGAATATTCATATATACTGTATTATACAGTCCTATAGTACTTATCTATTATAAGACTGGTAATTAATTTTTTATTATTTTATTTAATTTATTTGAGAAGAGGATAAGTTTATTTTCAAATGTAAGAAAACTGGCAAGTTAATAAACAAGGGCCCTCATGTCTCAATTATCTCAATAAAAATCAATCTAATTAATAAATTTTTTTTTAAATCCATGGTGGTTGGCTTGTCGTGTTATCTTATTTTACCCCAATATTCAACACGAGGTAAAAGGAAAAAGCGGACAAATTCCTTTTTCCAATGCGTTTTCCTTTCCTTATTGACCAAGCATGTTTCAATTCGTGTACAGACCCTGCTCGTAAATGGAAGAGGTCAGTATGGATGTTCCCTAGCGGCCCACTATAGCAACAACTCCTCTCTCAGTCAGTGCAATGTAACAGGACATGAGCAATGGGCACCCTATATCCTGCATGTGGATCCAAACAAGACCTATAGAATAAGACTTTCTAGCACTACTGCTCTGGCTTCTCTCAACTTGGCCATTGGGGTGAGTATATGTCCACATGCACGGCAGTTCAAATTGATATATATACGTACGTACAGCAAGATTTTGATTCTCTTTGATATATAAAGTATATATATGTAGTCCTTTCTGATATATAAGAATGATTCGTTAGAGTTGAGATGATTACTTGACGATGCTAGCTGATCAAGTTGTTGCCAGCTGTGAGAGCAAAATATGCGTGATAATATGTGGACGTGATGAATAACAAAATGTTTGTCTTCTTTAAGCTAATTCCCTTCTTGAGGATACAGTAGCTTTGTTCATACGTAGTAAGAATCTCTTTATATTTAGCTAATATATCATCCTTTGCCTTTGTTTGTTTCAAATTTGCGTCATCGCTTACCTTATTTTACATTTGACATGCTATCTTCAACATGACCGCAACATTTCTGCTGCTTTTATTTTCTCATCTTCGGAAATGATTGCTGCTTTCACCTTTTTAAACCGATCACCTTTTAATTACATGACTGTTTTTTTCTTCTTCTTCTAAGGCTTGTCACATGACTGATGTTGTGCTTGATTGTTCCTCTCCATGATATTTTAAAAACAAATATCCTTTTCCCACTGTCATTTTTTCCCCTGTATCATTGAATATATATTAATTGCCATATATATGCATGCATGCCTGCAAATTTGAACGGTGCAGCTTTGCAAAATGCAAATGTGATGGGTAAAATTATTTACATATGTTCATCTTTTTATTGTTTTTTGTTTTCAGAATCACAAAATGCTGGTGGTCGAAGCAGATGGAAATTATCTCCAGCCATTTGAGACTGATGACCTAGACATTTATTCCGGTGAGAGCTACTCAGTGTTATTAAAAACAAGTCAAGACCCCTCACAAAACTACTGGATCTCTTTTGGTGTAAGAGGAAGAAAGCCTCAAACCCCACAAGCCCTAACTATACTAAACTATAAAACCAACTCTGCATCAAAATTCCCTCTTTCTCCACCTCCTGTAACTCCTAGATGGGATGATTATGCTCACAGCAAGGCATTCACTAACAAAGTCAAGGCCTTGGATCACAAAACAATCCCAAAACCTCCATCAACTTACCACCGTAGGATCATCCTACTAAACACTCAAAACAAGATGGATGGCTATACTAAGTGGTCTATCAATAACGTTTCCCTCTCATTACCTGCCACTCCTTACTTGGGGTCCATAAGATTTGGACTCCAAAATGGTTTTGATCAAACAAAGCCACCTGAGAGTTTCCCAGTACAGTACGATGTTATGAAGCCACCGGGTAACCCCAACACCACTACTGGGAATGGGGTTTACATGCTTAGTTACTATAGCACAGTGGACGTGATACTTCAAAATGCTAATGCATTAGCTGAGAATGTTAGTGAAATCCACCCGTGGCATTTGCATGGACATGATTTCTGGGTGTTAGGGTATGGAGAAGGGAAGTTTACAAAAGATGATGAGAAGAAATTTAACATGAAGAATCCACCTTATAGAAATTCTGCAGTGATATTTCCCTATGGATGGACTGCACTAAGGTTTGTGGCAGATAATCCAGGAGTATGGGCTTTCCATTGCCATATTGAGCCACATTTGCATATGGGCATGGGTGTGGTTTTAGCTGAGGGTGTCCAACGTATTCCTAAGATTCCTAAGGAGGCTCTTTCTTGTGGTTTGACTGGGAAGAAGTTCATGACTGGAAACAATTTGGGCTAAGTTAATGCCATCTTTTAGCTATATGGCTTTATTATATGATTTTCTGTATGCTCTTAATTGTAATATGCAACTTGGAGTCTATCAATATCGTATGACTAGCCAGAGAGGGTGAGGGAATGTGCTTGTCTTTTCTTTTTGGTTAAATGTGCTTGTCAAAGGGAGAGAATATGTATCTTAGCTACCGTATTTACAAGGTATTCGGAATCTGATGATGTTTTTATTATCAATGTTATTATTATTTCAAGGTATTTTCTACTTCTTCTTTTTAATTTCGTCTCTCTTCGAAAGCTTAATGCATAATCACAGTTCTCACCATTTGGTGAAATATGACCTAAAAAGTTCAAGCTAAATTACAATGTGAGTATGTGTGTATGGCGTACTGCTGGGATTTCTCAAACCTCAAAATTATAGCTATGAACTATAAAGAAAACTCTGAATTAGATAAAAGGTTATGAATACATCTCTGTACGTATGCAAATCAAAGCTAATTTGATATTAATTAATATTTTAGAAAACTCTAAATCATTTCAGAAAAGAAGGTTAACTATATTCTACTAATGTCAACGAAAAATAATATTTTTATATTATATTAAAATCTCTTATAAATATCGTTCCATTAATAAATACATTCTAATTTCCAAATCAAACAATTAATAACAGAAAAATGCTTCTCACTGAGTGACTTGTCATTCACCGGCATGGAATCAGACAGGTTTATCAATCTCATGACCTTCTTAATTAACCTCAAGGGCTAATCCTAGTGATCAAAGAGATTAATTCGCTTACTTTTAACTTTCTGGGGTTTAAATCTTGAGATCATCATCGATACACCATGCTAATTTGAGGGTGTGCCCATGAAATTGTCGTCCAGATAGCTAATTATTAAGTGTGTGTTTGGTATTGCGGTAACTGTTGTGGTTGTGGTTTAAAAAAAGTTGTTTTATAAAAAGTATTTTTAGTTGAGGTTAATTTGAAAAAATAAGTGTTTGGTTAAAATTGTAGTTGGAATTGAGGTTGAACAAAAAGTAGTTTAATATGTTTGGTTAAGAATGCTTTTGGAATTAAGGTTATAAAATAATTTAAAAAATTATATTAACATTGATGGTTTTTAATTTAAATGTTATAAATTTAACTATTACTATTACATTATAAAATAAATAATACTTTATATAAAATATTTTTTATTGTTCCATTATAATATCTACAAGTCCATCACGTATGAAATACATCCGACAAGGACTACAGTTTTTTTGGTTTCTTAAGCACGTAACAACATCAAGTAAAATATAATAAGGAATAAAATTAAAATTGCGATCAAATTCTGTAAATACTATATCATCAAGCGATTCTCTGCTCTTGTTTTTTCGTGTCAGATAGGTTTTGACTTTTTTCAATATATGTAGGAATGATGTTTTTTAGTTTTGACTTTTTTCAATACATGTAGGAATGACGTTTTTTAGGAGAAATGACAATTTTAATTTCTTCATTTTATGTAGCTTTTCCGTTGAAGGGTGTAAAACTGGAATAAAAAACCAAAAAAATATCATTTTTTCGGTTTGGCTTCTCATTTAGCATCAGCGTTGGATATTAATATAGAACATGCGTTTGATGGCAAGACAAAGCCGCCTGAGGATTTCCCAGGAGATTATGATATCATGAAGCCACCTGCTAATCCCAACTGCATAATTACAGGAAATGGGGGTCTGCATGTTTGATTATGAGAGCACAGTGGATGTGATACTTCGAATATTTTACAGGTTCGGTGCCTTTTAGGCCTTTTACCTTTGAAACTAATGCCGAGTTAGCTATTGTTGCAATCCAAGAATCATTGACTGATAATCAAATTGCATGATGACAATAACAACACAGTGATGAGAATAAAAATTCCTACCACACAAGTAACTTCGTCGCAAACTTCTCAAATACATTAATGCATACATCAGCATCCATTGAGAAAACATAAACCAGACCGGGAAAAAAAAACAGTAACATACACCAGCCTTGACTACCCACGCCATTAATCAAATCCGTGCATTACATTGAAAATTGAAATGGTTAAGAACGAGAAAGATGGGAACAATCAATAATGTTGGATAAGGAAATGAAGATTTCTTAGGAAATCCAAAAAAAACTTGATTTTCTTTCCCTTTTATCAAAATCCAGAGCATTAGAGCCTGAATGCTGGCCTAGTCTAGCCTAGCCTTCTCCTTCGCCTTCTTTGGTGTTTGACAGACTGGACAAGAATCTAGAAAGATAAAAAAAATTCCTCACCATGATACTCACGGGTAGTGAATCGTGATGGCCTGCTGCTGCAGCTGATGCTACTGGAGCTACTGCTACTGCTTAAATAAGTAGCGGAGGCAGAAGGTGGCTGCTGCGAAGGAGGATGGCAGACGGCTGAGGGTGGAAAAGACTGAGGAGGAGGCGGCTGGAACTGGCTGAATATATAGCGAGCGAGGAAGAATGTCTAGAGTTTTTATTTTCTTGCTTGGTAAATGAGAGTATCGTCTGATCAATTTGGCCTTTGGGTTGGATGATGCTGGCGCCTTTCCTTAGGGTTTCTTAAAAAAAAAAAAAAAAAAAAAAAAAAAAAAACCTTTACAGATCGTTGAATTATTTTTAAGTCATTTTTCATTGGCAAAATTAAAAAATAATACTATTTAACAATAGTTTTTCCTTGTTACAAGTTGCTTAAACTTGTTTATATTTCAAATTAAAGATTGCAATGAAACTAATTAGTTTTTTTAACTTATTTATATTCTTAAAATGGTATCAAATTAATTGTTTTTTTCCTAATCAGATTTTAAAACCAATAATAACATATTGAAATTTACTCAATAAAGGTTTCAAGGTAAATAATATTACAACCACTTTTAGATTATTGATATAGCTAGTGTGTGTGGTATTATATATGGTGTTGCATGTGTGTTTTTCATTTAAAAATACATTAAAATAATTTTTAATTTTTTTAATTTTTTTATAGTAGCATATCAAAACTATTAAAAAGACACTAAAAAACATCAATTTGATACTTTTTAAAATGAAATATAATTTTAAAACGCACCAAAAAACAGAAGTTACTGTATTTCTAAACGCGAGTGATTGCTCCCAAACACTAGTAATTGATTTCTTCATTTATTTGAATGAAGTAATGATCATTGTGTGTGTTTAGCATTATGATAGTTTTTACCGTTGTGATTTTTTAAAAACATGGGTTTAAGAAAAAAAAAATTTATTTTAAAAAATATATTTAATTAAAACTATTGTAAGATGAATTTTTTTACACATGAGAGATGAAAAACAGATTTTCAAGGATGAACATGAAGCTATTTTAGCTTCTACAACACCATACGAGATTTAGCATAAAATATGAGGTTTGGTATAATAAAGCTGTTTGATTAATAAAATGATTTTTTCTCTGTGATTTGATAAAAATCAACAAGAAGAACCCCAACTTTCCTATTATACCAAAATAATATATATTTACATATTACAATTATGAAAAGAAAAACACATCTCATTCTGATAATTAAGATATTTGCTTATGAGCTATTATCGTGTTATATGCTAGTAAATTATTATGTGAGTGATGCATGCAAGCCAAATTTAGTTTAATTATAGATATCAAATTATTATAATATAATAGAGGCAAGTTAAATTGAACCTCCCAGAAAGAAAATTACAAACTTTAAAAAAAAAAAAAAAAAAAAACTATGGACACTCTACATGTTGCTGAGCATCAAAACTGTGGGCTACGATGACATCCCTACATGGGCCACAGGAGTAACCTTGCATGGACACTCTCTAATGCAAGCCACACATAAAAAGCCATTCTTTCTTTGGTTGCAGCCGAAATATTCAACACAAAAAGGCCTGCAGGGCAAGTACGTGTCAGTTTTGATATTCTGCCTGCTGTCTTGCAGGTCCAGTTCCTGGTCCAATCTTGGGTTCAGCCTCAGCTCGTAAGCGCTAGAAACCAGCAACCATCTGGGATCATCTTCGGGTGCGGGGGCGCGCCTCTGCCGTTCATAGAAAAAGAGGAAAAGAGTTAAATTGCTACAAAATAATGATTTATATATGGTTATGTTTGTTTTTGTGTTTTAAGATTTTTTTAAAAAAATTTAATATTTTTTTATTTTTTATTTTAAATTAATTATTTTAGTATTTTTATATCATTTTAATATATTGATATCAAAAATAATTTTAAAAAAATAAAAAAAATATTTTAATGTATTTTTCAAAAGAAAAACAACCATAATTACATTCTCAAACACCCTGAAAGGTCTACAAAACATGTTTTAATTGAAACCAAGAGGATGTTGCAAGATCACCGGATGAACGCTCCTAAATTTAACTTGAAGTTTTAAAATAGTCAAATCCAATCAAATTATTTATTTATTTTTTAATTTAAATTAATTCAGCTTTTAAATTAACTAAATTTCGAGTTGGATGTTGGGTTGCTCAGGATTTTACTATGAGTCCTTTAGTTAACACATGAAGGAGGAAGAAAGAAGAGAATTGTAAGTTATGATCAGTTTTTTATTTTTTAAATTTTGTCTTTATCTGTATTTATTTATTTTTCCCATTTATTATGTGTTTATTGAATTTTTTTTGGGTCACTTTGTTTCACAAATTAGGATTGGTGTATTAAAATATCACGAGATCAAAAATCAAATATTGTGCAATTAAATTTAGTTTAAAAATTTGCCTCTCTTAAGGACTTTAATTGATACTTAGTAATTTGTATTACTATTTTTTTTTAGAATGATTATTATATAATTATTAAACGATAACTACAAGTAAAAAGATGAGAGATTAATTAAGGATTAAGAAAAGGGTGGCGACGATAGGTTAACAAAAGCAAAATCACACGTGTCGGTGATTCATACATAATAAAGCGACACGCTCTCTTTTGTTTTCTTACCCATTATTATTACTTAATTAATCAATTTAGGTTACTTGGGACTCTGTGTTTCAATTCTGAAATAAAACTCTTTTTTCTAGACAGAAGATCGAGACGACAATGTCTTACGATTACCTCTTCAAGTACATAATCATCGGTGATACAGGTTGGTCCCTCTTCCTCCTCTACTTGCTTTTTCTTTGTTTTTTTTCTTTTTTTAATTTTAATTGGGATTTGAATTTTAGGCGTAGGGAAGTCATGCCTGCTCTTGCAATTCACTGACAAAAGATTCCAGCCTGTTCATGATCTCACCATCGGTGTTGAATTCGGAGCTCGCATGGTCACCATCGATGCCCGCCCAATTAAGCTTCAAATTTGGGACACCGTACGTTTTTTTCCTTTTATTTACTTGATAAATTTGTTTAGATAACAAGAGTTTCAAGTTCGCTTGATTATGGCGGCCTTCTGTTGATTTTCCTGAATTAGTTATTTATTTGCTGATTAACTATTTTTTTTTAACAAAAGAATATTAATTCTGCTTAAAAATATTGATGGGTTTTTATTACTTTTGGATATATTTTTGGCATTTGCAATTTATTTATTATTATCTGATATTTTGCTCATACTTGGTTGCTGAAATTGTTCCTTCTCCTACTTGCGAACTCCTACATTCGATACACTTCATAAAATAAAAATCAATTGTCTGTGTTCCTGAGAAAGGACCGTGTTTGGTTCATGTTTTAGGCTGGGCAAGAGTCCTTCAGATCGATCACTAGATCTTACTACAGAGGAGCAGCCGGAGCACTTCTGGTTTATGACATTACCAGGTCAGTGTGTGCATATAACAGCAGCAATTTTGTCTCTTACCAACCTGTATTTGTGTGTGCATGGTTTTGGTGACGTTCTTTTCTACTAGAATAAAGAACCGGGATTTGAGATCCATAAGTTTATGATTTTTGTGGGTGATCACTTTCTTCTTTGAGCATAGCGTTTTGTGTGTGTTTGTGGTAAAATTATCTTGTATAGTCTTGAAACTTGTTTTCAGTAAGTGAAGATTGAAGCTATAGGGATGATAATCAAAGAGTATTTGATTATGCTTGGTAAAGTATGTGTTCGAAGAGGTCAAGCTGTACCATGTTGTTTACCTATTCTTGTGGAGTTTTTACTGTTTTGAGTTAAGCATCTACCCTAGTGTATCATCCTACACGTTTCTGTAGTCCAAAGAATCAATTTCTTGTTATTCTAACATTAGGGTCTGGGATGCTTGAGTAGTTGCCCTCCAAATTTGTCCCTATATTTGCAAAACTGAATGTATTTATACTAGCAGTTAGAGGGATACTCTGTATTTTAACTTTTGAGACTGCCTGTTCGCTCCTATATTTTTTTTTTACTCTTCAAATCTATTTTCTAATATAGCATTTATAACTTTAGCTCAACTGAATATTGGAACTTTTGCAGGAGAGAGACGTTTAATCACCTAGCAAGCTGGCTGGAGGATGCTCGGCAGCATGCAAATCCCAACATGTCAATTATGCTTATTGGGAACAAGTGT